>Ga0307376_10006476_pt1 | contig 10349 bp, 15 predicted proteins | sample TR2MG_FD_202536 | JGI IMG/M metagenome (GOLD analysis project Ga0307376, IMG submission 202536) | Soil microbial communities from Risofladan, Vaasa, Finland - TR-2 | ecosystem: Environmental > Terrestrial > Soil > Coastal area > Acid sulfate soil | place: Finland: Risofladan, Vaasa | collected...
TGTAATCGAGCATTTAATTCCTAAGCCCCCTGAACCTTCTGGGGTAATTCAGATTGATCTCACAAAAGGCGAGTCGTTCCCTGACGTTCGTATCCATTTAGATGAGGAACATGAGATAATTTGGGGTGTGAAAGGTGAAGCCTTCTACTATGCTCTAGTTTATGTTGAAATCTCAAAACAGGAACGTCCTCACGAACCAATCGTGGTTGCTCCACTACCTATCCTTGAAGCTATCTCTCTTGACACTGTAGAACTTCTGGAGGCTCTCTAAATGACTGATGATGTCCCCTATGATGTCCTCTTATCTATGGAGGATAGGATAACCAAACTTGAACAGGCAGTAATCCAACTTCAGGGGTTTATACAATTACTGGCTAAGAGTGCTAAGGAGTTTAAGAACGGCACTAAATTGAAATATATTGGTGAAACTGGTAGAAGATTCATCTTAGAGATTAAAGTCGGTGACGGTGACACCATCGGGTATGCTGCCTTAATCAAAGCTGACCCGGATGATGTCCAACTATTGGAGGTTAAGGAATGAGTCAGGAGCCAACTTTTGAAGAGTTAATGCAGAAATTTGGTGATATCCAGAAGGCGTTGATAACCCATAGTGATCATACTTTGAGTTACGTTTGTATGGATTATGGCACCGAGTTCTGTGTGAAGGATGAGTGTAGGATCGTTGGAATGAGGTGGGAGAGCTGCTACATCAGGAAGATACTTAACATCACCAGAGAGCTTCCTCTCCTTTTCCTCTCCCCGAGTGGATTGAATGGATCTGAGTGGAAGAACCTCTGGAAAGATGTTGATTGGGATCAATGCCCTAATAGTATTAAATGGCTTGAACGTGTTAAGGCTGTCACTGAAGCTGAGTTTAAGCGACTAAATGATGTGACTGAGGGCCTTGAGAAACAGCTTCAGACTGCCCGAGATAATTTATATGATGCTCTCCCATCCGGCACGGTGGATGCTTTTGATTTAATCAAGATTATTCACGCCCACATAGAGGAATTAGACAGCATACTGGAGGAGACCAAGAGTGAGTGAAGAACAAAGAGCTAAAGTGACTGAATCTGAGTGGGATAAACTCTGGGCTGGTGTATATCTGGTTCAACCGAATCCACATGAATATGAGACTTCTATTCCAAGAGAGCTTCAAAGATATGAGGATGCAGTAAAAGAGTATGAGCATCTTAGAAGGGTTAAGGCTGTGGGTGATAGGCGAGAACAGAAACTTGAAGCATTACAGGATTCTAAAGATAAGTTAGCTGTTGAATGGAGTAGCGTATATGATAAACTTGAGGCCATAAAGAACAAGTGCTATGAGATATGCAAGGATTACGGTTCTGAGGGCTGTAACGAAGAATGTGATGCTGATGGGTATGGTGGTGAAAACTGCTATACTCGATTTATCTTGAACATAATTCTGGATTCTAAGCAAGGTTCTGATTATAGGAAGAAACTTGAAGCCATAAAGTGGTTAAGAAGTCACTCAGCAAGAATATCATTTGGGGTTGATATTTACCCTGATAGAATTAGAGTAAAAATAGGTGGCTATCCACATACTGAGGCAGATACTTTAGAGGATTCTGTTAAACAATTAAAACTTCTGGGGGTTGAGGAATGATTCCTGAGTTGATCGTAGCTGTGACTATTACCCTGATTATTATATGGTTTGACAAGCGGAGGCAGAAGCCCAGCTTTATGGAGAAGTTGGCTATGTATGACGCCGAGATGGCTTGTCAGAAGATTCACTATCAGCACATGGAGGAAGAAGAAGATGCCTGACTGCCCTGTCTGCGGGAAGTGGTTCACCACCAAGTTGATGGAGGAACACCTGACTGAATCCCATGGGTGGACTACAGGTGAGATTGAGGAATACCTGTATCCCAACTATAACCGGCTTTCAGAGAAGGGAAAAGAGGTGTTGGATACAATCTTAGCAGATGACGCTAAGAAGGCGTTGAAGGGAAAGACCATCATAGTCTCAACACCAGCTGGTCCAAACCTCTTCAACGAAGTCTGGGATAAGACTGAGAACCGTAAAAAGAATATAGAATGGTCTACAAATTCTTGGAATTGGGTTACAGGATGCCCTGGCCCTGATGGTGTTCACTGCCCGGGGTGCTACGCGAAGTCTATGGCTAACCGGCTGAAGGGTAGATATGGTTATGATGCTGAGGATCCCTTCAAGGTGACTCTGCACCCTGACAAACTATATGCTGATCAGGGATACAAGAATCACCCATCTAACAGGAAGAAGCCGTCAATCTACTTTAACTGCAGTATGGGTGAGTGGGTTGCCTCTGACGTGCAGCAGCCATGGCTTGACACCGCATGTAAGATTATGAAGGATACACCTAGACACATCTTCATCACCCTGTCTAAGCAATACGCTAACCTCTGGAGAATACCCTACAGTTTCCCCGGTAAACAGATACCTGATAATGTGTGGGTTGGCATCAGCGTATGTGAGCGAAGCCACGTCTGGGGAATCAAGAAACTTGTTGAGTTAGATGCAGCAGTGCGCTTCCTCAGCATAGAGCCGATGACTGAGGACCTCAGCTTCATCGAGCTTGATGGCATTGACTGGATCATAATTGGAGCAAGAACTAGGCATGGGAGCGTCCCAGCGTTCAGACCTCACCGAGCCTGGGTTCAACGCCTCGTGGAGAAGGCGAGAGGGATGGGTGTGAAGGTGTTCCTGAAGCCTAACCTAAACTATCTACCAAACTCAAATTCTATTGAGGACGCTTGGTATCAAGAACCCGTGGAGGAGATGCCTTTCCATCTGATGCCAGTTGACTCAGTATGGTATGAGGGGGAACTATGATGAGAATGAAGAGAATCACATTCAAACCGGATGACCTTAACTTCATGGTTGAGGAGGGAGAGTTTATCCCCGGCAGCCTTACTGCCGAGGAAAAGCAGGAGCTTAAAGATTTGGTGGACCAACTGGCACCATACGGGGACTTCACCGCCTTCAAGGATCTTGAAGCGGCTGAGATCAGGAAAGTCACGCAGATGAAGCACCGTAGAGGTGAGCTCGAGCAGAAGAACACCCAGCCACGTCTAGAATTTACACCAATCCCGGCTGATGAAATCATCTCACTCATAGCTGTAATACAGCCAAATCGGCTCCCAATCTACGTTCAGAATATGCCTGCTGAGTGGCTTGAAAAACTATTCGCCCAGCAGCTGACGCTTAACATAGGAACCAGCGTCCAGCAACCAGTAAGCCCAGCAGCTACATCGGAGACACCTGAGCCAGACGTCTACGTTTATGACCCAAATAAATCTACGAAACATAACAAGATCATAGAGGTCCTGCATAACGTATCATTGCCCTCAGGGAAGAAGGCGATAAACATGGTTGAGATAACCCCCGACGCAAATAACCCTGAGTTCATAACCATTCTACCTACATGCTGGCTTGGCTCAGACTACACCCCACTTGACAAGGCCCTGAAGAATCAGTTCGGTGAAGGCGCCGCATGGATATCTAAGGGCCAGGGAGACAAAACGGCCCACTGGCAAATACTTTAGATGAATGTAAAAGGTTGTGATGATATGGTAATATGGTTTAGTAACATGATGCCTTCAAACTGCTATAGTAGAATTCCCTATGAGGTTAGAAGTAAAAGTAGTAAATACATTCTTGAGCATCGCCTTGTGATGATCGGCGAACTTGGAAGACTTCTATCCCAAGATGAAGTGATTCACCATAAGAACGGCTGCCGATTTGATAATCGTCCCTTTAATCTGGAATTAACCGATAAGAAGGGTCACATGATACATCATCCCATATGGAATAAGGGCATGAAAACAAAACTGAAGACGACGAAAGAGTGGTTTGCTGAATATCGTTGTGCTAATAGAGCCCAAATTAACAGGAATAATCGAGCATATAAACTTCGACGTAAAGTTGGGTTACTAGATAAGCAAATAACCCCCTATCTTGGAGTTATGAATAATTTATTTGGGGAGGTTTTATGATGAAGCTCCAGTTAAGCCCAGAATACACTCTTGACACAGAGGACTATGCAGCTGAGGGTGTCCGAATTAACGTTATGGGAATGTCGGGTTCAGGTAAATCCAATACAACCGCAATTATGGCTGAGCAGATTCTTGATCAGGGTGGACAGGTAATCATCATTGAACCCGTCAGTGAATGGCATACCTTGAAGGCTGAATACAGTAACATCATAGTCATAGGTGGACCCTTCCAGGATCTCCCACTTGACGCCAGATTCATTGGTGACTACGTTGAAACCAGTCTATTGAATGGGATAAGCCTCATTGTGAATGTCAGTGACTTGGAGACTGAGGAGGAGCAGAGAAGTTTTGTCTCGAGTTTCCTCTGGAGCCTTTACCGTCGTGAGCAAAGACACAGGAAACCAGTGTTTCTCTTCCTGGAGGAGGCAGATATCTGGGCTCCGCAGCAGTATGATAAGTCCAGTATGCAGTGTAGGAATAGTGTCCGAACCATCGCTAAGCGTGGACGTAAGGTGGGGATCAACATGGTGTTAATATCTCAACGACCATCCGACATTGATAAGACTCCTTCATCTCAATGTCCTATTCAAGTCCTTGGTAAATTCACTGCACCACCAGACCTTGACCCTAAATCTGGTGTGATGTTCTACGCTAAGAAGCTGGGGGCATACATTGAAGATAGGAAGGTATCTGAGAAAGACTTTATGCAACTGAAGGTTATCCGTGGTGAATACGCTGAGTTCTTCATCAACGATGTCAACGGATTCCGAAAAGTTGTGATACCTTCGGATATGCGTAAGACTCCGCATGGAGCTGATACTCCAGACATAGAGTTCGCACCCGTAGAAATATCCCTAGCACCAGTCCTAGAGGACCTTAAAGAAAAACTCGAGAGCGCGATTAAGGCTAGGGATGCAGAGGACTCTGAGATCGCTAAACTCAACAAACAGGTTGAGAAGCTAACCGGGGTCATAGATCGGCAGGAGAAACAACTCCAGTTAGCCGGTGACCTCAAAGCCCTCCTGCAGGGTAATGGCGGCACAAGTAATGCCGATGTGACAGCAAAAGTGTTAGAATTAGAGGCTCAACATGAAGAGGAAATCAAACAACTGAAAACTACTCTATCCTCACCAGAAGAAGTTGAGGCTTTAGAAAAGCGGATAACTGCTGCAGAAGAGAACGTAGCAGCAGCTGAACAGAAACTGGAGGAATATAATTTACTCGAGAGCGCGATATCTACCATTGTTAGGCGTGTTATACCTACAACTCCCTCTGCTGTCGTAGATCCTGCACTTATTGAGCGTATGGTTAAGAAAGCAATTAACAATCTACCTAAGGCTCAGAGAGAGAAAGTCTCAGCTGACAGCGTTACAGGTATCCCTTACATTGACATATGGTACAGGCAATTGAAGACCCCGCAGCAGAGAAAGATAGTTCAATTCCTTGCGGAGAAAGCTGGCACAGGCTTCACTTTAGAGAGGCTTGCATTCCTGTTAGGAATCAGCGTTAAGAGTGGCACGTTTAATCAGAACATGCGTAACCTCAGAGATAGATACAAGTTAATCGTGCAGAAGGGTGATGAATACTTCATCAGAATGGAGGCACCATAATGGAGTCAACAACAATACCGGAAAGTTTTGTGAAACTAGTTGAGGAAGGCCGCTGCTGCATCTGCGGGGCGCCACTGAAAGGGGGACACGTTAACCTGGTAAGCGTCTTGAAGATGGCTACTTGGGATTTCCCCATCTGGGCTAACATGTTTACACCTGAGATGGGTTACAGAGCTATGGCTATAACCTGTGATGCTTGTGTGGATGATGAGACAGGAATCGCGCTGGGTGAACCCACGGAGGTTATTGAAGTGCATGAGGATGGAACCTACCTATACCATGATGTTGCAGACCTCAAGGACGCTGAAAACATAACTGAGGAGATGGTTAAAGCAGGCCAGGAGAGACTGCAGAAAGAAGTTGATACCGATGAACAACTTGGTGAAGCTCTTCCCCTCGAGATCTCAAACATTGAAACGAATTTGGAGATGCTCAGACAATCCGAGCTGTACTTAATCGTCTTAAGTAACAGCTATCTGGATTCACTTGAGGATCCCAGAAGCCCGGGGCATATTAGTTATATCACTCAATTAGAGCTGGCGAGGGCCACCCAGAAGAAGACTCTTATCCTGTATGATAGCAGGGTCAAGGATCGGATAGAGCACTTTAAGGAAACCTATCTGGGTGGCATTAACCTGATTTCAATTGATGAATATAATATTGACTCTGAGGAGGACCGGAGGAAAGTGTTTGACGCTGCACTGCGAAAGCTCCAGGAGGCATAGATTATGAAGGCTGAAACATACACCAAGGAATTAACAATATACAAGAACCTTAACGAAGGTGAATATGAGTTTAAGGTTAACCTAGTTGAGAAATCAGAGGAACATCCTCCATTTGTGTTTGTTGAGGGGATCACATTTCGTCCATGGGAAACCGAAATCCATGTGTATGATTTAGATCGACCCGTCTACTTCGTGTTCCCTGATGGGAGTAGAAGGAAGATGTACTATCCGAGGAAGACACCCAAGATTAATCAGGAAGAGGAGGAGGTATAGATGATTAAGAAATCGTCTGTAGATGGCCTAAAGAAAGCAGAGGAAAGACTCGGAGGGAACAGTGAATGAATAAAATGAAAGAGAAAATACAGGAAGTGATGTGGGATAAATTAGGTTTGGGGATATTATTAGTAGTTCTGTTTCCACTGGCTTTAATTTGCCTGTGTTTTAAACAATATTATCAAGCATTTATATTCTTTGTGTATCCATTTGTTGCCTTCTTTGTTTTCTCTATTGGGTATAAATATGTGGAGTGGTGCTTCATTTATCTTGGATTAGATATTGATTTAGATTATGACTCCTTAAAAAAGGATGAAAATCAGAGTTCAGGTAAGATATGTAAACCGGATGATGAAATGAATGTATATCGTAAGCCAACAGAGCAAGAGCTAAAGTTTGCTGCAATGCTGAACGTGAAGGACCCAGTGATCAAGGAGGAGGAGGGATCCATCAGCTATCTTTCAGGTAAATGTTTCTACTGTGATAAGCCATGGAAATATGAGCTGGAGGTTGATGTCATAGACTCCGTGACTATAATGCCGACCGGTACATCTACAGAGGTCTACGTCTGCGAGTCCTGCAGGAAGGAAGGGCTGCCTAGAGTCGAGCCAGAGCGTCTGCGAGTCATAGGTGAGAGGAAGCAAGAGGAAGAGGAGAAAGAGGGAATCTAATGAGTAGACCACCAGAAGATTATGATTTAGAACGTCTTCCCTTCAACCCGACGATGAACGAGTCCTTCATGGAGTATATCTTAAGGCAAAAAGAATTATATCCTCCCAAGGAGGGAGTTGAACCGAAATGCGTCGGGTGTGCCCAATGCTGCAAATGGTCCTTCATTGAGTTGAATATAACTGATCCAGCTTTAACGGCAAACCTGAAACAGGTGTCAGGTGGACACCCGCATGGGCACTGGATCTTGGTGAAGGAGAAGTTGAACCTCTTCATGCCTGTGCCACATAAGATGAAGAATGACCGCATTGACTCAGTTCACTTTGATGGGACGCTGCCCGGGGAGCAGGTTGATTTCCTCACGGTGTCCGGTAGGATGCATGGATACTGGGTTCTGAATAAGCAGGGTAAGATCGTGATCTACACACCGGCTCCATGTCAACATCTAACAGCTACTAATCGCTGCAGAGTCTACAGGACGCGCCCTAAGGTCTGTAAGGACTACTACTGTAATAGACACTTATGATTTGATATCCCATTTCTTCCACAGTGTGAGGGGTGTTGCGATCTCACCGGGGGCATGCTTCACATCTGTGAAATATTTCTCATAGTAATCCCAGAACTTGCTTCCAGGTATTGAGTATATGTCTCTATTGGGGAAGACTACCACTAGCTCAACTCCAGCTGTGGCAGCCCACGCAACCAGTTTATAGTTGCAGATCATTCCATGAACTTTATCCTCATCCGGGATGTTTTCAAAGTGGTTACCAAAGTGGTGGTATGTGTCACGTTTGAAGAGCACTAGGTATGCTTTTTCATCTCCCCTGTAGACGACACCTATTCTGCTGTTATTGAGTTTGACTGGGGACTCTATGGTTGCCTCAGGCTTTAATGCTTTAAAGTATTCTAGGGCATCGCTTAGACTAGTTACCTCTCTGATATCATCCTGCTTTGGTTTACTGCGTTCCCACGGCTTCTCAGGTCGTGGTGCCGCTTCATTACCAAACTTGAAGCCGTCTGGGAGTTCTTTCATAATAGTGACTAACCTTTAATCACGTATATTATTTACTGTATTCTATACTAAATTCTTATGCCCCGGGGCATAATTCAAACTCTATCAGGCACATGGGCTCTGTTAAAGCATCCATCATATTCATTAGACTCTGCTTCCCAAACGCTCTCCCATATGACACGTAGATCTCATCAAACTTTTGAGCTGCAGATACTGCTTTAACGATGTCATGTATCTTTGTTGGGAAGTCAAACCATTTAGGGTAAAACCATTCGCGGAACTCATTGAGGTCCTTGAAGCCGTCGCGTTTAGCTGCTCCCTCATCGCACCAGATATCCAGAAGCCTAATCTCCCTGTACCCGGTTACTTTAGCTCTGCCGATCAAGTGTACTGGCTTATTATCTTTAGGGGTTCTAACTCTCCAGTATAGTGGAGTCTCTGCATTAATTACGGCGTGTGGTTTTCCATCCTTCCTATAGTACCTGATGGTTGTTCTCTTACGGCCCTCCTGTATCTGCTTCCAGAATGGCCCCGCCTCAGTTTCTCCGCTGAAACTTATCATACCGTAGGTGCTGCTGGATAAGCCTTTAGGCCACTTCCTCCATGCAGTGAAATCATTACAGTATAGGTTAAAACAACCACGGCATAGGGGTCCTATGTTTCCCCGTGTAATGATGTACTCCTCAGTTTCTATTCCACATCTAACACATTTGTTTAATCTACTCACCTGAAACTTTCTTTATATGCTCGTGGATCATCTTAGCTGTTTCCTGAATGTCACCGCTCCATGAGTGTTGAGTTTCGATACGAGCCAGCTCACCAGACTTATAGTTTTTCTTCAAACCTTTGAAGTGTAACTTTGTATCCTCTATAAACTCTATGTCAATGCTTGAACCCTTGACAACAACTTTCTGGATGTTCTCAATGAGCAGAGGGATGATGATATCTTCTAAGGATATCTTTGACCTGAAGTTCTCTTCTACTTGATCCTTATCCCCTTCTGGCTTTTCCTCTCTCCTAGCTTCTTCTAGGCGTTCCTCTTTCTTCATAAGCTCGGAGACATCTCTTGGGGTGAGCTCCAGTTTACCTGCAGTTTCAACAATCTCTATTCCCTGTTTGGCTGCTGCCTGTTTTAACTCATAGTATTCCCATGGCTCCCTAGTCTCAGCGTTCCAAGTGTGGCTGCAGTCCCGGCAGTATAACTGTAAATCGTCACCATATCTGTTAGTGATGTCCTTGCTGTCGCATTTAGGGCATGTACCATATTTCCGTAGTAGTTCCTCTTTCTCTTTGATCTGTTTTTCCAGCTTGAAGATATATTCCTCTGCCTCCTTCACGGTTGAGATCCCATTGTAACGGCTCTCCATGCCTTGCTCTATCTTCTCCACCAGACTCATCTGTGCTTCTCCCTCGAGCTTCATCACAGATGGGGCGAAGGACATGGGGATTCCTTTTGCCTCAAACCGCTTTATGATGCCATTGGGGAGCTTCATCAGGGCAAGTCTGGAGTAGATATAGCTTTGGCTTACCTTGAATTTCTCGGCGATTACTTTAGGCTGTATCTTAGCTGCAGCTAGGTCGCTTATGACCCGTGCCTCCTCGAATGGTGTGAAGTCCTGCCTGAAGATATTCTCTGATGCAGCCATCATAAGTGCGTCCCGATCTGAGATGTTATGCTTCACCTCTTTCGGTATATTCTTGAATGATGTGCCTAACAGTTTCTGGTGGAAGTATCTGCGTGACCCGATTAGCAGCTCATGTTTATCTTTCTTCATACGGAAGATGACTGGTTGGAGTTGCCCTGTTTTAAGGCTGTCAAGCAATCCCTTGTCGACAGTAAGTGCTTCTCTCCATTTGAAGATCGTTGGATGCAGCGTAACTTCGGGGTCGATTAACTGATCAACCGGTATTGGTTGTCCATCTTTTATATCCAAATTCCTTATTCTCCTGCTTGATTCAGAAGTCTACTTTGACGTAGAAAAAAGTGGTTTTGTTTTATCAAATATAAAAAAGGCTAATATTAGAGCTGAGATTACAAGACCAACTATTATTAGAAATACTAGG
>Ga0307376_10006479_pt1 | contig 10347 bp, 8 predicted proteins | sample TR2MG_FD_202536 | JGI IMG/M metagenome (GOLD analysis project Ga0307376, IMG submission 202536) | Soil microbial communities from Risofladan, Vaasa, Finland - TR-2 | ecosystem: Environmental > Terrestrial > Soil > Coastal area > Acid sulfate soil | place: Finland: Risofladan, Vaasa | collected...
AAAACGATCCCGATTCAGCGGCCTTTGTCTTCTGCCGCAGCCGCTTGATGTGGACGTCGACGGTACGCGCGTCGGACTCAGAGTCATAGCCCCAAATCCGATCCAGCAGCTCCGCTCGGCTGAAGACTCGCGCCGGCCGGCTGGCGAGGCACCACAGCAGTCGGAACTCCGTGGGCGTGAGATGGACCTCCTGACCGTTCACCTCGACCCGGTGCTGAACTCGGTCGATACGCAGCCCGGGGAAGGGGAGCACCTCCGACTCCTCGGAGGCCGACGTGCCGCGCCGGAGGATCGCCTTTGCTCTCGCAACGAGCTCGCGAGGGCTGAACGGTTTGACCACGTAGTCGTCGGCCCCCAGCTCCAGCCCGACGATTCGGTCGACCTCTTCAGCGCGCGCCGTCAGCATGATGATCGGCACCTTGGAGCTGGAGCGGATCTGGCGGCAGACCTCCCAGCCGTCGAGCCCCGGCAGCATCAGGTCGAGAATGACCAGGTCGGGGTGGTGCTCTCCGTTCATCCGGAGGGCCTCTTTGCCATCCCTGGCGTGGATGACCTCGAATCCCTCTTTCTTGAGGTACAGCTCGATAAGCTCTCGAACCGCGTCCTCATCGTCCACGACGAGGACTCTGCGTCCGTGTCCGCTAATCTGGCCGGTCTCTGCCATCACTGGTGTCCCCCCGCGTCTCCCTCGTTCCCGCCACTGCCTACAACAGTAAGCTCCTCTTCGATGGCCTGGCGAACGCGACTCCGCACGAGCACACGACCCATCATCTTCAGCTTCCCGTTCACGACGAGGGCGGGCGGGTTGACCACACCGAAATCGAGAAGCTCGTCCACGTCGTGAACCTGCTCGACCGTGGCATCGGGGTTGCCCATGGCGACCACGAGATCGTCAACGATTTTCCGCAGCTCGTTGCAGAAGAAGCACCCTTTGCCGATGATGCGAATCTCAAGGCTCATTGTGTGGAATCCAGCTTGATTATAGCACCGCCTGGCAGCTGATACAACGACAGGGGAGTGAACGAAGTGTGAACCACATCGGAAGTATTGCCCGCAGAATGCCGATCCATGCGCCGGGCACACTCCTCAAGCCGGAAAGGAGGGCGGCCATCTTCTCTCTCGGTCAAGGCTTGCGCGCTACTGCTACGAGCGAGACTCCCACGGGGAGGTTGAAGCGCCGGAGCCATAGGCGCTCCAGCCTCAGTATTTTCGTCAGCAGCCAGTTGATAGGTCTTGGCGGGATGATGAAGGCGGTCTCAGGGGCGCCTTTCTTCCTCGGGAAGATCCGCTGGGCAAGGCGGAGAGCGGCGATCGGCAGCAGGAGCGTGGTTATCACCGGCGAGAGCCTCTGGATGTCGAATCCGGCGTCGACGAGTATGCGGCGGAGGCGCGCGGCCCGGTAACGGCGGAGGTGGGCCAGTGCCTCGTCGTGTTCGCTCCAGAGCTCGGGGCCTGCCGGCACCGTGACGAGCAGCACGCCCCCGGGGCGGAGAACGCGCGCCAGCTCTCGGGCGGCGGCCGCGTCGTCTTGAATGTGCTCCAGGAGGTCGAGCGCGAGCACGACGTCGACCGATCCCGAGGCCACAGGAAGCGCTTCAGCCGTCGCCCGGGCAAGTCTCGAAAGCCCCCGCGTCTGACAAAACTGGAGCGCCTCCGGAGAGCGGTCGATGCCGAGCGCCGTGCCGAGGTCGTCGATGGCCTTCAGCGTGGCGCCGGTGCCGCAGCCTACATCGAGAACCGCGATCTCATCGTGCGCCGGCCGGTACCGAAGGAGGAGCTCACGCACCAACTCGCGGCGGGCGACAAACCACCAGTAGGTGTCCTCCAGCTCGAACATCTTCGCCAACTCGGCCGGCCTCATGCTCTTTCCTCAAGTCTCACAGGATCAACATGGCGTCGCCGAAGCTCAGGAAGCGATACTTCATTTCCACGGCCTGGCGGTAGGCTCGCATGACATGCTCCCGTGTGGCGAAGGCGGACACCAATGCCAGCAGGGTGGAACGGGGCATGTGGAAGTTCGTGAGCAGCGCACCGGCCGAGCGGAAGCGATAGCCGGGTGTCATGAACAGATTCGTCTCGCCGGCACCGGCGCGCAGCGCGCCGCTCTCATCGGCGGCCGACTCCAGGGCGCGGGCGGTGCTGGTTCCCACGACGACGACTCGCCGCCCTTCATGCGCCGCCCGCGTCACGATTTCAGCAGTCTCCTTGGAGATGGCGTACCGCTCGGCGTGCATGGTGTGGTCTTCGACAGTCTCCGTGCGGATCGGCCTGAACGTTCCCAGCCCCACGTGGAGCGTAACGCGGACCACGGCCTGCGCTTTCCGGCGCACCGCTTCGACGATCTCGGGCGTGAAGTGCAGCCCCGCGGTTGGGGCCGCGCTCGCCCCCGGGACGCGGGCGTACACTGTCTGGTAGTCGCTCTCGTCGTGGAGGGGGCCATGGACGTACGGCGGGATGGGCACCTCGGCGAGACGAGAGAGTGCCGCGGAGACATCCTGCTCTCCGAAGAAGCGCACCAGCCTTCCCCCTGAGGGAGTGCGCTCCACGACTTCGGCCCGCAGCTCGCCTTCGCCGAAGACCATCTCTCGCCCAGGCTGGAGACGTCTGCCAGGGGTGACGAGCGCTTCCCAGAGACCCTCCTCCAGCTTGGAAAGCAGCAGGACCTCGGCTCTTCCGCCTCCGGGCTCCCGGCGCCCCTTCAGTCGCCCGCGGATAACCCTCGTGTCGTTGAGCACGACGACGTCGCTACGGGAGAGGAAGTCGGGGAAGTCTCTGAAGCGGCGGTGCTCCAGCTGGCCGGTGTCCCTGTGGAGCACGAGCATTCTGGATGAGTCGCGGGGCCGAGCAGGCTCCTGGGCGATGAGTTCGGGTGGAAGATCGTAGTCCAGCTCCGCGATGTGCATCAAGCCAGCCCGGTGTGAGCCGCTTTCAGCACGTCCGCCGCCGCAGAACGCGGGAAAGGGCGTCCATGGCGGTTGGGCTGTCGGAGTGGAGCGACCCGGCTCGAGATGAACGGCACGTGCATGGGACGGCATCGCAGTCGTTGGCGCCGGTCATCTCTCGGTCCTCTGGAGAGCACTTCTGCGGGCGCCGTGCTGCGTCCTGCCTGACGGAGGCCGAAAGCGGCTCCCCGATCCCGGCGGCAGAAATCGAATAGAAAGCAGCCTAATCGCCCTCGCCTTCTCCGAAGAGCGTGAGCGCTCGCTGGACGTAGTCTTCCTCTATCGTGCTGAAGTGCTGCTCGAAGGCCAGGAGCCACAGAAGAATGACGGCCTTCTCAGGGGCGTAGTCGAGCACGCGTGAGAAGAAGTCAGCGATGATTTCCTCATAGCTGCGAGCGCGCTGCTCTTCCTCGATCACATACGGCTGACCCTCGCCGGACTCCTCATGTATCTGCACTTGGATCCGGTCCAGGAAATCTCGAACGGTGGCCGGCGTGGCGCGCTCGAGGCGCTCGCCGAATTCCCTTCGCACCATCTCCCGCAGCTCGGCCACCGTCAACATCGCCTGCTCCCTGTCATCGCGCAAACTCAGAATTCGGGCTCGATAAGGCCGTAGTTGCCGTCCCTCCGTCGGTAGATCACGTTCACCTGGTCCGTCTCGGCATTGCGGAAGACGAAGAAGTCGTGCCCGACGAGCTCCATCTGAGCAGCGGCCTCTTCCGGGTTCATCGGTTTCACGGTGAAACGCTTGTTGCGCACCAGCATCGGCTCCAACTCGTCGCTCGCCTCCTCCGCCTCCCAGGCATCCCGGGTCTCGGGGAGATTGCGGTAGTGCTCCACCATCTTGCTCCGGGACTTCTTGATGCGACGTTCGAGCTTATCCAGAAGGCTGTCGATCGCGGACCGAATGTCGATGGCCCGGTCCTCGCCCCGAACGAGCACGCCGTTGGCGTTGATCATGATCTCCACGACCCGCCATTGCCGCTCGCGGGAGCAGATGATGTCGACCGTGTCGATCTTGCGAAGCAGCTTCCCCAGCTTCTCGATCTTCTTCTCTGCAACCTCCTTGAGGTCGGGTGGTACGACAACGCCCTTTGCCGTGATGTTGATCTGCATAGCTACTCCTCGGAACTTGCGCCAGCGCGCGAGGTATCTCGGGGCCGAAGCGCAGCGATTGCCTCGCTGGCAATCCCTTCGCGCCGGCCGGTGAAGCCCATCTCCTCGGTGGTCTTGCCCTTTAGGTTGACGCGGGCTGCATCGGTGCCTATGGCCTGCGCGAGGGCGCGTCGCATGTCAGCAAGGTGGGGGGCGATGCGCGGTTCCTCGGCAATGACCACGGCGTCCACATTCCCTATCTCCCACCCTTGTGCCCGCATCATCTCGGAGACCCGCCGCAGCAGCGACAGACTGCTGACGCCTGCATAGCTCGGATCGGAGTCCGGGAAGTGCTGCCCGATATCCCCTGCCCCGATGGCGCCCAGGAGAGCATCGCAAATCGCGTGACACACGACATCCGCGTCTGAATGCCCCAGCAACCCGCGTTTTTCGCGAAGTCGCACCCCAGCGAGCACGAGCGGTCGGTCCTCTGCGAATCTATGAGCATCATACCCTATCCCTATTCTCATTGCATCCCTGCCAGACATCCCCTCCGGCTTCCACTCCATCATCTGTTCGCTTCGGCGCACATCCTCCGGCCAGGTTATCTTGACGTTGTCTGGGTCGCCCATCACGAGCTGCACCTTGTGGCCCAGGTTCTCGACGAGAGACGCATCGTCGGTGCCGCAGAAGCCCGAACGAGCGGCGACCTCGTGGGCGCGTGCCAGGAGGTCCCGGCGGAAAGCCTGCGGTGTTTGGACCAGCCATATCCGCGAGCGATCCAGAGTGGACGTCACGAGCCTGTCGGGGCCGGCTTCCTTCACGGTGTCGGTGGCTGGAATGGCGGCGATCGCGGCCCCGTGCTCGGCGGCCGCCTCGATACATCTGTGGATCAGCTCCGGTCGCAGGAAGGGCCGGGCACCGTCGTGAACGACAACGAGGTCACACGCCGGGCCGATCTCGCCGAGCGCGGCCGCCACCGATGCCTGTCGCTCTTCTCCCCCCGCAACGACTCGCTCGCTCTTTGAGCTGCCGGGCCGAAGCAGTTCCCCTCGCGCGCGCTCCACATCTTCCGGAGCGACGACGAGGAGTATCTCGCTCACGTCGCGGCAGGCGCGAAAAACATCGAGCGCGTAGGAGCCCAGCGGCCTCCCAGCGAGCGCGGCAAATGCCTTGTTGTCGGGGCTACGAAGTCTTTCTCCGCGCCCCGCCGCTGCTACCACCGCGGTTACGTCTATTGGACTGCTCCTGATACCGGCTCCGGGCTTCGTCCTGAGGGTGCCCGAAGATCATCTTACCCGCCACTGTCTGAAGCACGCTGGTCACAACGACGGTCAGCGTCTCACCGATGCGACTCTTCCCATGCTCGACAACCACCATAGTGCCGTCGTCTAGATAGGCGACGCCCTGCTCCGGTTCCTTCCCCTCCCGGACGACGGTCACGGTCATTTCCTCGCCCGGCAGCACGACCGGCTTGACCGCGTTCGCCAGCTCGTTGACGTTTAGCACCTTGACACCCTGGAGCTGCGCGACCTTGTTCAGGTTGAAGTCGTTCGTGACGATCGCTCCACCGATGTCCTTCGCCAACTGCACCAGCTTGGCATCGACCGGATCGCTGCCGCGCAACGATGTTTCGTAGTCGTCGAAGACGCGGATGTGGAGACCGGGCTCTTGCTGCATGCCGTTCAGGATATCGAGTCCTCGCCGGCCCCGGTTTCGCCTGAGGGTATCGGATGAATCGGCGATGAGATGGAGCTCTTCCAGTACGAAATCGGGCAGAAGGATGGGACCCTCGATGAAGCCGGCGACGGCGATGTCGGCGATGCGGCCGTCGATGATGACGTTCGTGTCCAGCAGCTTGGGCTGGGATCCAACTCCAGCATCGTCGCCCGCAGTCTGCGGTGCCCTCGCCAGCCCGGGGAAGAAGAAGTACAGCTCCTCCTTCATGCTCAGCGTGATAGCAACGCCGAAGTAGATGCTCAGTATCCCCACCAGCAGCACGAGCTGCGGGCCGAACTTCTCGATTCTGATGAGCAGCATGCCGAGCAGAGCGGTCATTCCGAGGCCGATAAACACCCCAAGGACCACGGCAGCCTTATCCCTGGCTGGTACGCGGCGCAGGTCCGATAGCAACCCGCCGGATAATTCAAGTCCTTGACGATAGATGAGGCTTGCGAGAGTGAACCCAAGCACCAGCCCCAGAGCGGCAAAGAGAACCGTATACACCTGCTCGAAGTACTGGAACGGCGTCCAGTCCTTGAACTCCTGCACGTACAGGCTGGACCACTGCACGGCAACATAGGCCGCCGTGGTCGCGACTGTAAGGCTGAACAGGAGTCCGACTAGTCGTGTGATCAATGAACTCACCTCCTTTCTATCGTGGTCGTGGGAAAGGACGCCTCTGCGGACCGTCCTCCCCCGGTCACCTATTACTTTAGACGGATGACCGATCTGACCTGCCACGGTCACCTCGCAAAGGCCGCCTCAACCGCCTCGAGCAAGCTATCGACTGGAATCAGTTCTATGTTCGCCGACGTTATCGACTCCGCCTGTCGGGGCGCCAAACAGCGCCGGAATCCCTGCCTCGCCAGCTCCCCCAGCCGGCGCCCGAGCTGGGGCACCGATCTGATCTCGCCGGTCAAACCCACCTCGCCGACGCAGGCCATGTCGGGGGCAATGGGCATCTCCCGGTGGCTGCTTACCAGAGCCAGGGCCACGGCCAAGTCCGCCGCCGGTTCGCTCACGCGGACGCCGCCGGGAACATTCACGAAAACGTCCGCGGATGCCAGTGGAATCCCTGCCCGCTTCTCCAACACCGCCATGATGAGACAAGCGCGGGCATAGTCGCATCCGGTCACGCTCCGCCGCGGGCTGCCGCCCGTGGTCGCCCCCGTCGCCAGCGCCTGGATCTCCAGCAGGAGCGGGCGGCTTCCCTCGAGCGCCGGCACGATGACGGAGCCGGGAGTGCCGCTGCGCCGCCCCGCAAGGAGAGCGGCGCTTGCGTCCGGGATACCAACCAGACCTTCCGCCGTCATCTGAAAGAGGCCGAGCTCGTCGGTCGATCCGTACCGGTTTTTCGTCGATCGCAGTATGCGATACTCGCCGTGTCGTTCTCCCTCCAGGGAGAGTACGGCGTCGACCATATGCTCGAGCAGCCGAGGGCCGGCCAGGACGCCTTCCTTAGTCACATGCCCAACCAGGATCGTCGGGACGCCCTGGTCCTTTGCCAGGCGCAGCAGCCTCGCGGCGCAGTCGCGGACCTGGCTCACGCTCCCCGGCGGCGCCGCGACCTCGGGCGAGGACATCGCCTGGATGGAATCGACTACCAGGAGCTGGGGCGCAGCCTTCCCGACCTCCAGCGCGACCGCCTCCACGTCGTTCTCGGCCAGGAGCAATAGGTCGTTGCAGACCGCCTGAAGCCGACGGGTCCGCAGCCCCACCTGTGATATCGACTCCTCGCCCGAGACGTAGAGGCAGGTGCCGTGGGCCGCCGCAAAGCCGTTAGCCGCCTGCAGCAGGAGCGTAGACTTGCCGATCCCGGGATCGCCGGCAAGCAGGACCAGAACGCCTGGCACGAGCCCCCCGCCCAGCACGCGGTCAAACTCGCCCACGCCTGTCTCTCGCCGCGCCTCCGGCGGGCGAGCCGCCTCCTGTGCAGACACCGGCGCGGCCCCAGCCGCGCGCCGGCCTCCGGCGGCGGAGGTCTGGGGAAGGCGGTACTCAACGAGCGTGTTCCATTCGGCGCAGGCCGGGCACTTGCCGTGCCACTGGGCCGACTCCGCGCCGCACTGCTCGCATATGAACCTGGTCCGAGATTTCGCCATAGATCGTCCAAAAACGCTCAGAGGCCCCCGCGCACTGCCGGGGGCCTAGTTGCAGTCTGTGCTGCCGAAACCGGCGTTGCAGCCGGCATCAGCCAGTGAGCGAAGCGAACTCTTCTGCTCGCCGGAAGGCGATTGCTCCATCCTGCAGCACGGCCTCGATCGAGACCCCCTCGCTGAACTCGCCGTGCAGCAGCGCATCCGAAAGCGGGTCCTCGACCAGCCGCTGGATAGCGCGGCGCAGCGGTCGGGCGCCCAGGTTCTTGTCGAACCCCTCCTTCGCAAGCAGTTCCTTCACGTCGTCGGACATCACGAGTTTCATGCCTTGACCCTCGATCCTCTCCGCCACCTCGCCGAGCAGCAGGTCCACGATCAGCTTGACCTGCGCCCGGGTCAGCGCGTGGAACACAATCACCTCGTCCACGCGGTTCAGGAACTCGGGCCGGAACGTCTGCTTTAGTTTGTCGAGGACGACGTCCTTCATGCGCTGGTAGGAGTCGGCTTCCGCCTCCTCGCCCTCCACCCGGAATCCCATTCCCACACCAAGATCGACGGAACTCGTGCCCACATTGCTGGTCATGATCAACACGGTATTGCGGAAGTCCACGACGCGCCCCTGCGCGTCAGTCAGCCGACCGTCCTCCATGACCTGCAGGAGAATGTTGAACACCTCGTGGTGGGCCTTCTCGACTTCGTCGAGCAGGACGACCGAGTAGGGCTTCCGTCGCACGGCTTCGGTGAGCTGCCCGCCTTCTTCGTAACCGACGTATCCAGGCGGGGCGCCGATCAGCCGAGACACCGAGTGGCGCTCCCGATATTCGGACATATCAATGCGGATCATCGCCTCTTCGTGATCGAAAAGGAACTCGGCCAATGCCCGCGCCAGCTCGGTCTTGCCGACGCCGGTGGGCCCGAGGAAAAGAAAAGATCCAACGGGCCGTCGCGGGTCCTTCAGGCCTGCACGCCCGCGGCGAACCGCCCGCGAGACGGCACGAACGGCCTCGTCCTGTCCCACGATCCGACTGTGAAGCCGATCCTCCATGTGGAGGAGTTTCTCCGTCTCCCCTTCGGCGAGGCGGAAGACGGGGACTCCCGTCCACACTGAGACGACATGGGCGATGTCTTCCTCGCTCACGACGTCTCGCTGCTCGGCACGCGTCTTGCGCCACTCCTCTTCCAGCGCCGTCAGCTCCTCGCGCAGGCGGTGTCGCTCGTCGCGCAGTTGGACGCCGCGCTGGTAGTCCGCCTCCTCCCGCTCGAGGGGGCTGATGCTGACGACCTTCTGGAGTTCCCGAGACGCCTCCTCGAGGGCCTGACGGACCCGCTTGACCTTGTCGGGCGGCTCGCTGATGCGGAGCCGAACGCGGGAGGCGGCTTCGTCCATCACGTCGATGGCCTTGTCCGGCAGGAACCGATCCGAAATGTACCGCGCCGCCAGACGGGAAGAGGCGAGGAGGGCATCGTCGCCGATCCGGACCCGGTGGTGTGACTCGTACCGGGAGCGGAGACCCTTCAGGATCTCGATGGTCTCCTCCAGCGTCGGCTCTTCGACCCTGACGGGCTGGAAGCGACGCTCGAGCGCGGGGTCTTTCTCCACGTGCTTGCGATATTCGTTAAGCGTCGTCGCCCCAATGCACTGCAGCTCGCCCCTCGCCAGCGCGGGCTTCAGAATGTTGGAGGCATCGATGGCGCCCTCGGCGGCGCCGGCGCCGATGAGGGTGTGCAACTCGTCCACGAAGAGGACAATCTCGCCGCCCGCCTTGCGGATCTCGTCGGTGACCCGCTTCATGCGCTCCTCGAACTCGCCGCGGTACTTCGTTCCCGCAACGAGCCCCGGCAGGTCGAGCGCGATGACGCGCTTGCCGTGTAGCGCCTCGGGCACGTCCTTTCGCACGATCCGCTGCGCCAGGCCTTCCGCGATTGCCGTCTTGCCGACGCCGGCCTCCCCGATGAGGCACGGGTTGTTCTTCGTCCGCCGGCTGAGTATCTGGATGACCCGCTGGATCTCCTTGTTGCGACCGATCACCGGGTCGAGCTTGTCCTCCGTCGCGTACTTGGTGAGGTCGCGCCCGAAGGCGTCCAGCACCGGTGTGCTGGAACGGGAGCGGGCGGCAGGGGTCACTGCGGCTGCGCCGCCGAGGAGCTTCACGACCTCCCGGCGGACCTGTTCGAGATCCACCCCGAGGGCTCTCAGCACCCGCACGGCTGTGCTGTCGGTCTCTCGCACCAGCCCAAGGAGCAAGTGCTCGGTGTCCACGAAGTTGGGCAGTCCCAGCTTCGGGTTCAGCTCTCGCGCTTCGTCGAGGGCAAGCTCGAGGACTCGTCGTGCGCCCGGGCTCCAACTGCGGGAGCCCTGTCCGGGCGCGCGCGTGTCCATCATCTCCATCTGTCTACGGATTTCGTTCTGAGCGCGGCCCAGGCTGACCCCGAGCCGTTCCAACACCCGCGCCGCCACACCGTCTTGCTCTCGGATCAAGCCCAGCAGCACG
>Ga0307376_10006480_pt1 | contig 10347 bp, 20 predicted proteins | sample TR2MG_FD_202536 | JGI IMG/M metagenome (GOLD analysis project Ga0307376, IMG submission 202536) | Soil microbial communities from Risofladan, Vaasa, Finland - TR-2 | ecosystem: Environmental > Terrestrial > Soil > Coastal area > Acid sulfate soil | place: Finland: Risofladan, Vaasa | collected...
GGAAAAACTCAATGCACTTGTATTCCTTTCTCTTAAACCAAAAGGAAGAAGTGAAAACAGATTCAATCAACTTAGTCTTGAAAAATTTAATACTTTAGTTCAGTATGCACTCGATAATCAAATACCTTTTGGGTTTGATTCATGTAGTGCTCAGAAAGTAATGAAGTATATTGATACACAAGAAGGTAAATTGGATGGTCTTAAAGACCACGTAGAACCTTGTGAATCAACACTATATAGTCTTTATATTGATGTAAAAGGTGATTTTTATCCATGTTCTTTTAGCCCAGAAACAAAAGGATGGGAAGAAGGACTGTCAGTATTGGATTGTAAAAACTTCCTTGAAGAAATTTGGTTCAATGAAAAAACTAAACAATTTAGGGATAATGTTATACAATGTAGAGGGTGCGGTAAATCGTGCTCTATTTATGAAATCTAACTGACACATTGACAGTTAAACTAAATTGGAACAATAATTGAAGTGAATGAAAGAGAATATATAAGAGTATTAAAAATATTGTATGACGGTGCTAATGATTATACTATTAAGGTGTGGTCAAGGGAGCCGTCATATAGTAATATTCAGCGTACTATAAGATTGGTAAAATCTTATGGTTATACTGAAATATATTATACTTGTATGTTTAGTGATAAGGACTTTCTAAGAAAAATGGAAAATGATGAAATTAAAATATATGATCAAGAAGATGCAATTAAAAAATGTAGAGATAGAAATAGATTGGACTTATTAAAAATAATAGAGAAAGGAATATAATTATGGAAGAAATTACGAAATCATTAAAGTGGTATTTTTCACACCTAAGATTATGGGTAGTTTTAGTTTTTTGGGTTGGATTGAATTTAGCTACAATAGGACCTTCTTTCCCTGATTTGGCATTTAATATTGGGTTTTTTATTTTTGTTTTGATAGCACCTTTATATGGTATAACACAAAGCCGAATGTGTGATGAACAAAAGAAAATTGATGATGATGAAAAAATTCAATACGAAAAATACAAAAAGAAAAAGCAAAAAGAAGATGCTGTGGAATATCTTTCCACTATATCTTATTCTGATAGATTAGATTTGATAGACGAAGTTCAGAAAAAAACAAAAGGAAATTAATGGCAAAAGATTATTATAATATATTAGGTGTTGATAAATCATCATCCACAGATGATGTAAAAAAGGCATATCGTAAGATGGCTATGAAATATCATCCAGATCGTAATCCTGATAATGTTGAAGCAGAAGAAAAATTTAAAGATATTTCAGAAGCATATTCAGTATTATCTGATGATACAAAGAAAGCAAACTATGATCAATTTGGTGATCCAGAAGGAAGAGTACATCAAGGATTTGATATGCATGATTTCATGAGAAATTTTAACATGGGTGATATGTTTGGTGGTGGGAGCCCTTTTGGTGGAAATCCTTTTGGTAATAGACAACAACCAAATCCAATAAAAAGAGGTTCAGATTTAAGAGTTCGTGTAAAAATTGATATACATGATGTTAACACAGGATACGAAAAAAATATTAAATATAGTAGAAAAATAAAATGTGAAACCTGCGATGGGTTTGGCGGAGAACAAGTACCATGTAGTAAATGTCATGGTTCAGGGAAAATCCAAATAAATAAAAATATGGGGTTTGCTACTATAACAACAACTACGCATTGTGATGTATGTAAAGGTCATGGTCATATAATTAAAACCGCTTGTGAAGTTTGTCATGGACAGGGTGTTGTAGATCGTGAAACAGAATTAAATGTTAAATTACCAAAGGGAGTTGAAAGTTCAGATAGATTTCAAGCTAACGGTAAAGGTAATATGGCCGAAAGACCCGGAAAATACGGAATATTCGGTGATTTAATTATTGATGTAATAGTTGAAAATAATACTTTACTTGAAAGACAAGGAAGTGACCTTATTTATAATTTAGAAATACCATTTACAACAATGATATTAGGTGGTTCTGTTGAAATTCCTACATTGGAAGGTGAAGTTAAAATAAATATACCTCAATACACCAAACCCAATGATGTAAAAAGATTAAGAAATAAAGGTCTTGCTAATCAAAGAGGACAACGTGGTGATTTGATGGTTGTAATACATCTTAATATACCAAAGAATTTAACTAAAGAAGAAAAGGAAATATTAAAACAGTTATCTGAACAGAAAAATTTCAATAAGTAAATTATGAGTTTAAAAAAATATATAGAAAAAGAACGCAAAAAACGACTTGATTCTATCAGGAAAATTAATAAACAAGTGACCTGTATAAGAAGTTTATATAAGTCCACTTATGAAAGTAATGCGTTTATAAAAGGTGAAACATATGATGTTGTTTTAGAAAATAAATTATCTCTTACAATATTAGATGAAAAAGGTAATTCTTTTGGGCCTTTTTTAAAACAACCACAAAAAGATAACCCGTTGTATTTATTTAGTGAATATTTCATCCAATGAAACAATTAATTAAAGTCATAGAAGAACATGGTATAGTAGTTACACACCACAATAAACAGATGATGTGGGTGAAAGCTAAAGGAACTATAATCCAGCTTAATGCTCATAATTTATTTGGGCTAGAAGAAGATGATCTTATGCTTACAATAAAAAATAACTTCTATCGGTTTAATGTTAAAATAGATTTATATGTTCCAGAGAATAATAAAACAGTTACATCAAAAAAGAAAAATAAAATACCCGATATTGATTTTGTGACTGAAAAAAAGACAAAAATCCGAGAATTACTTACTACAAAATATAAACTTATCCCTTAAAATATCATATATAAGAAAAACAAAAACTTAATATGAAAGAAACAAGGTATTTAGTTTATTTAGACGAAAAAGGTTATGTGAAAAAAGTTACTAAAGAGGGTGAATGGATTTTCACTAAGAGCCTAAAAGATTCCTTGAAATTTAAAACAATCACAGGAGCATATATTCGATTAGCAGTAGCTAAGAAAGAAACTGAACTTACTGAATTAAACAGTTGTCTTTTGGTAGTAGAACTTACTGACGAAGAAAATTTAACTGTATTGAGTAAATTAGATTACAAACTAAGTAAACGTAGGGGTAGACCACTTAAAGAAACTACTGAAATAGTAGAAGATGAAGTAATATTACCCACAGTCGATTCAGAAAAAGTTAAGCAACTTAATGAAGGAACAGAACCAAAACGTAGGGGTAGACCAAGAAAAATTCCTACCGTTCCGCCCGAAGATAGAGAAAAACTTAACGAAGGGGTAGAACCTAAAAGAAGAGGTAGACCACGTAAGGAAACACCTACAACCACAGTACAAACTAATCACGTAACAGAACAGAAAGTAGTAGAACCGTTGGTTAAAAAGAAATCAGAACCAACCGTAACACAAGTAGTAGAAAATGATTTGACGGTAAAAGTAGAAAGTGCTTCAACCGAAGATTCGTTTTGGGATTAATATAATTATAAACTTAAAAACAATAAATTATGAATCAAGATTTTGACAAATTTAGAAAATCAATGGGTATTAGTGCAACAGCGTTACACGACTACCAAAAATTGACAAATATTTATGGTGGTTATATTAACCCCACAATTATTGAAGAAAGACAATTGAATGTTGCACAAATGGATGTGTTCAGTCGTCTTATGATGGATAGAATTATTTTCCTCGGTACTGCTATTGATGACACAGTTGCTAATGTAATTACAGGTCAATTATTGTACTTAGAATCACAGGAGAAAACACCTATACAACTATATATCAACAGTCCTGGCGGAAGTGTGTATTCCGGCTATTCTATTTTCGACACAATGAACTTCATAACATCCGATGTTAATACAATCGTGTGTGGTATGGCTGCCAGTATGGCGTTCATTTTAACAATCAACGGTAGTAAACGTTCAGCTCTTAGACATTCAAGATTGATGCAACATCAACCTTTGGGTGGGATAAGTGGTCAAGCATCAGATATCCAAATTACGGCTGAACAAATTCTGAAAGTGAAAGACGAGTTAAATGGGATTATTTCTGATAGAACTGGTCAAGACATTGAAAGGGTCAAAATAGATACTGACCGTGATTATTGGATGACTGCTCCTGAAGCTAAAGAATATGGGGCCATTGATGTGGTGGTAGGAATGGATGCTTAAAAAGAAAAAACCCGGTGATTTAGTTCATCGGGTTTTTTTATTTGAATACTTTTAAAATAAGTTCTATTTCTTCTTTAGATTTTTCCATTTCGTTTTTTAATTTATCTCTCTTATCTATTTCAATATCCATTAAAGACATTGTAAATTCAGATGCAGGTCCATTATCAATTGGCATATTTCTTTGATAGTGTCTTATATCATTATTAATGATATTAAGTTCCTTTTGCATAAGAAAGTAATTAAAGAATAAATCTCTTGCTTTACTATATTTCATGGTTTTTAGAAATTATATAATTATCTACAATATCATAGATTTTTTGTGATTTATTCATTTTTATTTTGTCTTTCGTTTTTATAAGTTCCAGGGTTGATTCTGAGCTTTTTCTATTTCTCTTCTTTGTTGGTTATGTAACCTGTCTATTTCTCTTCTTTCTTTAGCCATCCTTCTTTCTGTTTCTACCATTTGTTTTCTGACATGTGGTTGAACCCCGGGTCCAATTGTTGAAGTCACGTACAACGATGCACACCCACTTAAAATTAAAAATATAAATATAATTACCGTAAAATAATATAACTTCTTCATTTACTTTACTTTATTTTTGTTTTATATATTAGTTTGTTGAGTTTCCATTTTCTTAAAAACATAATATCTAATTCATAATAATCATCCACATCAACTGCGGGGAATAATGGGGAATTAACATATTTAATGGTTTCATTATCAAATTTATAATAAAATGTATTATTTAATCTTACTATTTCAATAACCTGAAAAATTATATCATCCCAATTGTGATGAAATATTCTAGGTTTATCAGTTCTAGGTGTTACTATATTACCTGCTTCAAATTTTGGTTTATACATTTTTTTAATTCTTTTATTTTCTTTTTCCTCATTGCTGGTAAATATAAATCATATTCAATATCTACAATCTTACTATCATAAGAATTTAATTGTTCTTTAAATACATATCCTTTTAAAATGAAATTAGAAAATTCATTTATATTTATATGACTAATAGTTAATGTACTATTTTTGTTGTATGGTTTATGATAAGGATTAACATATTGCGAAAGTCCTTTCGCTGTTAACGAATCGTGAGCTTTATTATTTCTTATAATAACATCACCCCTTTTAAATTTGGGTTTATAATTAAAATCTTTTTTCTTTGACCTTTCCATAGACTTTTTAATATTTTTAATATAAATTATAGGTAAGAATACAAAAATTGTTTACTATGAATTATAGATGTAAATTTATCGCTATTCCAGAATATGATTTTACCGAGTTCGGTGACATCGTAGATAGATCATTATTAGAAGAAAGTTATGGTGGTAAGATAATAGAAGATTGTGAATTAGGTATGTCGTTTAATGGTACATCTGTTGATGAATATAACAAATTAACAAAAAAATTAATAGAGCATGATAAACGTATTAAAGAATTATTAGTATTCGTTGATAATTATAATAGTATTGGAGTATATCATAATTGTGTAGTAGAGAATATTGAAGTTAGAGTGAATAAATCAGATTTTAGGAAGATGACAATGCATAACACGACTACCCCATCATATACATTAGATTTAACACTAAGTTGTGAAAGTATGGTTGTTATGGATAGTAAAGTGTTTGACAGAAACAAAAAATTAAATAACATATTAGAAAAAATAAAGAAATAAAATGTGGGGAAATGCGTTAGTTGGTAAATTTTATGAAAAATACTATGAATCCACTAAAATCCTAAATGAAAAATATAGGGATGATAATATTGGTATAATAGGAAAAAGACAAACTGGTAAATCTCTTTTATCAATATTATTAGTCTTTCATTATGGATATAGTTCATCCAAAAAATTAAAATTTTGTTCGTTGTCGAGAGAACCATTCAATCATAAATTAGATGATATTTGTTATCATATATATGGCGGTAATAAATGGCGTCGTAATCATTATGATTTTTTTGAAATTAAAAATTATAAAATAAAAAAACCGTTTTTAAATTTTTTAAGAATGTTTAACATGGATGTGGTGGTTATTGATGAATTTTTCTATATAAAATTTACAGATATGGAATTACAAGAAATGTTTTATTTGTGCAAAAAACATGGAACGAAAGTAATAATAAATGGAACGCCACAATTTTTAATCAAATCATTGGAAAATAGATATATTAAAAAACTAAAGTATATGGGTAATTTAAAAATCATAACTGATAATTTCATAATTAATTTACCAAATTATAGTAGATTAATTAAAATAAAAAAACTAAAAGAACAATGCCAACCAAAAGAGAAAATCAATTTATAACAGAAGTAATAATTCGTGGATTCAAATACGAATTATGGTCATTAGATGACAGAGAACCACATTCATTAGGAAAAATGAACGGCGAATCCGGTACATTGTGGGTGAAAGAAGCTGGAAATGGACCACATAAAGAACAAACAGGAGAAGATGAATGGATTCCCTGGTTAGATGCCGGGGGTAATCGAGATTGCTGGGGAGTTAGAATAACTGATGGAAACTCCATGAAATATAAGTATGATGAATATCGTATTAGTAAACATACATCAGGTGTTATTTCATTAAATAATAAAGAAGTGTATGAAGTATTTGGATATGATTTTGATTATTGTTACAATGATGCAAGAACAAAGATATACCAATTAAAAGAATTGATATATACCCACAGCGTTAATCTAAAAAACACATCAAAAGAAAAAGGGAGAAAAATTTTTTATAAAAGCATGCCAGCTATTATTGATACAATTTATACTGATGGTGGAATGATTATAAGACCCGACTGCAAAGAAGAAGATAAAGAATATTGGTGGAATCAAATGATCGAACCATGGCACGAAGATCACTCAATTGACTATTGGGAAGAGAGCAAACACGATAATGGCATAAAAGTTGATATACTAATGAGTGACATACATTGGTATCGAAATGATAGATTAATAAAACTCAATAAAATAAAAAGAACTACTAATGAACCCGAAACATCATAACATAATAGAGTTTTATAAAAAATCAGATAAATCCAATATCGGGTATTTTAGGGATGATTTTGATTTAACTTCTAATATTAACCTTGCTAAAAAATTTAAAGAGGAAACAAATTTAGAACCAATCATAGAAACCCTATTAAGAAGGGTTTATAAAAAAGATTGGGATGATGAAAACCAAAGTATGTCTAAACATACATATGGTCATTTATTTGAAGATTGGTTTAAAGATATAGATAAGAAAGATGTAACTTATCGTATAGTAAATTTTGAAGGAGAAATGAGAAGATTAAAAATTAAAAAACTTAAAAATTAAAAATTATGAAAAAAACAGGATTAGTATTGCTAATAGCAATTGGATTTTTGGCTTTGATGTCTTTTGTAATAATTCAAGATACACCAGAACCTTGGGAAGTACCATCTGAATATAAGAATATGGATAACCCCGTTACAGTTAATGATAATAGTTTAAAGAATGGTATGTTATATTATAATAAATATTGTTCTTCTTGTCATGGTAAAATAGGATTAGGTGATGGACCTAAAGCTAGAATTCTTAAAACATTCCCCGGTGACTTTTCAGATGAATATTACCAAAACCAAACAGACGGTGAACATTTTTATAAAACCAAATTTGGACGTAACGCAATGCCGAAATATGATAAGAAAGTTCCAGATCAAACTATATGGGATATGGTTAATTATATGAGAACATTTAAGAAGTAAGCATAAAAAAGGTTGATACCTGACAAATATCAACCTTTTAACTTTAAACTATATAACTACTAAAAACTGCTTAACCATTAGACTTGAAGATACTCTTCAAGAATCTTCTTATGTGAAAAATAGCGAAAGAAGCAATCGCGAAAATAATAATCCATTTCCCAATGAAATGAATCTGATCCCAATATGTAGCAGCAAAGACAGGAAACAACCCAACAATGACAATTAAAAGACCAAATCTTTTAATCCATACATTCTGTGTACCAGCAAATTCCTTTGTATTTCCGTTTTCATCTGTTTGTGCCCACATATCGTTTAATTATTAGTTCAGTACAAATATATAAAGAAAAAATGGAACTGCCAAATAAAATAACAACTTTTTTAATATATAATTGAAAATATATTCATATAAATGTTGTATATTAATAACTTTAATACATATATAATTGAAAATCAATCAGTTGTAACTATATCAATAGATGATATGGAAAAGCTATTAAATGATAAAGATAATAAAAAAAATTTATATGACCTAATAAAATTGGCTCAAGGATTTGTAGTTGATATAAATGGTGTTAAACTTAAATTAGAAGATGTTGATTTTAAGATCATTAAAAATATGATTAGGAATTCACCATTGAATGATAAATATAGTACAATGTATTCTATGTTCTTAGAAACTCACCCTAAGAAAGCTCTTAACCAGTAGACTTTACAAATTTTATATCCTTATATGGGATTTGGTCAAGTTCAGGGTATGATTTACTACGAGCTCTATGTGTCATTACAAAGAAACCGTCCTTATCTGCGCCTAATCCGATTTTTTTCAAGAATAGTATCTTCACTTTTTAACAATGGTGATTTTAATTCGTCATTAATTTTTAATGGTTTAGCGTTATCTTTATTTTGGAATTTATTTGTACTTGTAGTAATTATATTTAGTTTATGAAGGATTCTAATAATAAGCATTTTAAATCCTATTTTGGTTACAACCTTTTTAAATTCATCGAAAGGCAAAGAAAAGAAATATGAATTGAGTAATTCATTTTCAACTAAGTTTTTCATAACCGTTATGTATGGAACTAACATTGATGTAAATTCTAACATATCCTCAATACTTTTTATTTCCTTATTACTTTGTTTTAATATTATTCTAAATATTTCTTTTGTATTTTTTAATTGGTTTAATATACTATCCATATCACCATCATCTATTCCTTTATCTTTTAGGAACTCATATAAATATCCTGTTTTATTTTTAGCTTCAGAACTTAATATGGAAATAGCGAATATAGTTAACATTGTTGCGTTATCTATTGTCGCATCAATACCAAATCTACCGTGTTGCATTAATTTCTCCACAAACTGTATTAATACCGTTAATGATGTTGTATATCTTGAAGCATTATATAATTCTATATCTGATTCCTTATAAAACTTTTGTATAGCTCTTTGGTATTTTCCGATACTTAGTTTTTCTAATAATTGTTCATCTGTGAAATCACCGAAACCCTTAACTTTCTTCATTTATGTAGTATTAATATTTTAGATTATATATAAAAAACCCGTTGCGTATTTTGTAAATCCAATTATTTTTCTTATATTTGTATTATGAAAACTGATAAATTGACAAAAGTTTACATTTATCTTAATGCGATATTATTTATAATCGTGTTTGGATATATTACTAAAACTGATTTTATTCATAAGAAAGTGGATAATATTAGTTACGCATCTCCAAAGACATCTTTCATGGAAAAAGTATTTAATCACGAAGATGTATATTATGTTAAATTGTATAAGGACAAAATAGGTGAAAACAGATATAAGTTTAATAGAATTGAAATAAGTGAAGATGTAGAAGAAGGATTTATTAATATAAATAACTGTCGTTTTAAAAGATTTACTGTTATAAACGAAAATGGATTTGTTAATTTTAAAATGAGAAACCAAAACCTATACGAAAAAGTTTATACAACCATTCCTAAAAACAATATGATTATAATAGTATCAGATTATTTTCTAACAGTAGAAATAACAGATATTAAAAAACTATCTTCTTTTTTAGGGATACATAAAAAGTTAACCTTGAAACCAATCGAATTAAGAATTTGGTTAAATATAAGAGATAAGGAAATGAATGAAAACTTATTAGATCGTACTAATGAACATTTAGATGAAGTCGGTTTAAAAATAACAGGATATACAAAATTATGATTTATTTTATATCAGACCACCATTGGGGTCACAAAGCAGTAATATGGATGTCACAAAGACCATTTGATGATATTAATCAAATGAACCAAGTTATGCTTGATAGATGGAATGAAGTAGTTGGTCCCGATGATGAAGTGTATTACTTGGGTGACTTCATGTACAAGATGAACCCGCACACCTTTGTCAGACACGTTTTAAACAACTTAAATGGAAAGATATACCTTATACCAGGTAATCATGATAAAAAGTATT
>Ga0307376_10006481_pt1 | contig 10346 bp, 1 predicted proteins | sample TR2MG_FD_202536 | JGI IMG/M metagenome (GOLD analysis project Ga0307376, IMG submission 202536) | Soil microbial communities from Risofladan, Vaasa, Finland - TR-2 | ecosystem: Environmental > Terrestrial > Soil > Coastal area > Acid sulfate soil | place: Finland: Risofladan, Vaasa | collected...
GCACAACCTGTAACTCCTTTTATTTCAGTTACTGATCCTGATGCAGTATGCTCACCATTAACAGTTGATCTTACTGCTCCTGAAGTAACATCCGGCAGTACATTAGGTCTTACCTTAACTTACTGGACAGATGCAGCAGCCACTTCTGCTTATTCAACACCTTCTTCAGCTACATCAGGTACTTATTACATCAAAGGTACCAATGGGGAAGGGTGTTATGATATAAAGCCTGTGGTTGTAAATATCTCACCCTTGATGTCACTGACAAATTCGGTTACAAATATTTTATGTGCAGGAACTGCGACAGGGACAATTAATATTACTGTTTCAGGTGGAACAGCCCCATATTCATACTTATGGACCGGATCAGGGGTAAATATATCATCAGAAGACCAGTCTGGTCTTGCAGCCGGAAGTTATTCTGTTGTCGTTACTGATGCTTTGAACTGTTCATCTTCTTTATTGAATTTATCACTTGCTGAACCTCAGCTCCTTTCAGGAAAAATTGACTCTCAGTCAGATGTAACAGTTTATGGAGGTAACGATGGAAGTGTAACATTAAGCGGAACAGGTGGAACGACTCCCTATCAGTATAGATCAGGGGCAGGCGCATTTCAGTCCGCAGCTACTTTCGTAAATCTGAGTGCCGGGAGCTATATTTTCACAGTTCAGGATATAAACCTGTGTTCTTCCGATATTTCGATTACAATATCGCAACCTGTTTCAAATCTGACCGGAAGTATAATAAGTCAGACTGATATCACATGTTTTGGTGCGTCAACAGGTATAATAACTGTGGCCGGGTCAGGAGGAACAGCACCATATGAATACAGGTTGGAAGCCTCTGCGTTTCAAGGATCTGGTACTTTTGGCTCTCTTACGGCAGGAACCTACTCAATCACAGTAAGGGATGCCACCCTTTCAACCTTTGATATGACATGCACAATAATCCAGCCTGTTTCCTCTGTATCGACAAGTGCTTCAGCTCTGACGAATGTTCTTTGCAATGGAGGAAGTTCAGGAACAGTTACAATTTCTGGTAATGGTGGTACATCACCGTATCAGTATAGACTTGGCTCAGGGTCATTCCAGGCATCCGGGACCTTTACATCTCTGGCAGCAGGCAATTATATATTTACTATTCAGGATATCAACCTTTGCGAATCAAATGTTACAATAATTATTTCAGAGCCAGAAATTATGAAGGTTACATATACATCTGAAGATGCCACCTGCAGGGATGTTGCTGATGGTAAAGCTATTCTGAACATCAGTGGAGGTACAGAGCCGTATAGTGCATTATGGTCAGATGGTGCAAATTCAGTTCAGAGAAGTGATCTTTTACAGGGAACATATAAAGTTATTGTTACGGACATAAATGGATGTTCTGTTTCTGCAGATGTAACAATTGGATTCAGCAATCTGAGCACCTGTCTTGCAATTCAGGAGATCATTACTCCCAATAACGATGGCTATTATGATACATGGAAAATAAGGAATATAGATATGTTCCCGAATGCAGAGGTACAGGTATTCAACAGGTGGGGTAAAATGGTATTTAAAACAAAAAATATTCCGGCAAATGAATGGGATGGTACATCTGACGGGAAACTTCTTCCTACTGATTCTTATCATTACATACTATATCTGAATGATGGCTCAGATCCTATAAGAGGGGTTATTACAATTATCAGATAATGACAAACTGTGAAAACTGAAAATATGAATTACAGGCATTACTTATACTATATTTTGCTCATTTGCTTATTTATCAATGAGTTGCCGGCGCAGCAGTTACCTTCTTATAGTCAGTATATAATGAATGGATTCCTTTTAAATCCCTCTCTGGCAGGGAGGGATGGATACACTACTGTAAGTATGATTGCCAGACAGCAGTGGATGGGCATTAAGGGTGCGCCAAGTACTTATGCTGCCACTTTTCAAACAACACCTCTTCAGAACAGCTTTATAAGTAAGACTAATAAAATAAGGAAAAAAGTGTCGAAGCCTTCACGTTCAGGACGTGTTGGGATCGGAGGCTATCTTTTCAATGACAATAACGGGATAATAAAGCGCACTGGTTTCCAGGCTGATTATGCATACCACGTGCCTATGAGCTCCAACAGCAGCGGAAACAAAGATGACCTTGCTTTCGGACTTGGCATGGTTGCGTACCAGCATGTAATTAACCTGGATAATCTAAACTACAACTATTCTGATGATCCATACCTGAATAATTATGATAAGTCTGTCTTCATCACTGATTTCAATTTTGGAGTTAGTTATGCAACCTCAAAATTTTATGCTGGTTTTGCAATGACCAATATCCTGAGAGGTTCACTGGTATTTGGCAATAGCTCTGATAATAAGTCAGGGGAATTAGGTCATTATTATCTGACCGGAGGTGCCAGTTTTCCGATCAACAAAGAGTGGAGTATCAAACCATCTTTATTGTTCAAATCGTCGGATATGCTGTTTAAATCGGTACAGATGGACTTAACTGCAAGAGTGTTCTACAAGGAGGATTACTGGGCAGGAGTATCCTACAGAACCGGTGATGCAATTATTGCCCTCCTGGGCCTTAAATTCGATAAATTCTATTTAGGTTATGCCTATGACTTCACGCTTACAGATATGATGAATCAAAGCATAGGTACAATGGAACTGACACTGGCAGCCAAATTTGGTGAGAGTAATGCCAGGAGGTACAGGTGGCTCAATTCATACTAAACCAGGTATTTATCAATAAATTTGTGGTTACCCTGCCATCCTGACAGGCTCTATCAGGTAATTATACTCACCTTGTTACAGGTGAAAATATTATTCAGATCAGGTAATTTCCCTCTTAACCACTAAAGTGAGCTCAAGTATTTTCGTACGTTAAAGCAACTTAATTCAATTGTTGATAGTCTTTTCAATATGTTGAAAACACTTATGTTACAGTTGAATAAAAATTTATTACATTCGCTTGTTAAGAGGATGATGAAAGGATAAGATGCCTGACATGGTGTGGTATAACCATGTTTTTGGCATTTTAGACTATGTAAATGATTGATATTGAGTCAGAAGTATTTGAACTCTATATTTACAATTTACAAAACAAGGTGATCTGGTAACAAAATTAGTTAACATGCTTAGAGAGATTTATATAAACTTTTTAAAGAATACAGGAATCAACCGCATTAATACTATTTTACCTCTGTTCAGAACAATAGCTCTATTCCTATTTTTTTCTGTCAGCATATTAAATTCCTATGCACAAAACTATGATATTGCCACTGCTTCTACGATGTCACCATTAACTGATGTCGCTTCCGGATCAACCTTTTCTGATAGCAATGTTGGAGCCCCTCCTAACTATAATTATGGAAATAATGAAGATTATACAGCTACTTTTTTCAGTTCGATAGGAAATACTTTTAAGTTTACATTTACTTCATTCAACACCAGAAATGAAGACATACTTTACATATATGATGGACCGGATTATTCAACCCCTATAGGTTCTTATAAAGGCAATGAATTGCAGGGCGTTACTATCAGTAGTTCAGGCAGTTACATTACTTTCAGATTTATTTCAGATGGATCATTCACTCGAACTGGCTGGCTGGCTACTATTCAATACAATACATGTCCTCCGATAACAACTTCTCCTATATTACCTTCAGTTGATCACCAGTGCGCCGGAAAAACTATAAACTATTCAGTTGATCTGCATGTAGGATCAACATATACATGGACAGTATTATACGGAACACCTTCAAGTGTAACAGCATTTGAATTAGACAATATTGATATAACATGGGATACACCAAATGAGACTGGCATTATTAATGTTGATGAAACATCATCTTGCGGATCAACTTCCTCCAGTATCCTTTTTGTTGACATTTATCCTGTTCCGACACCATCAATTTCAGGACTGCTTAATGTATGTCCGAATGCCTCAGGTGTACCATATTCAACATCATCTACAGGAAACTCATTTACCTGGAATGTAACCAATGGAACATTTTCCGACTTTGGTGACAATATTTCAGTTAACTGGGGCACAGTAGACGGGATAATCCAGGTTACAGAGACAGATCCTTTATCAGGATGTTTCGCAACAACTCCTGAATATAATGTTCAGGTTGCTGATGTTACACCTCCGGTAATCTCTGATTGTCCTTCGGATATAATATTAAACGTTACTCCAGGAACATGTTCAAATACTGCCACATGGACTGAACCAACTGCAAATGACGAATGTGAAGGAGCTATGACATTTACCACACGTACGCATGCTCCTGGCAGCGCTTTCCCTTCAGGCACAGCAACTGTGACATATAAATTTACAGATGCAGCATCCAATACATCAATTTGTTCTTTTGATGTTACCGTAAATGATAATGAGAATCCGATTGCAATTTGCAAGGATATTACAGTTGAGCTTGATGGTACGGGAAATGCCTCAATCATTGGATCAGATATTGATGGAGGGTCAACAGATAATTGCGGTATTGCAACTCTTGATGCTGTTCCAAATAGTTTTACGATAGCAGATCTGGATGCAAATCCTGTTACTCTTATTGTTACAGATGACAATGGAAGAACAGCATCATGTAATGCTACAGTGACTGTTATTGAGAATGTTCCTCCGGTTGCATTGTGTAAAGATATTACTGTATATCTCGATGCAACAGGAAACGTTGTAATAACCGGGGCAGATATTGATAACGGTTCAAGTGATTCAGATGGAATTGCCAGTCTTGATGCATCGCCAAATTCATTTACCTGTTCTGTCATCGGACCAAATTCAGTTACCCTTACTGTTACAGATAATGCTGGGATGAGCTCAACCTGTAATTCAACTGTAACAGTTGTTGACAATCTGGCTCCATCGCTGACATGCCCATCCAATTACAATGTCAATACAGATCCTGGCATATGTGGTGCTGTTATTAATTATGTTACACCAGTCGGAACTGACAACTGTTCAGGAAGCATAACAATACAAACTGCTGGGTTACCCTCAGGATCAACATTCCCTGTCGGTACAACAACTAATACATTCCAGGTTACAGACGGGAGCGGTAATGTTACAACATGTTCATTTACAATTACCGTAGCTGATAATGAAGGACCTGTAATTACACTTCCTGTCCCACCTGTAATAAGTACAGGTCCCGGACCCGGATGTACTGCTACAATACCTGTAATAGCAGTAACAGTAACTGATAATTGCACTGCTACAGGAAGTATTACTGTCACTCAGTTACCTGTTGCAGGAACTCCAGTGGGGCCAGGCATTACACCGGTTACAATAACAGCAACAGATCTTGAGGGCAATATATCATTTGAAAATATCGATGTTACTGTTAATGATGGTGTTGCTCCTGTCATCACATCACCTGCTGATGCGTCGACAAATCTTGATGCTTCATGCCAGGCACCTGTACCTGATTTTCTTTCAACACTGGTAGTAACTGATAACTGTACACCAGTCGGATCTATAACTAAGACGCAAAATCCAGCAGCTGGTACATTGATTTCAGGGGCTGCCTCTACTACAGTAACAATACAGGCGACAGATGCAAGTAGTAATACAAGCAGTGTGAGTGTCCTCTTTATAACAAGTGATGTTACCCCTCCTGTCGTAAACTGTAAAAATGCAACACTATATCTGAATGCAACTGGCAATGCTACATTAACTGCGGCAGATATTGATAACGGTTCGTTTGATAATTGCGGCAGTCTAAGTTATTCATTAAGTAGAAGCGCATTCACCTGTGCAGATATAGGAGCTCCTGTATTAGTCACTCTTACAGCGACAGATGGATCTCTGAATAGTGCAAACTGCAATGCCCAGGTTACAGTTCTTGATAATCTTCCACCAGTTGTAAGTGTTAAGACATACAATTTAGTGCTGAATGATTTAACCGGTAACGGTACATTGCTGGCTTCAGATGTTGATAACGGTACAACAGATAATTGCGGTGCTGTTTCTCTTTCAGTCAGTCCAAATACCTTTGATTGTACAGATGTTGGCACACAGAATGTAACACTTACAGCTACGGATAGTCATAGTAATTCAAGTTCTCAAAGTGTAAATATTACAGTTTCAACAGGTCTTACTATCAATGATGCCAAAGCCAGCACTTGTGATGCTTTCGGGCCTTTTTCAAGATTTACAGCTGATATTACTGGAGGCAAAGTTCCTTATACCTATTTATGGGATTGTATCGAGCCTGTTAATATGTTTGTGGAGATAATCTTTCCTGTGCCTCCATTTTTTATTTTTTCAAATACCAGTACTATAGCCCAGCCATATTTCAATAACCTGGTACCTGATGGAGCATACAATATACAGCTTACCGTAACAGATGATAACGGTTGTTCTGCAGTATATAATTTTGTCTTCAACAAATCTTCCGGCGTGGTTGAAGATAACCTCTCCCAGAACAATTCTCAGGCATGTGTAAATGAAATTAAAACATATACCGTACCTGCAGGCGCCACATCATATAGCTGGACTATTGAGAATGGTACTATACAGTCAGGAGGAACATCAAACGCAGTAACTGTTCAGTGGGGCGCTGTATCGCCTGGTAAGCTTACGGCTACTATCGTTAAAGATGATATACTTGGATTTTCCTGTACATCATATCATATTGAAAATGTTACTATAAATCCTAATCCTACCCCTGCATTAAATGCCTATTCAGCCAGTGTATGTGAGAATTCTGAATATACATATACCCTGACCAGTACATTTAGTTCTTATGGATGGATTGTAACAAATGGTACTATAACCGAAGGAGGAAGTGCGACTGACTATTTTGTAAAGGTCAGATGGGGAGCTTTTGCTGCAGGATCTGTTCTGGCAAATGTTACAAATGCAAACTGTACAGGTTCAGTGACTGCAAATGTTACTATTAATGCACTTCCGGCAGCTTCTATTTCAAGTTCCGACGCAGATAATACTTTCTGCTCAGGGGCAAGTGTAACATTTACTGCTTTACCGACAGGTTCAGGTGAGACATATCAGTTTAGGGTAAACAGCTCTGTTGTAAAGACTGGTGCTTCAAATACATATACCTCCACAACTCTTACAAACGGGCAGATTGTTGATGTGATAGTGACTAATGTGAGCATCTGTTCAGCAACCTCAGCGGGAATCACTAATACAGTTGTAGCTTTTCCTGTTCCGACTCTTACCAGTTCTGATGCAGACAATATTTTCTGTGCCGGTACCGGTGTGACTTTTACAGCCGGCGGTGGAACGAATTTCAACTTCAGGATAAATGGAGCAAGTGTCCAAGATGGACCTTCACCGACATATTTAACATTTACTCTCATGAATGGTCAGGTGGTTGATGTTATAGTGTCCAATGCTACGGACTGCAGTGCTACATCTGCGAGTATTACAAATACAGTTGTTGTAGCTCCCACACCCACACTCTCCAGTTCAGATGCTGATGATAAATTCTGTGCAGGGACAATTGTGACATTTACAGCTGGTGGAGGAACAACCTATAATTTCAGGATTAATAGTATAAGTGTACAAGATGGAGCTTCAACTACCTTTACAACCACATCGCTTACAAATGGTGATAACGTAGATGTAATAGTCTCCAATGGAACATGCACTGCTAACTCCGTAGTGATTACAAATATTGTAAACCCAATACCTACTCCTACTCTCACAAACGACACAGGCAATTCTATTTGTGCCGGTACAACTGTAACCTTTACAGCAGGTGGAGGTACAAACTATAATTTCAGGGTAAACGGAGTTAGTAAACAGAACGGATTATCAGATACTTATATTACTTGGACTCTTACCAACGGACAGATTGTTGATGTAATTGTTACTAATGCAGGAAGTTGTTCTGCTACCTCTGCAGGTATAACAATGACTGTTACGACACCGCCTGCTATCTCTATAAACTATGCAGGTTCACCATACTGCAGCACTACAGGTTCCGGACAGGCAGTTACTCTGTCTGGTCCTTCAGGTGGCACTTATTCAGCCAGTCCTGCCGGTTTATCGATCAATTCATCAACAGGTGTCGTAACTCCAAATACAAGTACCCCTGGTTCGTATACTGTGACTTATTCCTATCCGGTTGGAGGTGGATGTCCTCCTGTTACTGCTACTGCTCCAGTCACAATTACTCCTTTGCCGGTTGCAACATTTAGTTATCCAGGCTCACCCTATTGCAGTACAGATGCCAATCCTTCGCCTGTATTCAGCGGGGGAGGTGTTGCAGGTACTTTTTCACCTATTCAACCCGGATTGGTGTTTATTAACACAGCAACGGGACAAGTAAATCTTGCTGCCAGCACACCGGGAACCTACAATGTTGTAAATACGATTGCAGCTTTTGCAGGCTGTGGTATAGTTACAGCATCAAACACAATAACAATAGCAATTCCGCCAACTGCAACAATAAGTTATGCAGGTACTCCATTCTGTTCTTCAGTTAGCACTGCTCAACCGGTTACATTAACAGGTACTGGTGTTTACACCGGAGGTGCTTTTACATATTCCGGACCAGGTACTTTGTCAATTCATGGAACCACTGGCGCTATAACACCATCGACAAGTACTCCAGGTACATACACGGTCACCTATACTTTACTGGCTGGACCTTGCACTTCAACTCCGACCACGACCTTAGTGACTATTACTGCTGTAAAAACTGCGACCATAAGTTATAGTGGGTCACCATACTGTACTTCTGATGGTACAAGCAAAACGGTTACCTTGACAGGAGATACAGGAGGTACCTTTAGTGCAGCACCTGCAGGATTGACTATTGATCCTTCAACAGGATCAATAATTCCAAGTTCAAGTGCTGCCGGAGCTTATATTGTTACTTATACTATCCCTGCAGGAGGTGGCTGTTCAGCTGTAATGGCTACCGCTCCTGTAACAATTACAGCTGCTCCCACAGCATCTATTAACTATGTTGGCGCACCCTTCTGTTCCTCTGCAAGCGGAACAAGAGCAGTAACCCTGACAGGGACTGGTGCCTATACCGGTGGTAATTACAGTGAACCAACTGGAAATCTTACCTTAAATACTTCCAATGGTGATATAACACCCTCTACAAGTTTGCCGGGAACATATACTGTTACCTATACTAGTCCTTCTGCCGGAGGTTGTGCACCTGTTACTGCAACGACATCTGTCACCATAACTGCTTTACCTGTAGCCTCAATCAGCTATGCAGGTGCACCATTCTGTACAACAGTTACAACTCCCCAGCCTGTAACTATTACGGGTACGACAGGTGGTACTTTCAGTGCTTTACCGGCAGGACTATCACTGAATACCACTACAGGTGAAATAGTGCCATCAACCAGCACTCCGGCAACATTTACAGTAACTTATACTATAGCTGCAGCAGGTGGATGCAGTCAGGTCACTGCAACAACAAATGTTACAATAACTGAACTGCCAACAGTCAGTATATCATATACTGGCAGCTCTTTCTGCACAAATTTATTAGTACCGCAGACTGTTACTATTAATGGTACCGGTGATTATCTTGGGGGCAACTTTAGTTCTAATCCAGTCGGACTTGATATTGATCCTGTATCAGGTATAATTTATCCTAATTCCAGTACGCCAGGAAATTATATAGTAATATATGATACTGGACCATCAGGAGGTTGTGCTTCTGTAATTGCAACAACCAATGTAGCTATTGCATTAACACCTGGAGCACCCACAGGATCAGCAACACAGAGCTTCTGCGCTATTGATTTACCAGATTTATCCGACATAATTGTTACAGGCAGCGGAATACAATGGTATGATGCCTCTACAGGCGGAAACTTATTGGTTTCAACCACATTGCTTGTAACAGGGACTACATATTATGCCAGTCAGACAATATCAGGCTGTGAGAGTGATACCAGGTTGGCAGTAACAGCAACGGTATCTGATCCGGCACCACCTACCGGTTCATCCAGCCAGACTTTCTGCTCTATCGATCTACCGACTGTTTCAGATATAGTAATAACAGCAACAGGTACAGTTATCTGGTATGATGCCTCCACTCTTGGAGGTGTCTTGGCAGGGACCACTGCACTGGTAGATGGTGTTACATATTATGCCAGTCAGACAATATCAGGCTGTGAGAGTGATACCAGGTTGGCAGTAACAGCAACGGTATCTGATCCGGCACCACCTACCGGTTCATCCAGCCAGACTTTCTGCTCTATTGATCTACCGACTGTTTCAGATATAGTAATAACAGCAACAGGTACAGTTATCTGGTATGATGCCTCCACTCTTGGAGGTGTCTTGGCAGGGACCACTGCACTGGTAGATGGTGTTACATATTATGCCA
>Ga0307376_10006482_pt1 | contig 10346 bp, 7 predicted proteins | sample TR2MG_FD_202536 | JGI IMG/M metagenome (GOLD analysis project Ga0307376, IMG submission 202536) | Soil microbial communities from Risofladan, Vaasa, Finland - TR-2 | ecosystem: Environmental > Terrestrial > Soil > Coastal area > Acid sulfate soil | place: Finland: Risofladan, Vaasa | collected...
CAGGCCGCCGCCCAAGACGCGGTCGAATTCTCCGATTCCGGTTAAAAGGCGATCTTCCGGCTCCAGCTCAACGGCGTCGATGGGGAGCGGTTTTGGCTGTGAAGCGGATAAAATCCGCCGTCCCCGCTGACCGGGTTTTCCGGACTGGATTTCTTCCACAAACGACTGCCATTCCCCGCAATCCGGACATTTACCCATCCATTTGGGCGTTTGGTATCCGCATGCCTGACATGAAAATACTGTTTTTGGAGTTTTTTTCACGATACTGAACTAAATTAATAAAGAATCCGGGCCAAAGGACCCAGTTTTGGTTTCATCCCTGGAAGGGATTATTTTATCATATATCATATATCAAGTGCCTAAAGTGAGCTAAAGTGAGCTAAAATGCCTAAAGTTGAGGAAAACGCTTTCAGCGCAAATCATTTTTTACTTAAATTGAAAGTGCCAAAGGCACAACCATCAACTTTAGTTCACTTCAAACTTTAGTCACTTTCAACTTTACTGCTTTTGCAACATAGCCAACTGTTTCTGACTCCCGCAATACGGGACAGGCTTGGCCCAGAGGAGCAGATTTTTCAAGATTAAATAAAATCGTGTAAGCGGTTTTATTTTGTTTGAAACGGTTTCTATTGATTGACAATAGAATTCATACCATGCCATTTAAATCGGATCAACCCGTGTTCTGTTTCACCCGTATGATGACCGTATGATCGATTACCACTTACATACCCTGTTTTGCAACCATGCCTTGGGCAGTATGGAAAGTTATATCCGAAATGCCATCAATTTGGGCCTTGAGGAGATATGTTTTCTGGATCATCTGACAATTCAGAAGACAGAAAAAGGGCTTTCCATGTCATTGGCGGAGATTCCTTACTATTTTCAAGCCGTCCAGGTTTTAAAGCAGAAATATAGACATGCCATACGCATAAAGGCCGGTCTTGAGATCGATTTTAACCCGGATCATACCGGCCTTTTTCAGGAAGTTGCCGGGACCTATGCATTTGATGTTATCGCAACCTCGTTACATTTTTTAGGCGGTCTGGACGTCGTCAGCCACCGTTCAGCCTGGGGTCATGGGAAAGAGGATAGCGATTATGTCTATGACCTTTATTTCGAACAGCTTGAAAAGATGCTGGATTATAAATATTTCGATGTGATATGTCATATCGATCTCGTAAAAAAATTCGGTCGAAAACCTTCGAGGTCTTTTGAACGGGCGATCGATGAAATACTGTCAAAAATAAAAGAAAAAAATCTGACCGTGGAGGTCAATACCAGCGGATACAACCACCCGGTCGGAAACGCTTACCCCTCCCCGGATATTTTAAGGAAATGCCATGAAAAAGGGATCGGTATCACTCTGGGTTCAGATGCCCACAAACCGGCAGAGGTCGGTCAGCACTACGAACGGGCATTGCCCATGATCCTGTCCGCAGGGTACAGTTATCTGGCGACGTTTACAAAACGGAAGCGTAGTGAGATCGCCATAAAGAAAAGAGAAAACATTCATTACTTGAACGAAGTAAAGGATTCAAATGTTTCTAAATAAAATGACATGGGGCAAATACATCGCCTTTTTTTTCAGTTTTTTGATATTGAATTCCATAGTTTTGCCGCAAAACGCGCTTGGCGTGGAAGAAAACCACATCATTTTTGAATCCCTCCAAAACAGGCTGATAAGCGACGGGTTCGATCCCACCCGGATCACCGGATTGTACAACAGGCCCGAGGTCTATTTTGAGGCGAAAGGGGTTTCCCGTTTTTTGGTCCATCGGGAGTCCCGGCTGAATTATGATCAGTTTGCCGGTAAAAAATCCATCAACCATGCATTGAAATATATGGAAACCCACACGGCGGCGCTGGAAAGGACCGAAAAGGAATACGGTGTCGACAAAGAAATTATTACGGCCATCCTTCTCGTGGAAACCCGTTTGGGGACCTTTCTCGGCGGGCCGTCCATATTGAATACGCTCTCCACCATCGCTGTCCTGGCAGACCCTGATGTGCGGGATATGTTTTGGAAGAACGCCTCGAAATCAAAGGAGCTTACCCGGGAACAGTTCGAAAAGTGGGTGGGTAGAAAATCGACCTGGGCCTACAATGAGCTCAAGGCCTTTTTGAAATATACCGCCCAGGTGAATATGAATCCCACTGCTGTTTCCGGATCCTATTCAGGTGCCATGGGCATTGCCCAGTTTATGCCGAGCAACGTTATTATTTTTGCCAGAGACGGTGACGGTGACGGCCGTATCGATGTTTTTAACCATGCAGATGCCATAACCAGTATCGCCAGTTATCTCAAACATTACGGATGGCATCCCGGAATAGACCGGAAAAAGGCTTACAAGGTCATTTATCATTATAACCACAGCAGTCAGTATGTTAAGACCATATTAAAGGTTTCGGCACTATTGAAACCCAAAACGTAAATTAAGATGAAACCCTAATCGAGCGAGAGGAGAAACGTGGACATCGCAACAGCAATGGTGTGGATTAAAATAAGTATCGTTTTTTACCTGTTTACGATACTGGCAATCATCGATATTGTGCGAAAGGATTTCGGTACCATTGGGAAGAAAGCGCTTTGGGGAATCATCGCCATGGTTCCGTTTGTCGGATGGCTGATCTATCTGATATTCGGGTTCAGAAAGGGGAACAAGCCGGAAAGCGATGAGGAATCAGCAAATAATGTTTGACAAATTAATATTCATCCTTTAAATTTTTATTCTTTTTGGTCCCATCGTCTAGCGGTTAGGACGCCGGCCTCTCACGCCGGTAACCGGGGTTCAATTCCCCGTGGGATCACCATAAATTATTTCAGGGAGTTGCATTAGATCGCAGCTCCCTTTTTATTTTCTACTTTTTCAATACCCGACGCTATACCCAACAAGATCGATAAAAATCAGGGGAAAAAATTAAATTTCATACCCAAAAAAACCGATCTTCTGAAGCAAGAGACCGGGCTTTTTTATCTTAAACTACGCTTTTTAAAATAGGGTGACATATGTTTTAACTTACGCTCCGGGAAAGAAAAGGTGGGTTGGCTCAACTCATAGAGGACTCATTATTGATGTTGGGAAATATACCCCCATCTTTATCACATATTAAGAAAATACCTAAAGTGTAACCCTACAGATTTCTTGACATTTCTTCATTACTAATGTATTTTAATGAAATAATTCAAACTTCGGAGAATGGTGATGAACAAACTGGAACTTATTGAGACGCTCAAAACGGAAGCAGGATTAACAAAAAACGAAGCTGCGGCGGTTGTGAACCTGTTTTTTGATGAAATGTCAAACGCAATGGCCAACGGCGATAGAGTGGAAATCCGCGGCCTGTGTTCATTTTATGTCAAGAAATACAAGGCATACGCCGGCAGAAATCCGAAAACCGGGGAACAGGTCAAGATCAAGCCGAAGAAGCTTCCGTTTTTTAAATGCGGGAAAGAATTGAAGGAGCGGGTGGATAGATAGGGGAAAAGATTCAGATAAAAAATTTTTCCGAGCATTGACAGCGGATTGATACCTCAATCGTATCACACGGCATTGGAACCATAAGATATCTGCTGCTTTTGCAAGGTATCAACGGGCCGGCGAATTATCATAACTCTATAATACGAGTCCAATCGTATCGTCAGATTAAAAAAAGAAGGTGAAGAAATGCAGAACGTGAAGTGGGAAGTTAAAGACGATAAACTGATTATTGAGATAGATTTGACAACGGAGTTCGGACCCTCGAAATCCGGCAAAACGATAACCATTGCCAGTACGCGGGGAAACCAAAAGATTGAGGGTACCGATGCTGTAATCGGTTTGAACGTTTACAAATATCCAGAGAATGTATAACATCCACGATTCAGCCAAGTAAATTTAAAATCTTAATTTTGAGCTTATGGGATGTGTTTAGTGTGAAGATTCAAAGAATCTTGAGTTTCTAATTGAGGGGCAGACCCCACACGATAGAATTTGCTTGCAATCCCCCGTGAAAACTATTTCTTGGAAACGACACTATTTGTCTCGATACCGGTCCAACCGCCGGGGCACCCCCTCATTTTTATGCTCATCCTGCACGCAGACGGTCTTCGTTGGATGAAGCAATTCGCCGGTAGCCTCAACTGCCTCGTCGACCGCAACCACCGGTGGAACTTCTGGATCGGCAAAGTCGCTGAGCCTGTTTTCGGTATACGCGTTGCCGAATTCTTCACTGAGCACCAGACGCTTGATATCTTCAAGGTAGCCTTCGTAGCTCGAGAGATAAAACGACAGGGGGCGGGGAAAGTTGCCCCCCAGAATACCGTCAATAAACATCTGACTGATTTCACGGTGCCGTTGTAGGGTAAAATTGGAACTTACCAACATGTGGCGCTCATCTTCGGAAAGTGTGTGTAAGAATTGCTGCAGAGCGCTACGGGAACGAGGTTGATACATCCAGAAATACAGCATATCCAGTGCATGGATCATGATGATTTTCTCCAGATCTTGGGCCTCTGCATTTGCTTTTCGCTTCAGATCGGACGAATGCTCAAGAATCTTGAAAGTCTCCACGTCCGGATAGAGCAACTCAAGTTGAGCATAAATGTTCAAAATATCTGTGAATTTGTTCTGGTGTTCACGAAAGCGCATCTGGATGTTTTTGTACCGGTCGGCCGTTCCCTCAATGAAACCTGCAACAAAATCCGAGGCGGCCTTGGAAATGATCGCCGCCCACTTTTGCAGGATATCATTGACGTCCACCGCGCCGAACATGTTCAGGATACCGCCGATACTGGAATTTAGTGCCACGGCCACGGGAATTGACAGGATACTGCGGAAGAAGTTTCCATAAATCGCACCCTTGGGTAGCCCCCGAAAAATATTATGGCTGGATAAATAGACGCCGTTGGCCAACGCCATAAAAGTGTATAGCAGCACCGGATGGGTCGCCGTCGTAATGTCGAGTCCCCGGTTCAATATCACGGTTTTTACCGCATAATCCAGCAGCGGTACGGAGAATCCGGTGAAGAGCAGAGAGTCCGTGATGCGTGTCCAGCTGATGTAATCATTCCAATTCAAGAGCGGCGATCGGCGAAAGCCTCCTCCGCCGAGAACGGATTGAAGAATATTGCGGAGTCCGGTGATACCGAACCAGATAAATGCTCCGCCGTAAGCCAATACCCACCAGTCCTTGGTCAGAGCAAAGGTCAGAAAGGCCGGGATAAAGCCAAGCAGCACCTTAAGGATTTTTTTCAGGTTCGAGTTCAAATAGCTCCAGCGAAATCGCCCCCGGCTTTCCAGTAATTCGGGAGGATTAAGATAGAGTCCGTTGACGATTTCCTTTTGAGCACCTCCCAGGGTAATGATGTTTCCGGGATGGGTCATACGGGTGGAGGCAGCTTGGACTTGCCAACCTTCTCGGCGTGCAACCCCCGTCCAGCTGAAAACGTTTAGGATTCTTGAGAGTCCTTCGAATATCTTACCCAGTGGTCTATTGTCATCGAGCGGAATATAAACCGTATATTTGTAGGCGTCGATTCTGATGGGAATGGTTTCGCGGTGATCGGCAATGCAATCCCGTATAACCTGCCGCTGCGCCCGTTTCGGCAGCGTTTCCTTGATCGCCAGGCCCATCCCGTGAACTTTGGAGGAACGGCCCGTGGAATCGCTTCCGATTCTTGCTTTAAGCGACTTTCCCGTGTAATAAGACTTTAAGATATCGATATCGTAAAGAATCGTGATCAACTTGTCTATCCGTTGGGTATTGGCTGAAGCGTCTGACCGCTTAAGTCGCTCAATGATCTCACGAATGATTTGTTTCAGACGAATAGCGCTGCCTTTGTTAATCGCCTCCTGCAAGCGGCTTATCTCACCGATATGAGAAGTCTTTCCTTCGGCATCATCTTTGAGGTTGAAGATCTCGAGCCGGGTAATCATTCCTTGGCAATCGTAAAGAAGCTCAAGAACATCCTCGGCTTTCAAGTTGCTCAAATTCAGCGTTACCCGGTATCCGGTATAAAGTATGTGGAGCCGTTCCAAAAATTTAAAGGGAGACAGCCTCAACAGTTCCGGAACATCAGGGCTGTCGACCGGTACCTCGGGATACCTGATTTCAGGATTTTTTTCAGGCTCCAGATAACCGTCGATGATGGATTCGAGATCCAGGGTATTCATCGATTCAATCCAACGGGTGACCTCGCTGCATCGTTCAGGGCTTGGCGATGGAAATTCTCCTCGAAGCCGATCGGTCTCGACCTTCAAAACTTTCAGCATCTGATCGTGAATGAATTTTGCCAGATGTAATCTCGATTTCTGTCCGATGCCCACAAAGGTTAGAAATTCCTTCTCGTCGATGGGCGGCAATTCGATTCCGTAATCTTGATTGATCTTCTGCCGATGGCTTTGGTTGAATTTACGCAAAAGCGCCGGGACGTGCTGTTGCTGGTACATGGATACCTGGCGGCCGAGTTCCATGATCTTCATTACCGGCGGCTCGGCAAGAAAGCAGAGAAACGCCTGTGAATCGGCAAACCCCCGGGGAACCCATATCAGTTGTACGTATTTATCGCGAAATCGGGTGTAAAACTCGATGCCGATTCGAACGTCGATGTCCATGATTTTGGCGGCTTCAAGAAGTTCGGCTGCAAAACGCGGTTCGATATAGTTGTAGTGGATTACCCGCAAGCGCCGAATGCCTTTTATCCAAGCATCCATGATAAGATGGGTGGAAGACTTGCGCCCCTTGGTATTGACGTCATGGACGTGATCATCAAATGCAATTTGATTCCACTCTTCAGGCATTTCCAGCAGGTGGTAACGCTTCAGCTGCTGCCGAACAATGCTGGGTTTCCCCGAAGCCGTTATTCGGAAGTCATGAGCCAGTTGCAGCTGCCTACGGTAATTGCCATGGGCCCGTACCAGATCTTTCATGATTTGCAGTAATACCCTGGCGGTATTTTTGGGCATGGAGCCTTCGGCCGTATCCAGGACTTCACTGCGCAACGAACGCAGGGCATTGATACGATCTTCCATCCCGCCGATCTCCAAAGAACTTATCAAATGGACAATTGCATAGGCGATGCGAAACCCTCTGGTTTCGGTCATCTCTTTGATGCCATGGGAGTGAAAATATGTATAGTAAAAACGGCGGGCATACTTGATGCTGCTTTTTCCGCGAAGCACGTCGTTGACGATTCGAATCAATTCGTGGTCACGTTTATCAAAAAGAAATCTGGAGACGTTATCTTTCATAAAATAATGTGGGTTTTAAATTTTGTGAATGGATTTGCTCCTATTGAAAAAGCGATATCGCAACAATTTGAGGCCCCTGATATTTACATTTTCATACCAGGTATCAACTTTTTCACCCAGAAATCTGCACACCAATATGTTGTATATGCCTGAAAAGGTAAATCGCGAACTGCCTATTAAGTTTCACACCCCTTTAAATTTTTATTTTTTTTCCTTCTTCATTACGGACATTTCTTTAAGGATTTTTTCCAGATTTTCCAGTTCCCTCCCGTAGCCGGTCCAATCGCCATGACTCAGATATGCTTTGGCTTTATTATAGTGGTCCAGCGCCGTTGCGCCGAGCTTGGATAACCCTTCGCCCTTTATTTGAGGAATAAGCAGGGAAGCCGGCTGTTTCGGGGTTATTTCAACGTCCAGGATACTGCTCAAGGCCTTGTCCAGGTTTTCCTCCATAATCAGGCGATTGCTAAAAGCGACAATGACTCTTTTGAGTTCCGGCAGAGAAGCGGACCTTGACTCTTCCGGCCGGGGACGCGCGAGTGCGCTTGTTTTCTGGGGCTTGGCTCCACCGCCGGGCTGAGGGGTGCGTGGGGACATTTGGCTTTCTTCCTGGATGGCTTCCAGATATACCGGCTCCACATAGATAAAAGTATCACTGACGGGAATAGCCAATAGATTGCCCCGGATGACTCGGGAACCTCTCTGCCCCCACAGGCTCAATTCCCGGGAAATTTCCGTTTGCTGATCCACCCTGGCTTCAATCTGCATGGGTCCATAGACCAGTTTTTCCTTGGGCAGCTTGTAGACCAGCAGGTTGCCGTAGTCGGGCAGGTCACATCGGGCCGCCAGCCAGCCGATCATATTATCTTTCTTGGAAGGGGTGAAAGGGGTCATCAGGAAAAATTCTGCCTTTTGCTCTTCGGGCAGCTTGATAATGATGTAGTAAGGTTCCATTTTCTGACGGCTCTCCCCATAGACCTCATCCGGAATTTGCCAGAGGTCTTCCTGGTTGTAGAAGACCTGGACATCTTCCATGTGATATTTCGTGTAAGTCTCCATTTGGATTTTAAAGAGATCCCTGGGGTAGCGGATATGCTCTTTCAGCTCTGCGGGCATTTCCTTGAAAGGCTTAAACAGATCCGGGAAGATCCGCGCATAGGTTTTGACGATGGGGTCTTTTTCATCAATCATGTAGAAAACTACATCCCCGTTATAGGCATCGATGGTGACCTTGACGGAATTGCGGATGTAGTTAAGCTGTCTTTTATTAAAAATGCCGCGAGACCGGCGCGAATAAGGATACATCGCAGAGGTCGTGTAGGCGTCTTGAATCCAGTAGAGCTTTCCACCGGAAACAACCAGATAGGGATCACCGTCATAATCGAGAAAGGGGGCAATCGAATTCGTCCGCATGTTAATCCGCCGGTTATACATGATGCGGCTCTCCGGACTTAAATACGTGGTAAACAGTATCTGGGGATCCAAAAACTCAATGGCAAACAAAAGCCTTCTGAAAAAAGATTTGATATGGATACCGCCCTTGCCCTGGTAGGTGGCATAAACATTTTTGTCCCCCTTGGGATAATCAAATTCCCGGGCTTTGGTCTTTACCAGCACATACTCATCCGTTTTTTCGCCATAATAGATCTCGGGGCGCACGACCTTCAGGTCCGGTTCAAAGGAAGGCGGCAGGTCTTTGATAAAGAGGCGGGGCAGCCCCTCGCTGGTCACTTCATTGACCGGGCTTGCGGCCAGTCCGTAGCCATGGGTATAGATGAGGTGTCTGTTGACCCAGGTATTGGCCTGGGGAGGCAGCTTGTTGACCACCAGCTCCCGGGCGGCCAGCATGATCTGGCGATACTGGTTGTTGACTGGATACCGATCGACGTCGACATTGTTAAAATCGTAATACAGCCGTATGGCTTGAATCTGCCGGTAGGTTTGAAGCAGCGGGCGCTCGTCCCAGATCCGGATATTTTGGATCGTTACGTCATGCTGCTTGAGATCCTGGGCAGTGAGCTGGTCGTTCACTTCAAAATCGATTTCTTTGATTTTATTCAGGTTGTAGGCCTTGCGGGTATAATCGATATTGTAGGCGATGTAGGGGGATTCTTTGGCCAGTTCATTGGGTTTGACGATCACTTTTTGGACCAGGATAGGGAGCCCCGTTCCCAGCACCAACACGACGCCTATCCAGATTACCGCACTAATCCAGATTATTTTTGCCCTAAGTTTAAAGGCGTTGATAAAAAGGACTACGGCAAATCCTATCGAGACAAAAACGATTACCTTATAGGCCAGAACCTTGATGTGAACATCGGTATAGCTGGCGCCGAAAGCCGGTCCCTGGGTGGAATATAAAAGGTCGAACATTTTCAGACGATAGGACCAGGTCAGTAGCAGCACAACGATTCCACCCAGAAAAATAAGATGCTTTTTAACGTTTTCCGCAAGGGTTATTTTAGGCAAAGTGGGTAGGGAACCCTGGGCCTGACGGAAGTCACCCTCTATTTTCAGGGCACCGTTTTTCAGATACCAGCCCATCGTGGCCAGTCCAGCCACGACAAAAAGAATCAGCAACCCGTTTTGGATCAAGATGTAAAAAGGCAGCGAGAACAAGTAAAAACCGATGTCCCGGTTAAAAATAGGGTCGGTGCTGCCAAAAGGCTGCTGATACAGATAGCGCAGGAGCAAATCCCATTGAGTGGAGCCTTTTGAAGCAATATAAAAGGTGAGAAACAGAATAAAAGCGGTCACCAGGGTTTTTAGCGTTGCAGTGGAAAGGCCAGATTGGGAAACATAATCGTCGGCAACTTTAAAATTCCCCCCTGTCCCGATGCCCGGGTTTAAACGATTGGCGACGTAAATGTTCATACCGATGATCAGGGCCAAAAGCAGCCAGACCATCAATCCAAACCCGAATTTGCTCAACAGCATGGTCCGGAAAACAGGCGAAAAGCCCAAATTTTCAAACCACAACCAGTCCGGATAAATTGAAATCCCTATCCACAGCAATAGAACACCAACAATTCCGATACCGATAATAATTAATTTCTTATTCATAATACTCCTTGATGGTTCTCAGTGGTTCAAATCAAAAAACAATGTGGGATTGGA
>Ga0307376_10006483_pt1 | contig 10345 bp, 14 predicted proteins | sample TR2MG_FD_202536 | JGI IMG/M metagenome (GOLD analysis project Ga0307376, IMG submission 202536) | Soil microbial communities from Risofladan, Vaasa, Finland - TR-2 | ecosystem: Environmental > Terrestrial > Soil > Coastal area > Acid sulfate soil | place: Finland: Risofladan, Vaasa | collected...
CTCCTGCCGTGGCAGTCCCGGAGCAAGACCTAGTTCGCCTCGATTTCATGGTCGACCCCGACGCCCTTAAGCTGCGGGCGTTCGTACCCGATCCCGTTCGCGTGCTCGTCACGGACCCCGCCTCCATCTTCATAACAGGGATATTGGGAGAAAGCGGTCGGCGGATGGTCGCCTCCGGGATGGTGTTCATCATGACCCGCTCGCTGGCTGAGAAACTAATCTCGCACCACGTGGCGATCGAGAGTCGTCCTTAGCCAAGGAACGAGACGCCCCACGCCCTTGACCCTGCACAGACTCGCTCCTACAGTAGAGCAACAGGCCGACTAGCAAGAAGGATGGTAGAGGTGGAAGTGATCGTACGGGAGGCGAAAGCGCCATGACGACGAGGTCGACGGATTCGGTGGCGGCAGCATGGGCAGCGGCTGAGGATGCGGCGAGGCAGGCGAAGGCAGCGGAAAAGGCATGGATAGAGGCAGATAAGGCGGCGGAGAAGGCGTGGGCGAGGGCGCTGGCGATGAAGCGGGTGCGGGCCGGTAAGAAATAGGGAAGAGGGGCGATAAAGATGGGTCATTCCTACGAGTATGAGATGCCCGCTGTAACGGTCGATGCGCTAATCCTCAAGCATCGGGCAGTTGATGTTGGAGAATGGGCTTGCGACATTCTGCTGATCAAGCGAAGGAACGAACCCTTCAAGGGCATGTGGGCGCTTCCTGGAGGCTTTGTCAATAAGTTCGAGGAGCCGGTAGACGCTTGCATCAGAGAAGTGCGAGAAGAGACGCATATTATCCTTCCGCACAAGCCGTGTCTCCTTTATGCTGCGGGTGGCAAGGACCGGGATCCGAGGGGATGGATAATCGCGCTCACCTTCGTGGCGGACGTATCGATAGGCACCACGGCCGTCGCCGGTGACGACGCTATTGAGCTTGAGTGGTTTGACATGAATAATCTGCCGCCGATGGCATTTGACCATCGAGAAACAGCGCAGAGGTATTGGGCCGTTCATCCCGACCTCGTAAAGACGGACGATTAGCTCAGTTGGATAGACGGTAAGCTCGCATAGCTCAGTTGGCTGGAGCGTCTCCTCGACACGGAGAAGGTTCGGAGGTTCGAGTCCTCCTGCGGGCACCATGAATAGAGGCGTACAATATAGAATGAGTAGTATACGAGTAGTGACGAGTACTGGGCACTGGTGTAACGGTCACGCATCGAAGTCTTATACACTTCGGGACGAGGTTCAACTCCTCGGTGCCCAACCACAAGAAAGAATGCCATGATTGGCAACGTCGGAGATCTCGATAAGATGGGGGGCGTGATGGTAACAGCACATCGTTTTTCGTACCTGGCGTATGACGACTGGCAACGTTCGTAAAGGCAATGTAAGGACGTCGGTATAGCTCAATGGCAGAGCCTCTATCCTGTAAATAGATGACGGAGGTTCGATTCCTCCTACCGACTCCAAGGAGATTAGCGATGAAGAATGTTTTGCTGTTGAATGGAAATGGTGACGTGCTGACGTTCATCCCATGGCCTCGGGCGATAAGCCTGGTACTGAAGGGTCGCGTGACGGTCTACGAGACCTTCGAGGATGAGGTTCGTTCACAGTCACGCACGTTCAAGATCCCGGCGGTGATCGGGCTTCTGAGGATGGTTCCGTTCAAGCACGGCGGCAGTGTGACGCTGTGCAAGGGCAACCTTCTGATTCGCGACGAATACAAGTGCATGTACTGCGGACGGGAACTGCGTCCGAACTCAATGACCGTTGACCACGTTATTCCGGTTTCCCGTGGAGGTCGGAGGGTGTGGGAGAACGTCGTGGCCGCGTGCAAGCCGTGTAACGGCAAGAAGGACAACCGTATGCCTGAGGAGGCGCACATGCCACTTCGCGGACGACCTTGGGTGCCAACTCGTAAGGTCGTGCTTAGGGAGCACGCGAAGAACATGGGCTACGCTCAGTGGATGCCGTACTTCGCATAAGCGGGGGTATAACTCAGAGGCCAGAGTGGTCGGCTTTTAACCGACACGTCCGGGGTTCGACTCCCCGTGCCCCCACCAACAATCACGTAAGGGGAGGCCGTTAGTCCTCCCTTTACGTACATTCGGCCAGTGGCCGCGACCCTGCACCGCCTCCCAAGAGGGTGTACGTGGTCGAAAGGAGACGCTCAGTGAGCATCGTCAAGGCGTTTGAATCAATCGGTGCACGAGTTCAGATCATCCCGTCCAATCGGCCTAGCGTCGTTAGCGGCGACGGCTTCACGATCGACATTGTCCGTGAGAATGGCGAGGAGATCTTCGACATCCGGAGAGATCCAAACTCCGATGTAGAGTTAGTAGTTGTCGACAAGAATCCGGCAGATCGGCACCTATTGCTGATGGTGAAGACCGAAGAGCGTATGGGACTTCCAAGCAAGAGGAAATTCCTCTGCGGACACGATGAGCGGCACTGGTTCGTGGCTCCGGTCAGTTCGACGGCAGCCGATGTCCGACGCGCAAAGGAGGCGCTCAAGCCTCCCGAGGTCGTTGCCGTGCAGGAACGAGCGACGGGAAATCGCAAGAAGAAGACTCGTGGCGGCGTCATCCGACAGGGGGAATGGTTTTTCATTCCGAAGCCCAAGATGAAGGTGCCTGCCAATCAGATTCTCAAGGATGAGCCGATTCGCCGCGAGGGCGGCGGAAAGCCCCATATGATCGACGAGATCTATCGTATGGGCGGCGATACGATGTATGAGGGTCAGAATGGAGACGTGCTGACACCCCTCGAATTTCGGAAGATGGTGAAGAAGAATCCGGCCATTTCGGCGACCTACCGAGTGGCGAGTGTTGACGCGCGGGTGTTCGCGCGCGGACACGTTCAACACCCCGATCACGCGACCATCACGCTGAAGCACTGGTATCAGGTCGTCCCGAATGCGGAGCATCATTTCGCAACGAGATCGATGCGGTTCATTGACTAGTGGCCTACGCTTGAGGCACGGGATGGTTGCCTCGTGCTAAGAGCTTATGGAGGAACATTTGTGAAAGTGATCACTGCTCCGAATCACCCGACGCCAGACGAAATGGACACGTACTGGACGCTGTTCGCGTCGGGAGGGATAACCGGCGCGCCGAACTGGCAGCCTGAGTATCTTGACATGCTTAAGGATGCCGACGGGCTTGTGTTCAATCCGCGTCGTCCGGAGTTTGACGTTCGAGATCCGAACAATGCGATCGCCCAGATAGAGTGGGAGGCTAACTACCTGGAGTTTGCCAGTGCGATCTCGTTCTGGTTTCCGAAGGAAACCTTGTGTCCGATCACGCTGTATGAACTCGGACGATGGACTCCGTTGGTGGCGACGCGTGATCCTTACGGCGGGGCTAATCACTACATGCTCGAACGCAAGACACTGTTCGTCGGAGTTCATCCTGAGTATGCGCGGCGTACTGACGTGGAGATTCAGACGAAATTAGCGAGGCCGGATATAACGATCGTCTATTCGCTTCCTGAGCTTGCTGCCCAGGTGCGAGCTTGGACAATGACCGCCGAAACGAAAGATTCGCAGATCAAGTAGTTTATGGTACCGTCAAAGCAGTTAGTGGGCAGGTGCCGAAATTGGTATCCGGGAACGGCTCAAACCCGTTATTTTGAGGGTTCAAATCCCTCCCTGCCTACCACAATAGTCGCGTTAAGGAGAGACGAAAATGCCGAGTGACCTGATTGTTCCTGTTTCAACGATATTGAACGTTCGTGCGCATCCGAACGCCGATAAGTTGGAGATAGCTGAGATTCTTGGTTGGCAGACCGTGCTCCCGAAGGGTCAGTTTACGTCGGGGCAGCGCGTAGTCTATTTTCCGCCAGATTCAGTTATGCCGGTAGAACTCTCCGACAAGCTTGGAGTCACGAAGTATTTGTCGAAGGGTCGCGTACGCTGCGCTCGTCTACGAGGCGAGCCGTCATTCGGTTTCGTCATCGCTGCCCCGGAGCAGTTCGAGCTTGGGCAGAATGTCGCGGGCGAATACGGAATCACGAAGTATGTCCCTCCTCTGCGTACATTTGAAGGCGACGCGGAACCGTCTCACGTGCTATTTGAGTCGTATACAGACATCCAGAACCTTCGTCATTTTCCAACCCTCCTTCTGGATAACGAGGAGGTAATCGTGACGGAGAAGATACATGGAGCGAATGGCCGAATCGGCCGCGTAGATCAGGTCGTATTGGCGGGGTCGCATTCGATACAGCGCAAGCGACCGTCGGATGCCGAAATGCCCCAGCATACGTACTGGTACCCGTACTTGGTATCGGGAGTAGCGCAGCTCCTCGACGATTCCAAGGGTGTAGTCATTCTGTATGGCGAAATATACGGAAGGATGCAATCGCTTCACTACGGGATGGAGGGCTTGCTGGCGTTTGCTGCGTTTGATTTGATGCTTGACGGGGTCTACGTGGACTACGATCGTTTCGTAGAATTGATGGACAAGTACGGAATTCCGCGAGTGCCCGAGGTGTGGCGTGGGCCGTATTCGCTGGCTAAAATCGCTGAATTGAGCAAGGGGAAGACGTTGATGTCCGACAATCACACTCGCGAAGGAGTCGTCGTAAAGCCGACACGTGAGCGCCGTGATCCGAAGATTGGGCGCATGGTTCTCAAGTATCTCTCGGACGACTACTTGCTCGGGAATCACTCTGATTTCGCGGACGTCTAAAATCGAAAATAGTCCTCGAACACCCCGGATGACCCTGCGCAGCGTCCCAGATATGGTGTGACGTAGAAAACTAATGTGACGTAGGAATGAAAGGAGGGTAGCTGGATGCCGAACAAGAGTCTCTTTAACAGCACCCGAGCAGCAGTACCGAAGGCCGATACGGTGAATGATGCCGGTGGGCAGGCGTACAGGCTGTCATCGAAGCAGGCACTGGCGCAGATTGCGATGACGGGAACTTTCAACGGAACCTTCTACGCGTCGGCGAAGCAGCAGCTGGAGACGATCCAGAAGCTGCTTCCAGCAGTCGACGCAGAGTTTCTGGCCAAGCTGGCGGTCGCCGCGAGGACGCGGGGATTCATGAAGGACATGCCCGCGTACATTCTCACGTATATCGCCATGAAGCACCGCGACCGGAAGGATCTTCTGTCCGCGATCTTCCCGCTGATCGTTGACAACGGGAAGATGCTCCGAAACGTCATGACCTTCGTCAGGAGTGGTACGTTTGACGATAAGCGTACCTTCCCGCAGCCTCTGAGGCGGGAGCTGGCGAAGTGGTTCGACAGGAGCGTCGATCAGATCTTCCGCGCAACTGTCGGAAATGATCCGTCGATGCGGGACATTCTGCGGATGCTTCACGTTCGTCCGAAGACGCCGCTCCACGATGCGCTGTTTGCTTACATCGTGGGCAAGCCTTCGAGGAGGAAGCTGCCGGAGCTTGTCAAGAAGTTTGAGGCGTTCAAGAAGGATCCGGACAACGCCGAGGTGCCGAAGGTCGACTTCAGGATGCTGGCGGGTGTCGAGATTTCACCGGCCGTCTGGTCGCAGATTGCCAGGGACGCTCGGTGGATGATGACGCGCATGAACCTCAATACGTTCAAGAGGCATGGCGTCTTTGACGACGCGAAGATGGTCACGCTGATTGCCAATCGGCTGAAGGATGCCGAGCAGATTAAGCAGGCCATGGCGTTCCCATATCAACTTCTGGCGGCCTACCATGCCGTCGAGGCGACCGGCGACATGCCGAGGGAGATCATCGAAGCTCTCCACGATGCAATGGAGATCGCGACGGATAACGTTCCCGAGATTGAGGGCTCTGTTGTCGTCTGCCCCGACGTCTCAGGATCGATGAGTAGCGCCGGAATCACGGGAAGTCGTGGATCGGCAACGTCCACCGTACGCTGCGTCGACGTGGCCGCGCTGATCACGGCTGCGATTCTTCGGAAGAACCGGACGGCTCGTGTTCTTCCGTTCGAGTGCACGGTGAAGAAGATCCAGTTGGAACCGCGTGATTCAATCATGACCAACGCCCGTAAGCTTGCGGCGATTGGCGGGGGCGGAACCAACTGCGCGGCTCCGCTGGCGTTCCTGAACTCGCAGAAGGCGAAGGTCGACACGGTGATCTTCGTGTCCGACTACGAGTCGTGGGTCACTGTCCAGCGCAGCGGACTGTGGGGCGAGACTCGCGGTACCGGCATGATGGAGGAATGGAAGGTACTGAAGGCCAGGAATCCGAAGGCGAAACTGATCTGTATCGACCTGATCCCGCACGGCACTGCGCAGGTTTCCGGCAACAAGGATATCCTGCAGGTGGGCGGATTCTCGGATCAGGTATTCACCGTCGTGTCAGACTTCGTCAAGTCGTCGGGTGCCGACGCATGGATCAAGGAAATCGAGTCAATCGATCTTAATATCCAGGCGACGGCCGAGCCGACGAAGTCTGAGGACTCGGAAGCTTCCGACGAGGAGAGTGACAACGAGTAGTTTGCGGGTTGAGTGACGAGAAATCTGCGTTTTGATAGAGAGGCATGAACAGAAGTCTATCAGTGCCTCTCTATCGAAACGAGATTCAGTAGTACAGTGTTGACGGTGATCAGATGCGTGTCGTATGCTTAGCAGTTCGTATGGGATCTTTGACAATAGGAGAGGAGGTGAAGAAATGATGCCAAAGCATCCGCAGGTCGGAGATGTGGTTGTGTACCACGATGAAAACGGCGGAGCCCACAATGCGCTTGTAACGGCGTACTGGGGCGATCCGACGACCGATGCCTATATCGGTTGCCTGAACCTCGTGTTCATCAGTACGGACGACTCCCGCCGCGATCAGTACGGCCGTCAGATCGAGCGATTCACATCGATCTCGCACAAGTCGACGCAGCACACGCACGGCTTCTACTGGCGCTGGTCGGACGAAGAGCCGAACGGGTACACGCCGCCAACCTCCGTCTAGTTGTACGTGTGCGGAACGGGAACCGAGTAGGAACCTGCGCCGACCACACTGCGGATGTTCCGGACGCTCACAGGGGGGCGCGCGTGAGGCAGATGCCGATGGGATTACATCTACTTAAGATAGAGACGTTGGTTCGAATCCAACCCTGCCCACTAGACGGGCAGGTAGCTCAGCGGCAGAGCACTAAACAATCTCGTCAATTTTGCTGCCCCACGCACGCTTCTCTGCTGAGAGAGGCGTAAGGACAACAGATGCCAGCGGGACTACATCAAATTGCTGTCTCGCAAATCCTAGCTGTTGTCCTTACGCTTCTTTCTTTGGTAGCAACTGGCCTGTGGAGACTGTGTAAGACTAAAAAGTCCAGTCGATTGGACTTAACGCAACGATCCGTGAAGTAGGAATCAGGCCGTGCACACTTGTGCACACAAACTGGATAGCAGGTGCAGAATGCTCGCCGAGTTTGATCCATACGTATGGGATTTTCGAATTTTTCTTGTCGCACTCGTCGCGATGCTAGGTATCTACGTTTGGAACGGGAGGAGAATGAGAGCGCGGGCGCGTGCCTGTCTCGCTCATTTTCCTACGAACATCCCGAACGTCACGATTACATTCTGGAGCGCGGACGGGCTGACGCCGACGCCGGAAGAAGTGACGTTAGTGAGCACGGTGTTCTTTGCGGCCAAAGTTGCCTGGCCGGAGATGTACGCACGACTCGATGACGCACATTACAACGTCTGGATCGTCCGAAGTCCCGACCAGCGTGTCGGGTGGCGGGAACACGGAGGCATCAAGTGGAAGGACATTCCATTGTTCGCTGGAATTCCTGCGGTGAACCCGGCGAACGGCTACGGAGGGCTGTCTGCCGACTCGGATGACAGTGGAACGGCATATATCGCGACCTTCATTCCTGAGCGATCGCCAGAGGATTTGCTCATTCACGAGAGTACCCACTGCATTACTCGTATTCACAATGACGCATGCGGGACGCATCCAAGAGCGTTCGTTGATTTTGAGCGGCGGTTGCGAGATACATTGAAGAACGTGGAGGCGCTATGAACCCGATGCTTGTCGTGTCGCTCCTTGGCACCGTGATGATAGTACATCTAGTCTTAGGCGCCACGCTCCTTTCTGCGTGGTATTACAAAAAGCTTATTCCGGCAGATAGGTCAATTGTCATATTCTGGGCGAGCTTATCACTGCTCACCGCAATAATTTGTGGTTTCAGCATGGTCTATATAGCAGATCTGTCGGGACTCGCCGTTACATTATCGGCAAAGTTGTCGATGTTATCCTCCGAATTCTCCAAGTAGGCGATTGATTCTGCACCCTGCGGTGTCTCCCAATAAGATGGAGATGCGCTGTTCTGCTCCTCAATAATATCGGCGTACTTTATGGAGGGAGCCGCAAGTGGATACCTATAATCGAAACCAAACGAGGTTTACGTTGAGTCCCACCGAAGTAAAGAACATACTCTTAGCACACTTCGTTAAGGAAGGAATCCTTCCTCCAGCTGTTCTCGAAAAGACGGGTTTTGCCAATACCCGGATCGATGCCGTCGACTACGGCAACGAAGACGAAACTCTCGGAATAGACCTGACTGTCTCAGCTGTTTGGACCTGATTTTCGTCAAGGGAGAAACCATGAGCATTTCTTCGGACGCAATCCTCTTCTTCGGGATCATTCCAGACGCCGATATGCTCCCAGCTGACGTAGACTTATTTAAGTTGGCTGACGACTTCACCGTGCTATGTTCTCCTCCTAAGCCGACCTCGGAAGATCTCAATGACGCTGCGTGGGCTGCGTGGCGCAAAAAGAATGCGGAATTCAAGAGACTTGGTGTTGGGGTGACGTGCGGGATCTTCTGTAGCAGCTCGGACCCAATCACGTACATTGCTCTTGAGGCCCTTTGCTACGTGGCGTTCCGGGGAAGCGTTGTCACAATCAATCCTGCCAAGATGGAGCCTACTGCCAAGCAGATAGCCTCGCTGCGAGAATTCTGCGACGAGGCGGGCGTGCAGTGGACTGAGCCAGGATGGCATATGGTGAGCTATTTTGGCTGATTTGGCGACATCATCGGTCGTTTTCAGTTGACAGGGACATGTTTGTATCTGATACTCAAATAGCAATGGTCATCGTCGAGGTTTCGTGCTGATTGAATCGGACTAGCGATGCTGCAGGTAGCGCCCCTCGTGCCGTTACGAATCTACGTGGCCGGAAAGATCGTTGACACGACGATCGAAAAGACACTGGCAAATATCCAGAGGGGGAAGGCACTGACTGAGCAGCTGTTGATGCTCGGATGCGCGCCTTTCCCGACATTCTACACCTCGGAGTGGGAGCGGACGGTCGGCTTCCAGCGAACTGACTTCTACCGTGTTGATAACGCATGGATTAAGCGGGGCATTATAGACTGCGTGGTCGTGGTTCTCGAAGGCTTTGAGACATCTGAGGGGGTAAGCGGAGAGATTGCGCTGGCAACAAGCGAAGGCATCCCGGTGTGCTATGGGATTGAGGACTTCAAGTACTGGCGTACATGGAGAGCCGCACAGATGCCAGACGAGTGCGCTAATGCTCGCCAGACGCCGATTGGAGGTATGTAGATGGCGAGGTATCTGAGAGACCTAGAGGCGAGGGATCCAACGCCGGAAGAGCTTGAGCAGAAGCGCGTGGAGAGACAGCGCGCACACGAGGAGGAGCTGGAGTTTTCCAACGGAATCGAAGCACACCCTCCTGGACGACGTGGCGGGCCGTGCCCGCTGTGTGTGCAGAAGGACGAGCGCATCGCAGATCTTGAACGGGCGCTCAAAAACCAGACGTGCAAGGGGGACCAGTGAGATCGTTGCCGCCGTGGATTGTGAAGTGCAATAGTCTGGCCGATCGGTATCGGTTGTGGGCGATCGGTGACGTGCATCTTTACAACAGAGCGTGCATCGTATCTGAGCTAGACGCGTTGATCGACGAAATCCGTGGAGATCCGCACTCACTGTGGATTGGCTTGGGCGACATGGCCGATTGCATTTCTCCATATGACCCTCGTTTCGACGCACAAGAGGTGGCCCCGGAGAAGCGCTCCAACTTCTTCCAGAAGTTGGGGCGTAGTATAATCCAGGATCTTACGGAGAAATTCGCACCAATCAAAGGTCAGTGTGTTGGATTGCTGCGCGGGAATCACGAATCGAAGTATGAGAGCCACACCGACCAGGCGATCATGGAGGACGTCTGTGAAAATTTGGGAGTTCGGTACTGCGACTATTGCTGTGCGTTCGACCTGGTTTTTGCGGCTAAAAAGGCGTCCGAGTCATTCAAGCTGTGGGCACACCACGGGGCTGGCGGAGCCACTACGACGGGCGGAAAAATTAACAAGTTGAAAAAGGCAATGACGGAAGTTTTTGATGCGGACATCTATTTGATGGGGCACTGCCATGAGCAGTTGGACTTGTC
>Ga0307376_10006485_pt1 | contig 10344 bp, 14 predicted proteins | sample TR2MG_FD_202536 | JGI IMG/M metagenome (GOLD analysis project Ga0307376, IMG submission 202536) | Soil microbial communities from Risofladan, Vaasa, Finland - TR-2 | ecosystem: Environmental > Terrestrial > Soil > Coastal area > Acid sulfate soil | place: Finland: Risofladan, Vaasa | collected...
GTGATTTTTGATGGATGAGAATGATAAGAAGGATTTGGAAGAAGCTGTAGAAAAAGTAATAAATGAACGTGAGGAAAGGAAAAAGGCATTGATGGGGAAACCCCCAGCCCCAACCAAGAAGAAGAATTTAGTAAAAGAAGCCTCTTCACCTGTAAAGAAAAATAAGTTCAACCGTACCGTATTGATATGCTTAATTGTTATCGTTGGGTTGTTAGCATTGATGGTATGGCTTACAATAACTCCATCGATAATGCAGGAAGAAACGGAAGTAATAGTGTATCCTGCGAATGTTGTGTTGGATAGTTTTGACGATAGAGTTTTCAGAGCAGCTCTTTATGTGGCACCTATTGGTAATGATCCATGGTGGCATCCTGTTACAGGAATTGTTGATCCTATTAATTATGTGAGTGTTACTTTCGAGTTGAAGAATACTGGTGATGAGGTTGCTTCGGATGTTTCGTGTTTCATCAAGTGCTGTGATCAGAATGGCGCGATATTGTTTGCACAGTTGTTTACATTCGGCGATATTGAGCCAGATAGGGTAGGAAACATTCCGTCATTTATTCCAGTATCCTATAGTTATCGTGTTCCGATATCAGATGAAACACTGTATGTTACTCATAGCATCGATGTCCAGTGGTCTCCGCAAGGGGTAAATACGTATATGCAGTTAACTGAGGTATGAGCTGTTGGTGTTGCGGGAAGAAGATAAAAGGTAAACCTTTCAAAAACCATTACTGTAATGTTAGGTGCTATTGGCAGGACAAACTGCATGGAAAAAAGAAAAAAAAGGAGGTGAAAAAGAAGTGACCGATAAATTTAATCAAGACGGCTCAATCAACGAGAATTGGCTGGCTGAGGAGATTACAAGCCGTGAGGAAGGGCTTAAAGAAGTTGATATTGCCCAAGTAAAAGAATGTCTTAAAGTTACGCTTGATATCCTCGCTGAAATCAGAGAAAGCAACATCATTAACCTTAATGCGTTGATTGAAAAACATGGGAAGATCGTATGAACGAAAAATTAAAGAAGAGATTGACCATTCTCTTGGCTATCATCTTTGGATTAGTCACAGGTCTCGCAGGAGCGGCTGTGATGAATTACCTTTACAACAGAAAGATGGAAAAAATGGGCATTTGCCCGCGTTGTGGAATGAGGTTGGAAAATGTTGGATAATATAAGTCCTGAAATTGTTGCATATATCATAACGATAATTCTGGTTGTTCTGTCGTTGGTTCTCGGCGGGAAATATAAGATTGCGAAGTCGAAGTTTACTGATTTGTCATATCTTGCTAAGGAATTGGCGGAGGCGTTGAAACAGACAAGTGAAGCCATTGAGGATGAGTACATTTCAGAAGATGAGACAAAACAGATCGTTAAGCAGTGGCAAGAAGTGATCGAAGCAGGTAAGAAGCTACTGGATACTAAACCTACCCAATAATAACTTTAAAATACTACCTTTCACATTTGTTGTATTTGTGAAATAGATGACATTATCTCCGCTTGGAATAAATTATATCTGTAAAAACTTTGGTGACACTGCTCTTTGTTGTGTCAGAACTGGTCTGTCATGGTATTATACTTTGGCAGGAACTGACTATCCAGAGACTGGTGGTACCGCTCAGATAGTATCCCGTCTCGCTTCTGGACTTATCGATTCGCTGACTATGACATCCCCTGTACGTGGGGCATTTACAAAAGCACAATTGGATGAAGCGAATGCAGGTCCCGTTACGCTACAGGATGCGAAAGAGATAACGTATCACGATGAGCCAACTGAGGTTCAATGGTGTTTTATTCCTTGTAGTGATCATACTGATCAAATTACTTGTGAAGATGTGTATTTGTGTTTTTGGTGGAACAATGCATGCCATGATGCTGCACCTACTTGTGGTGAACTGAATAATCAGGCTGACTGTTTGCGATGGAGTTGTTTCTGGTATAACGGCGCATGTCATGCAGCGGTGATCTGTGAGGATATCAACAATCAAACCGAGTGTCTGGGTCATGGCTGTTTCTGGTATAATGGTGCATGTCATTCAACGGTAGCCTGTGAAAATATTGCTACTCAGACAGAGTGTGAAGCGCATGGTTGTTACTGGTATAATGGAAGTTGCCATACGAGTCCACCGTCTTGTCCTGGGTTAAATAATCAGGCCGATTGTGAGCGTTTTGGTTGTTACTGGTGGAATAATGCATGTCATGATGCTGCACCTACTTGTGAAGAGTTGCTTAACGAACCTGACTGTTCACATTATGGATGTTACTGGTTCCGTGGTGTCTGTCACTCAGTGGATCAGCCAGATCTGTGTTACTGGATTGATGTTCAGGGTGGACCAGATGTGCTGACTATAATTAACGTATTCACTCTTATTGATTCTTATACATTAAATCAACCGCCAACAGGGTATACATTTGTGCCAACGATAGTGAATGTCTTTGGTGTCATCGACTATTATCTTGGATTCAACGGTGATGCAAAGACTGGATGTTCATATTATTAGGAGCAAAGATATATGACATTGAGCCAGAATGGGTTAAATTACATATGCGAAAACTTCGGTGATGTTAATCTCTGCTGTGTCCGGACAGGTCTGTCGTGGTATTATACTCTGGCAGGAACTGACTATCCAGAGACTGGTGGTACGGCGCAGATTGTCGCCCGTCTCGCTTCTGGACTTATCGAATCATTGACTATGACTTCTCCATCTCGTGGAATGTTTACCCAGGTGGATCTTAATACTGCAAACAATGGTTCGGTTACATTGGAGGATGCACGGTTGGTAGCGGAGCATGATGATACTTCTGCGAAACAGTGGTGTTATGGTGCAGAGCCACCACCTGATGGGATACCATGGGTGCCAATTATCGCTGGTCTTGCCATTGCTGCTACAGCTGCTGGAGTGGTGATATGGCAAGTAAAAAAATAACTCAATCAATAGCCACCACTCCAGTAGCATATGTAAAACAAATTTATCATATACCAAGTGGAGAACTACCGCCAGAAACACCATTTAAATTATATTATATTATTAAAAATGAAGGAATCGGGGGAACAATCTGGTTTAAATTATCAAAATTGTTACCGACACCCGTTGTAATTCGAGAAGAGGATGTTCATTATAACGAAGGTGCAGAAATAGGTTTTTGGCATGATGATGAATTGTCAGAAACAAATGAGTATTTAGTAGAAGCAGGGCATTACGATAATGGTACGCCTATTCTAGATTCTACTAAAACGCACATAGTTCCAATTGAGGGTTTTCTTCCAGAAATTTGTAGCTGGATCGAGGCGAAGGGTGGACCAACATCTCTTATTATATCAGATGTTTTTGAAATAGTCGATGCATATCTATATGAAACTCCACCGTCTGGATATACTTTTATTCCTACATTGCAGAATGTGTTTGGAGTAATGGACTATTTCCTTGGATTCAACGGTGATGCAAAGACTGGATGTTCATATTATTAGGAGCAAAGATATATGACATTGAGCCAGAATGGGTTAAATTACATATGCGAAAACTTCGGTGATGTTAATCTCTGCTGTGTCCGGACAGGTCTGTCGTGGTATTATACTCTGGCAGGAACTGACTATCCAGAGACTGGTGGTACGGCGCAGATTGTCGCCCGTCTCGCTTCTGGACTTATCGAATCATTGACTATGACTTCTCCATCTCGTGGAATGTTTACCCAGGTGGATCTTAATACTGCAAACAATGGTTCGGTTACATTGGAGGATGCACGGTTGGTAGCGGAGCATGATGATACTTCTGCGGATCAATGGTGTGTTGGCGATGAGCCACCACCACAAAAACCGATACCATGGGCTCTTGTTGCTGCTGCTGGCATCGCCATCGCTACAGTAGCTGGAGTGGTGATATGGCAAGTGAAAAAGAAATAATATCAATTTTTAATGACATTCTTTTTATTAGATATCCATTGTGCTGGTGGAGTAATGGAGTGATAGATTGATAACAAGCATGTCTGCGAGTCCAAATCCCGTTCCATATGGTGGGAGTTCTACGGTAAGTTTAACTGCGCAGAATACTGGGGCTGAACCGGTATATTTCGCTTTGAATATATGGCGTGATACCGCTGACTGGGAATATGCAACATTAAATCCTGGTCAGTCTTTTACAAACACAAGAACAATTTCAAACATTATTAGTAACCAAATGATATGGGGTTATTTTTGGAGATGGGACATTGTAGCACAAGATTGGATATTAGATGATGAAGCAGATATTTTAATTCAGCTTGAAGGAGCTGGGGCAGTAACAGTAGAGAAATGTATAACTCTGCGTGATGACACATGGAGTTGTGATCCATATACATCAGGAAGTTGCAGTTGTGGTGATGAAGGTCCGCAGCAAAACACATTTGACTGGCAGCAGAATATGATGTGCTATAGCAAGATAACAGGCGATATTGAAGGAGCTCGTCATATGATGGTGTTCTTTTTCGACTGGGGAGATGGGTTATATCCAGTTCAGTGGTATGAATGGGATCCCATCTCTTGGACTGGGTATGCATGTTTCTGGGCATGGCCGACAATTGGCGGGCAATTTGGAAATGGTATCGGAATAATTGGAATATACGTAGACGGAGTCCTTATAGGACAGTCTAATCAATTTACAGTTACTGGAGCACCACAAGGCGCAATTATAGACTGGTGGAGAAAAGATCCAAGGATAGGTCCATTTACACTTGGGCAACAAGATGCTTATGTGATTAGTGGAGAACTTAAAAATACAGGGCCTTCCGGTTTTTATTATCACAAAATTGTTCAAAATCCAGGGACGCCTCAGGAAAACCTATTGGATATAAATGGAAATGATTTGGCTGCAGGTCAAGGGATGGGGTTTGGGCATAGTCTCAATATGCCGACAGTTGCAGGTATTTATACTCTTGGAAGTAAAATATGGGGGGATGGTCAAAGTGAGCCAAGCTGGGGAAGTGCAAACACTCAGATTTGGGACATATATGTTGGAGTAGATCCCCCATGTGAGGAATATTGGTCTCAATTGGAATGTGAACAAAATGATTGTTACTGGTATGATGATTCATGTCACGAATCGGCATTAGTTTGTGAGAATGTCCCTACTCAGACAGAATGTGAAGGTTATGATTGTTTCTGGTATAATGGTGCATGTCATTCAACGATTGTCTGTGGTGTCATTAATAACCAGGCAGAATGTGAAGCACATGATTGTTACTGGTATGATGGTTCATGTCATAGCTCCCCGCCACTGCCAACTGCTATTATTGATACCCCGCATGAAGGTGATACGGTTACTAGCCCTGTCCATTTTGAAGGGCATGGTGAACCTGTCCAGAACTTTAATTATTTGTGGTGGAAGATAGATGGTGTGGCTATATGGGTTCATCAAGATATGCCGTCATCTTCATTTGATTACGATTTGTCGCCTGGTCATCACGATATCGAATTTTGGGTAGTTGATCGGGATATGGTGGTATCGGAACATGTTTTCATAGGGATAGAAGTTACGGCTCTGCCTGAAATATGTAGCTGGATTGATGCTCAGGGCGGCCCAACTGCTCTCAGTATCGTAGATATCTTTGTTGTTATAGATTCATATCTATATGAAACTCCACCGTCTGGATATACTTTTATTCCCACATTGCAGAATGTATTTGGAGTGATAGATTATTATCTCGGTTTTGATGGTGATGCAGCGACGGGTTGTGCATATTATATGTATATTCCAGCAACTAAAGAAAACAGACGATGCGATGTCAACCAGGATGGCGTAGTTAACTTTCAGGATGCCGGTCTTATCCATCTTCATACCATCGAGGCGATGGGTGAAGATTACGTTTATGACCCGTTTTATGACATGAACTGTGACGGTGTTGTTAACCAGGCGGACTGTGACCTTTGCTGGGCCTTGAGGGATTAAAATGCGATGCGATTTCTGTCCTTAATTCTTAAATAGCAAATATTGTTATACAATAGTATTATGGCAGCAAGTCTTGTTGGAACATCTACAACTCATTATACTATAGCTTATTCTTGTGTTCGTAAATGTTTTCATGCAAATGGAAGGTTCTGGGTGTTCTACAGCGACGGCTACAACATGATATACAAGACGAGCACAGACGGGGCAACGTGGAGTGGTCCAACAATTATCGGTGCATGTGGACAGGGATATGGTTTTTCGGTTTGGTTTGATGGGACATATTTGCATTATGTTTTGTGCTATCCTTCTGATACACCTACATATCGACGTGGAGAACCAATGTCTGATGGTTCTATTACGTGGTCTGCACCTGCACAAATATGCTGGCAGCTTTCTGGTTATACATCACATATTCCATCCATAAGTGTAGATTTTGCTGGTTACCCGTTCATTGCTTTTCTGCGAAGGACAGTTGCATCTGAGGAGTATTATTTTCATGTAACAAAATCTTCGAAGAACGATGGCACATGGGAAACATCACCCGATTTTCCATATCAGATTCAAACAGTCTATAATGCTACATGGCAAGATGCGTCAATTGTTCCCTTAACGGGCGGTAAGATGTATGTGGCGTATAATTATGACAACTTGACTATGAAAGGGCGTTTATGGGATGGTTCAAGTTGGGGAGATGAAGAAACAGCATCGGTAAGTAATACTAATGTTCCATCTTGTTTTTCAGTTACCAGAGAAGGAGACGACGTACATTTGGTATTTACAGATTGGCCGAATCAAGACGTTATCTATGTTAAACGAACATATGGGGTTGGATGGGGAAGTGAAACAGTTGTCCATGTTCGTATAGCTGCACCTCTGGCTCTTGTAGAGAATACATCTGGCCTAAGCATTGATGGCAATGGGATACTTTATTGCTTCTGGATTGACTCTCCCATAGATAATCATATCTTTTACAAGAAGTGCGTAGATGGAGTGTGGGATACAGTACCTACAGATTTGGGAGATACAGGTCCAGGTAGTACTATATATTGGGGAATGACTGGTTATTGTGGTGCATATGACGGATATATCGGTTTATTGTACTATAAGTATAACTCTGTACGTGACGTAAAACACGATTTTCTCTCTGGACTGACACCATATATACCTGAACCTGGTGTTTATCTCGCCTCATCACCAATGGAGCCCCGAACATGTTATGAAGTGGAGGGATGCGTGGGGACCACGGTGACGGAATTTAATCTGGGGGATTTGATAAAGGCTTCTGCACAATACTTCTGTAAGGGTAGTGATCCTGAAAAATGGCATGATTTCTTCGGTGAAACGGTTGGTGTCAAATGGTACCATAATGACGAACTTATAGCGGAGGCTGAAGAAATAATCCCTGGTCACTATTGGAATGTCTGTGCATATTGGGAGACTAACCAATTGCCTGTCGGTTCAGGGTATGTAGAATTTTATTGGCAGGGTGTCTATAAAGGTCGAACGAACGATTATATCGTGCGTGAGGTAGCACCATCGGATTTATGTATATGGTTAGGTGATCATGGGGCACCTAATATTCTGGTAACTGATGTGTTTGCTATTATAAATTCATATTTGTTTGAAACTCCACCAAATGGGTATACTTTTGTACCAAATCTACAAAATGTGTTTGGAGTAATCGACTACCACTTCGGTTTTAATGGAGATGCTATGACGGGTTGTAATTTTTTTCCTTAATTTTTATATAATAGACTAACAATTACCTATTGTGATATTATGATAGACATCCAAACATGGTATGACCGATTAGTTAGGCTTGGTGAAGAGGATTACCCATTTATATCGCACGAAGGTGTGATGTATACTCCCCGGCAGATTTTTTCACATGCTCAAGCAAATGACGCAATATGGGCGTCTTTGCAACCATTGCTTAATCCAGGGGAGATAACATGGGAGTTGTTGAAGGAACGTATTTTAAAGCGATATGCAGAAGGGCGGCTTCTTCAGATGTACATTCTTGGTAGAAGCTGGACGGCAGAGGAAATTGCTGAAGAGGTGAGGAAAGATTCTGCAGCTGGGCAGGAATTTATGCTTATGGAGAAAAAATTCATAGAGGAGATGTCAAGATAATGGTGAGCATTCCCGCTGGTGCAAAGATCGTTACGTCTCGTGCATTAAATGTAGAACATGGTGGTCATATAGCAAATGGTTCAAAGCATGTCGTTGACAGTGCCATTGAAAACGGGTATACTATTTTTGACAATGTAGCTGAACAGGCTGTTCACGATACTGTTCATCAGGGTATTCAGATGAATGATCCGTTCATTTTTTATGGTGCTGGTCATGGGAACGAAACGACATTTACAGGAGATAATTTGGATGTCATCTTTACTACTGCAGATTGTGAGATCCTAGCGGGGAGATTAGTTAATTTACATTCCTGTTCAACAGGTTCCAGGCTTGGTCCAGAGATCATTAAAAAAGGAGGGTCTTCTTTTCTTGGATTTGTTAAGGATTGGGGTTGGTTGGCAGGAGACGATATTGATACGAACGATCCCAATGCTGATCCATATGACTGTATCTACGCGAAACCATTCTGGGAGTCTGCGAACCAGTATATGATTTCACTATTTACTGGGAGAGAAACCAAGAGGGCATATATGGAATGCTACGAAAAATATAACGAATGGATAGAGTATTGGAAAGAGTCAGATGATCCTGGTGCTGCACAAATAATCGGTCTTCTTGCATATGACCGTGACATTATGGTGTTGATCGAAGAGATTTTACCATCTCCGCCGCCATCTCAACCCCTGTGGAAACCAATTGTTGCCATGTTGCCGATATTTGGTATTGGTTTAGTAGTGAATCAGTGGGATGAGATCACTAAACTTTTTACACAGTAAATTTAAATAAAGGGTTATTGATTAGTATTAATTGATAAACATGTTTGGAAATATACGACCAATACAGATTGCTACAATGGAGGATTGTATAAATGAACCAATATCCTTTGATGAAGCTAATTCTTATTGGCCACTTTCTCTAAAAGCCGATGATCTCTTCAATGGCAACTTTAAATTGGTGATAAATAGTGGGGCGATGAGTCAGAACAGGAAGATTGCTGTAGTTATTTTGTATAAGGGTGAACGCTATCTTATGGGTTCTTTGGCGGATGTCCCGCCAAATAGTGTGGTTACAGTGACATGGATAGAAGGATCTGAGCCAACAATAAGAGAGTTTATAGAATCAATGGGTGGGACGATAACGGAGACGGCAACAATCTCTTTTACATGGGAAGCAGGATATCTTCTCACTGAAACGTCTTTCTGTAAGATGGATGAGATTCCTGTAAGTATCTACGTTGAGGTACCCGGGACTGATTGGTTGACGATAGCGGTTGTTGGTGGCATCATCGTCGGTGCCGGTGCTATTGGATATTCTTTATTGAAGAAGCCAGCGGCTGTTAAAGCAAAGGCATAGGTTTGGTGATAAAAATGGTATGTACAACATGTGGAGAAAATCGCGCATATGGCGTGCCAAAGACAGAAGCAGAACGATTAGCGACGCATAGCGCGATTTATGGAACGATAGATCTCCCGCCACGTGGAACTGGATTGAAAACGATAGGTTGTCAGGTTTGTGGGCAGATCATTGAAGTACCAACTGGTGTAAAGAGTTTTACGTGTCGTTATTGTAATAGCCTCTATGACGTGACAACTCCTACATTGGAAGATACTGGAGGATGGGTGTGGCCTTTTTTAGCAGGGGCGGTGATTTCAGCGATAATTTTCACTTCCGTGGGACGAGCGATGGTTCGAACTTTATCTGAAGCAACTTTAACTGAGCTTCAATCGGCGACAGCACGTAGAAAAGCAAAATTGGGGGGATAATGCCAGAGGCAGAAGCACCGAGAAAAGTCGATTTGGGTCTTTTGGTCGGTGGTGGAGCGGTTATAGCTGTATCGGCAGCTGCAATTTATTATATGCAGTCAAAAAATAAACTCATCGATGAGTACACAACACTTGTCAAATCATATGAGGAGGAGTATGATAGATATTGGGCTGATGGTGAAAAGCCGGATGAAGCTGAACAGGCAAAACTTGAGTTCAAGGTGGATCGTTTAGGGTTTCTTGAGTGGCTGATTGCACAGAAAGGATGGCTATTTGATCTTATAGATGCACTTGCAAAATTAGGGATTGTATTCATTGGATATAAAATTACATCAAATGTGATTAAATGGATATGGAAACGTCGTCCACCTGGAGGGCAGATACCTACATATACATGTCCCCAATGTGGTAAGGATTTTGACAGTGAATATCAGTTGAAACGACACATGAAAGATCATCCGGTAGTTGACACATCACCAGCTGCTGATGCTTGGACTTTGATCCAACAGCTCCCTCAATGGATCAT
>Ga0307376_10006486_pt1 | contig 10343 bp, 6 predicted proteins | sample TR2MG_FD_202536 | JGI IMG/M metagenome (GOLD analysis project Ga0307376, IMG submission 202536) | Soil microbial communities from Risofladan, Vaasa, Finland - TR-2 | ecosystem: Environmental > Terrestrial > Soil > Coastal area > Acid sulfate soil | place: Finland: Risofladan, Vaasa | collected...
CGCCGGAGCCGCGGCGAGCGAGCTCGCCGCGGCCGGCGCCGACACCGTGTACGTGAGCGAAGACGCCGCCTTCGAGGGCTGGCCGGCCGACGCCGTGGCCGCCGGCCTCGCGCAGGTGGCGGAACAGGCCGGCGCGAGCGTCGTGCTGGTCGGCTCGACGCGCCGCGGCAAGGAGACCGCGCCGCGGCTGGCGCAGAAGCTCGGCGCCGGCTGCGTCACCGACGTCAACGGCCTCGCGGCCGAGGGCGGCGACCTCGTCGCCGCGCGCTACGCCTTCGGCGGCGCCACCGTGGCGTGCGAGAAGCTCACGACGCCGGTCAAGGTGTTCGCCGTGATGCCCAAGACGTTCGACGCCGAGGGCGCCGGCCCCGGGGCAGGCACGGTCCAGACACCGACCCTCGACGTCAAGTCGAGCGTTAAGGTCGTCGACCGCCGGCCCAAGGAGGGCGACCACGTGAACCTCGACGCCGCGCCGCTCATCGTCGGCGTCGGCCGCGGCTTCAACGCCCGCGAGGACCTCGCCCTCGGCGACGAGCTCGCGGGCGCCCTGGGTGCGGTCGTCGGCTGTACCAAGAGCCTCGCCGACTTCGAGTGGCTCGGCGAGGACCGCATCATCGGCCTCTCCGGCGCCAAGACCGCGCCGGACCTCTACCTCGGCGTCGGTGTCTCCGGCCAGATCCAGCACACCGTTGGAGTGGCCGGCGCCAAGCTGATCGCCGCGGTGAACAAGGACAAGGAGGCGCCGATCTTCGCGATGGCGGACTACGGCCTCATCGGCGACCTCTACGATCTGGTGCCGGCGCTGGTCGAGCGGCTCAAGAGCGTGTGACGCGGGCGCAGCGGGGCTCCGTACCCGTCCGTCGCCGGCTGCCTTTCGGCCGGCCTCCCGTTGTCACGCACAGATGCTTCGGCGGAGAGAGACGGCTTCGCCGGAGCGCCCGGGCCGGGGCTGCTCACGCGGCCCCGGCCCTCCTCGCCCCGAAGCCCGCGGACTGCGAGCCGCGACTCAGGCTTCTTCCGTCTCCGCCTTCACCGCCGCTCCCGCTACCGTCGGCGGCTCCTTGACGATCGGCTTGCGCCCGCCCTGCCGCTCCGCTCGTGCATGCCGCAGCGCGATGAGGTCGCCGGCGAGCGCCCAGCCGGCCGAGGTGAGCGGGATCGCGAGCAGCACGCCGACGATCCCGCCCAGCGAGGCGCCGATCAGCGCCGCGATGAAGACGATCAGCGGGCTGAGCGACACCGCCCTGCTGTACACCATGTTCTGCAGCACGTTGTTCTCGAACTGCTGATACACGACGAAGAAGACGACCAGCACGATGCCGTCGACCGCCCCCCCGATGGCGAAGCCGACGAGGCACACGATCACCGCCCCGATGGTGGCCCCGATGAGGGGCACGATGTCGAGAACGGCGACGACGACGGCCAGCGTCTCCGGGTAGGGGATCCCGAGGATCCTGAGGACGATGTACGACGCGATGCCGGCGACGAAGCTGATCGCGAGATTGCCGCGCACGTAGCCGCCGGTCGCGCGCAGGAAGTTCTCCCCGATGCGCTGAGCCCAGTAGCGTTCGCTCTCGACCATCGCAGCCAGGATCGCGCGCCAGGCGCGCGGACCTTCGATGAGCAACATCACCATGATCGTGAGGATGGTGATGACGGCGGCCACGACGAACGCTGCCCTGGTCACCGCACTGACGATCGTCTGCTGGTTGCCGACCAGGACCCGGGTCACCTGCTCGGGGGTGATCGCCGCGACCCGCTCGACGATGTGGAAGCGCGTCTCCACGAAGTTCAGGGGGCCTTCGCTGCCGAAGACGCTGTCGACGGTCCTCGGCAACACCCGTACGAACTCGTCGAACTGGAGGATGACGGGCAAGGCGACGGCGACGATGATGCCCACGAGCAGGGCGATGGTCGCGAACGAGACCAGGAGCGACGCGAGGATGCGATTCCAGCGGTGGCGCTCCAGCCAGCCGACGGCGGGCTGGAGCGCGATCGCCAGGATCACGCCGATGAGCACCCAGAGCAGGATGGTGCGGACCTGGAAGAGGAACTCGAGGATCCCGACGATGGCGAGCACGGTGAGTGTGACGATCGCCGTCACGCGGATGATCTGCGACGTGCGCCACTCGCGGGGGGTGGGCATGTCTTGTGGCGCGGGGTCGTTGTCGCTCACGCGTCACCTCTCCGGTCTCGGACTGCCCTATCCGTCACGCAGAGCGTATCATTGGGCGGCGCCGGCGCTGCCGTCATGCGCCGCCCCGCATCCGTGGGCCTATAGCTCAGTTGGTTAGAGCAGCCGACTCATAATCGGCCGGTCGCAGGTTCGAGTCCTGCTGGGCCCACCACTGTTGTCATTTCGACAACGTATCTCCCTGTAAACAGCCACTTCCCGGGTACCCGGTCGCCTACCCGATCGCTCTTCCGGATCCGGTATGCCCCGACGCACCGCAGCGGTGCTACATCAGCGGCTCGGCGACCAATGGCGCGCCAGCAACTGTGTAGCCCATCGCGCGATATCCTGCGAGTCGCTTCCCATGCATGCGCGCCAGTACAGGCACGGCCTCGTCTACATAGTCGTAGATGAGCACCTCCGACTTGCCCGCGTGCGCACGGTGCAACCGGCCAGCGTACTGCTGGAGTGTCCCTCTCCAGGCCACTGGCATGGCGAGGAAGAGCGTGTCGAGGCGGGAGTCGTCGAAGCCCTCGCCGACGCACCGGCCCGTGGCAACGAGAACTCGTGGTGCATCGTCCGGCGTGGCGGCAAGCGCGTCCGCAATCGCCTGTCGTGCCTTGCTCCCCAGGCCGCCGGAGATGACTAGGACGTGGGCGAGTGACTCGGCCAGTGTCTCCGCCAGGCGGTCACGATGCTCGGTGCGCTCCGTGAGCACCAGCGGTGAGCGCCCGGCAGAGACGGTGGCAAGCACATCGTTGACGATAAGCGCGTTGCGGTCAGGGTCTGAGGCGAGCGCGGAGTAGACGGCCTGGATCCCCGACTCGGCTTCGTCGGCGGGTAGCGCAAAAGCCGTGCTTCTGGTCACGACCCTGTGGTCGAAGGGGCGTGCTGCAGCCTGGCTCTTCGCGTCGGTCCGGTATCGGATCGGGCCGCACTGCATGGTGATGATCGGCTGGTGACCGTCCCGACGCACCGGCGTTGCGGTGAGGCCGACAACGTAGCGCGCCTTCACTTCGCGCATAACGCGTTCGAAACTGAATGCGGAGATGTGGTGGCACTCGTCGACGATCACTTGGCCGTAGCCAGCGACCAGATCGGCGACCACACCCTTCCTGTTGAGCGACTGGATGACGGCGACGTCGATGGTGCCAGTGGGCCGCGTCCGCCCGCCGCCGATCAGCCCGATCTGCGCGGGTGGCACGTCGAGGAAGGCGGCGAGACGCTCGCGCCATTGATCCATGAGTTGGCGGCGATGCACGAGCACGAGTGTGTTGGTGCTGCGAGCGGCGATCAGCCAGGCGCCGACGACCGTCTTGCCGAAGGCGGTGGCGGCGCTGAGCACGCCGCAGTCGCAGGCCAGGATCGCCTCGGCTGCCTCTCTCTGGGCTTCGGTCAACTCGCCCTGGAAGGTCGCTTGGAGCGGTTGGCCGGCGCAGCGCTCATCGTCGAGCTGCACCGCGATGCCATACTGCTTCAGCAGCGCGAGCACATCTTGTATGCAACCCCGCGGTAGGGCGATGAAGCTGCCTATCTCCTCTGCGCAGCAGATGAGGCGCGGCTTCGCATAGGTCGGCAGGCGCATCGCCTGGGCGCGGTAGAACTCCGGGTTCTCGAACGCAGCGAGGCGGATGAGCTGGTCCTGCATGCTCTGCGGGAGCCCGTCTTTCGCGACAAAGACGAGGTTGCTCGATACCACTCTGACCGTATCGGGAAATGGCCCCTCGATGCGGAGTGACCGGCGCTTGGACGGGGGTAGGGTCCACGGCGTCTCGCTTTCGTCGACGTCGGCGAGGGCGATGCGCTCTCCGAGGGCATCGCCTCCCGCCAGCGCGCTCGCGAGGGCGCGCTCGACCTCGGAGTGCGACAGCCGCTTCACGCTGGAGAGCAATTGCCACTGGTCGGGGGCCGGTTGAAGGTCTACGTCCACGAACACGCTCTTGCCTTCGCGGCGCGGCTGGCACTGCAGAGGCAGCGCGATGAGGCTACCAAAGCCGCCTTTGGGCAGCGTGTCCTGTCCGGGAAAGAGGCGGTCGTAGGAGTCGAGGCCGACCTCGTGGCGAAGTTCGGTTGTGCGCGTGAGCAGGGCGCTCCCGAGGCGCCGCGCTTGTGCTGCCGGGATTGCCTCTTCGAAGAAGACCCATACATGCGCACCCTCGCCGGAGCGTGATGTCTCTGCGTATGCAGGCACCTCGAACTGCGCGCAGACACTGCGGAAGGCCGAAACGTCGCGCCGCCACTCGGCTTTGTCGAAGTCGAGCGCGAGGAAGTGGCAGTTCTCGTCGGGCAGGAGTGGATAGACGCCGACGGTGCAGCGACCGGTGAGATGGTCCTGCAGGACCTCTGCAGTGAGGGGGAGAAGTACCCGGTTCGGGCACTCGGCGCACTTGACCCTGGGCTTGCCGCAGAGGGCGCGATCCCACTCGTGCGCGCAGGCGGGCGAGTAGCCCGACTTGCCCCCCTTGCTCTGCCATCGAAGCGCGAAGACGTCGTTGCGACCACGGAAGAGCTTGCCAAACAGAGCCAGTTTGGCGGCGGCCGAGGAGCTGGATGTCACGGGAGCATCGCCAGCGTTCGGCATCGGGGACGCTGCGGTTGGCGGAATGGGGGCAGTGGGCCGAGACATGACCGGAAGAGGCTCGGCCTCTGCTGGCGCGAGCAGCGACCTCAATCGCGCGTTCTCGGCGCGCAAGCGGTCGCACTCGGCGCGCAGCGCCGCGACCTCGGCGCTCTTGCCATCGACGTCGCTCACGCCAGCATTGTCTCAGCCAGTCGCGTGAATCGAAAGCCTCGTCGCACGAGCTGACGTACAATGCGGTCGTCGGGAACCACGGCTCTCGGGCGAAGAGGAGGAACAGTGAGCCTGCAGATCGATGTCGACGCGGAGGGACTGGCTGCCTTCTGCCGACGCGCCGGCATTCGTCGCCTCTCCTTCTTCGGCTCCGTTTTGCGTGAGGACTTCGGCCCCGCGAGCGACATCGACGTGCTGGTCGAGTTCGCCCCCGATGCCGGGATCGGCCTCTTCGAGTTCGTCGATCTGCAGCGCCAGCTCGCCGAGTTCCTCGGACGCGAAGTGGATCTGCATACGCCGGCCAGTCTCAGCCACTTCTTCCGTGAGGATGTCGTCGATTCCGCCGAGGTCGCCTATGCCGCATAGGCGCGACAGCATCTTCGTCGCGCAGATGGTGGAAGCCGCCGAGGCTGCGCTCGAGTTCAGCGATGGGCATACGGCCGAGAGCTTCGCCAGCGATCGCCTCGTCGGCTACGCCGTGGTGCGCGCCATCCAGCTCATTGGCCAAGCGGCACGCAGTGTCTCGGCGGAGCTGCAAGTGGCCCATGCGGAGATTCCTTGGCGCGAGATGATCGGCATGCGCAACGTCGTCGTGCATGACTACGCCGACGTCGATCTGTCGCTCGTCTGGAAGACGGTGCGCGAGGATTTGCCGGGGCTTGTTGAGCGGCTGAACGCGATTCTCGAAGAGGGCAGCGCCTCCTGAACCCGCTGGCGGAGCCGCCCGTCGAAGCCTCCCGCTCGAGGACCACATCACGCCGAGTTCTCGGCCTCAAGCAGACGCTGGACCTCAGCCCGAAAGTTCGAGAGCTGTCTAGTCAGGTCCACCACGTTGTCATTTCGACAACGTTTCCCGTCCAAACAGCCCGCTTTCTGGTTCCTGTCGCCCTGTTCTCGCAGGGAGGATGTCCGCTGTCCCTTGACCCATGCGGTGAAGTGGGGAGGAGCTCTCCCCACATGCCGGTCTGAGCGGGGTGGCCAGGTCGTGATGCAGGCGATCGACGACTAGCGCGTCAGCAGCGACGCCAGCACCTGGTCGAGGACGCGCAGCTGCAGGTCGGTCGTGACGCGCTTCGCGTCGACCAGTCGTCTGACGTTCAGACCGTCAACGGTGGCGATGAGCGCGGCGGTCGCCTGCTCGACGTCGCAGGACGAGGGGATCTCGCCCTCGTCGATCGCCTCCCTGAGCAGCCGCGCGCACTCGTGACTGTACTCCTCGTACATTCCGCGCCACGTCTCGGCGAGCCGGTCGTTGCGCGACGCCGCTTCGATCATCGAGTGCCAGATCCTCAGCTCCTCGTCGGAAGCGGGGTCGCCGCCGGGCAGGTCAGCGGCCAGAAACGAACGGAGCGCCGCCAGGCCGGTCTGGCCGCCGACCGCGGCGTCCGCGCTGGCGCGTATGCGGCGCATCCACGCCTCGCAGGCGAACTCGATCATGCCCGCCTTGTCGTGAAAGTGGTGCACGAAGGCGCCCGTGGTCCAGCCGGCTTCGCGAGCGACTTCCCGCATCGTGGTGCCCTGCACGCCGCGTGCCGCCATGACGCGCAGCACCGCGTCGGCGAGTTCGCCCCGGCGTGCTGCAGATCCGTCCCCCGTCTCGGCGTCCAGCCTTGCCACGGGCGCCGCCTAGCTCCTCGGCGCCATGGCGATGGCGCCCTCTGCGCACCCCGTGGAGCACGCGCCGCAGCCGCGGCACGCCGCCGCGTCCAGATGCAGGACCGCGCCCTTGCCCTTCCCGTCCATCGTCAGCGCTCCGAACGGGCAGCGCTTGACGCAGGTGAGGCAGCGGGTGCAGCGGTCGGCATCGAGCTCGGCAAGATAGCGCCGCCGCGGCCACACCGCCGAAGCGCCGAGTCGCTCGGCGGCGAGGATCGGCTGGCAGCAGTCCGAGCAGCAGCAGCAGATCCACGTGGCCCGGTCGGTCTGGGGGTCGTTGGTGGTGAACATGAGGCCCGCGCCATCGGCCTCGGCTACCAGCTCGAGCGCGCGTTCGCGCGAGATCTCCATACCGACGCTGCGGTCCTCGTCGTCGAGCCAGAGGCAGACGTCGACAGGCTTGTCGCACCGCTGGTAGATGCGCCGGCACATGCACGGCCGCACGTACACGCGGCGGGCCTGACGCACGATCTCTTCGGCTTCGGCCCGGAGCACGAAGCAGTCGTTCCCGGTCGGGTCGGCCACCGGCCGGCCGGCCTTCACGTCGTCGACTGCCGCCCCGACGACTTCGACGCCCAGGTCGAGGTAGCCGCTGGCGAAGTCCCCGCGCGCCTCCGGCGGGATGTCGCGCCAGCCCTCGAGCACTATCCAGTACTCAAAATGGTCCCAGAACGACGTGACGGAGACGGTCGTAGCGGGGTCGTCTTCGTCGCTGAGCGTCACGACGCCGCGGCGATGGGCACGGCGGACCGTGGCCGGGTCGAGGCCGGGGACCTCGGCGAGAAGGTCGGAGACGAGGCGCCGGCCGTCGCCGACGGCGACGACCAGCGCCTCGTCGTCGGGGTCGTAGAGCCGGTCGAGCCACGGCAGGGCGAACTCCGGTGCCTCGACGAGGGCCGCCAGATCGGCGGCCCTCCCGTCGCCTTTGCGAGGTGTCCTCGTCGGCATGGCGCCACCTTTCATGCGTAGCGTATGGAGACATAACAACTGTTACGGTACGACCTAACAGTTGTTATGGCAACACTGTCGAGTCAACTGCCTGGCTCGTCTGGTGGGTTCACACCGGGGGTGTGTCATGGCGGATTCGGCGCCCGCGACCCGACTGTCGCCCCGCCGATCGCTCACGCTGAGAGATGAGTATCCACCAGGCGCTGGACTTCGAGTCGCAAGTTCGAGAGCTGTCTGGTTGGGTTACCACGCTGTGTCATTGACAGCGTTCATCCCTGCAAAGAAAGCTCTTCTGCCTGCCCGTTCGCTTGGGACTGTTGACGCAGCGCCCAACAGCGCTCGCATGGCGAGCGCCAGCGGCGGGCAACTCGTCGAGTAGCGCATCTGCCCGCCGCAGAGTCCCGGCCGCATCAGGACCCCGCGCGTTCTGGTGACGGGCGTTGGGCCCTCAAGCACCAGAGCCGGGGCGCGGTGTGCGCAGCGGCCGTCCCCGTCACTCGCCTCCGTCGAGCATCGTCCCCGTCACGGTGCGATCAAGCACGATCGAACCGGTCGAGAGTCATGACCTTGTCCCACGCGGCGACGAAGTCGCCCACGAACTTCTCCTGCGCGTCGTCGCTGGCGTAGACCTCGGCGAGCGCCCGCAGCTGGGAGTTCGACCCGAAGACCAGGTCGACGCGGCTCGCCGTCCATCGTGTCTCGCCCGTCGACCGGTCGTTGCCCTCGAAGGTCTCCTCGGCCTCGCTTGTCGGCTGCCAGATCGTGCCCATGTCGACGAGATTGACGAAGAAGTCGTTGGTCAGCGTCCCCATCCGATCGGTGAGCACGCCGAGGTCGGACCCGTCGTAGTTCGCGCCCAGCACGCGCAGACCGCCCACGAGCACCGTCATCTCGGGTGCGGTGAGCGTGAGCATGCTGGCCTTGTCGACGAGCAGGTGCTCGGCAGGCTTCTGCCCGCCCTTGCTCAGGTAGTTGCGGAACCCGTCCGCGGCCGGCTCGAGCACGGCGAACGACTCGATGTCGGTCTGCTCCTGCGTCGCGTCCGTGCGTCCCGGGGCGAAGGGCGCCTCGATGTCGAAGCCGGCGTCTTTCGCGGCCTTCTCGACGGCGGCGCAGCCGCCCAGCACGATCAGGTCGGCGAGCGAGATGCGCGTGCCGCCGGTGGCCTGCGCCTCGAACTCCTGCTGGATCGACTCCAGTGTGCGCAGCACCTGCGCCAGCTGCGCTGGGTCGTTGACGGCCCAGCCGTTCTGCGGTGCGAGGCGGATCCGGGCGCCGTTGGCGCCGCCGCGCTTGTCGGTGCCGCGGAACGTCGAGGCCGAGGCCCAGGCGGTGGACACGAGCTGCGACACCGACAGTCCGGAGGCGAGGATCCTGTCCTTGAGGGTCGCGACGTCCTGCGAGCCCACCAGGGGGTGCGAGACCGGAGGCACGGGATCCTGCCACAGCTGCGGCTCGGACGGCACCAGCGGACCCAGGTAGCGGGTGATCGGCCCCATGTCGCGGTGCGTCAGCTTGAACCATGCCTTCGCAAACGCGTCGGCGAACTCCTGCGGGTTCTCGAGGAAGCGCCGGGAGATCGGCTCATAGATCGGGTCCATGCGCAGCGCGAGGTCCGTCGTGAGCATGACCGGCGCGTGCCGCTTCGTCGGGTCGTGCGGATCCGGCACGGCGTCTGCTGCCGACGGGTCCGTCGGAACCCACTGCCAGGCGCCGGCCGGGCTCTTGGTCAGGTCCCACTCGTAGCGGAACAGCGTCTCGAAGAAGCTGTTGTCCCAGGTCACCGGCGTAGGTGTCCAGGCGCCCTCCAGCCCGCTGGTGATGGTGTCGTCGCCCTTGCCGGAGCCGTAGCGGTTCTTCCAGCCGAGGCCCATCTCCTGGAGCGGGGCGGCCTCGGGCTCGGGGCCGACGTTGCCGGCGTCCGCGGCGCCGTGGGTCTTGCCGAACGAGTGCCCGCCCGCGATGAGAGCGACGGTCTCCTCGTCGTTCATGGCCATGCGGCGGAACGTCTCCCTGATGTCCCTGGCTGCGGCCAGCGCGCTCGGGTTGCCGTCGGGGCCCTCCGGGTTCACGTAGATGAGGCCCATCTGGACGGCGGCCAGCGGGTTGGCGAGCTCGCGGTCGCCGCTGTAGCGCTCGTCATCGAGCCAGGTGTGCTCGGCGCCCCAGTTGATGTCCTCCGGCTCCCAGACGTCTTCGCGGCCGCCGCCGAAGCCGAACGTCGCGAACCCCATCGACTCCAGGGCGCAGTTGCCGGCGAGGACCATGAGGTCGGCCCAGGAGAGCTTGCGGCCGTACTTCTGCTTGATCGGCCACAGCAGCCGGCGCGCCTTGTCGAGGTTCGCGTTGTCCGGCCAGCTGTTGAGCGGGGCGAGGCGCTGCGTGCCCTCACCCGCGCCGCCGCGACCGTCGTTGATCCGGTAGGTGCCGGCGCTATGCCACGCCATCCGGATGAACAATGGACCGTAGTGGCCGTAGTCGGCGGGCCACCACTCCTGCGAGTCCGTCATCAGGGCCAGAAGGTCGCGCCGGACGGCCTCGAGGTCGAGGGTGGCGAACTCGGCGGCGTAGTCGAAGTCCGCCCCCATCGGGTCGGCTGCCGGCGGATTGCGGTGCAGCGCCGTCAAGTCCAGCTGATTGGGCCACCACTCCCGGACGCTCGTCGCTCCGGCTGCACGCTGACCTGCGCTTGTGCTCTCATCGGACATGTCCATCTCTCCTCTCGTGGCAGCGGCGTGGCTGCCGATCAACACCGGGCCACGCGGGCCGGGGGTG
>Ga0307376_10006487_pt1 | contig 10343 bp, 12 predicted proteins | sample TR2MG_FD_202536 | JGI IMG/M metagenome (GOLD analysis project Ga0307376, IMG submission 202536) | Soil microbial communities from Risofladan, Vaasa, Finland - TR-2 | ecosystem: Environmental > Terrestrial > Soil > Coastal area > Acid sulfate soil | place: Finland: Risofladan, Vaasa | collected...
TGGCCGGGACGGTGGAGCACTCTGGGAAGAGAACCGTAATAGTCTCGGACTTCACCGAGCGGGAGAAGGGGTTGTCAAAACAAGGGGGCCTTGAGGTCCTTTCTCTTTTTGAGTTCGAGCCCTTCATTCGTAAGCTAGCCGGACTGGTGGAGTCACCGACGGCCGAAAGGATCCGAGTTGAAAGGCCAGATGAACCAATCAAGCCTGTGCAGCCAGCGAGACCTGCGGAATGGGTGGCTCCGACCGTGCCAGCTGTGGTCGGCGGGGGGAAGGTTATTCCGGTGGGCTCGACCAAGGGCGGAGTCGGTAAATCCACCATTGCCGTGAATTTGGCGGTCCACTTGTCCAAGTTTGGCAAAACCGTCCTGGTGGACTTCGACGCCAACCACGGCGACGTGGCTATAACCACTTACCTGGACCGGTCCCCCACTGTCACCGTCACAAACTGGGAGTCCAGAATCGGTTCGCTTGAGGCCATGAGCGTGTCTCCAAAGGCACAAGAGCTTAAAGTCCTGCCGTTTTCCAACAAAAGTGGATGCCTTTTTAATGGTAATGTGTCTTTGGGCGTTGAAATCCTGTCCGTACTGAAGAAGAACTTTGACTACGTTGTGGTAGATCTGGGGGTCTTTAGCGAATTGTGGTGCATCGAGGCCGCCGTTAAGACATCGGATATGATAATACTGGTGGTTGACCAGTCGGACAAGTGTCTAGTCGAAATGACTTCGTTTATTCACCTTGAGTCCAACAGTACCTCCCGGTCCAAGATGCGGCTCCTGATTAACAAGGTCGGCCTTGAGCCCATTCATACTCCGGGGGAGATGCAGAGGGCGCTCGGGTTTGGGTCTCATTACGAGGTTCCCTTCGACCAGATGGTCGGGCGGGCGGTGATGAAAAAGACCTTCCCGGTGCTCTTGTCTAAGACCAAATCCGGGCGAGCGATGAGGGATGTATTTACTGATTTCTTCGGGAGAAAGGAAGAGCCTGTCCCGCGTAAGCGGTGGATCCTGCCGGTAGTGGCTGCGGCTGTCTTAGGTCTCTCTCTTCTGTTTGTGTTATTCGCCAGTCGACTTGGGAAAATATTCTAACGGAGGTAAACAAGTTGAAGCTTTTCAGGATGATCAACAACAATGACCTGGACTTATCCCTGGTCAAAGCCCTGGCCAGGGAAGAAATCAGCATCGAGCACGTTGATAAAGCCGAGGAAGCGGATGTTCTTGTCATCGTGGAGAAAGGGAAGGGTTTCGGGGTGAAACTGGACGAGTTACAGGACATTCTGAAGCTCGACAAACCCAAGGTGGTGGTCTGTATTGATGGTTACACTGGTGATGACAAGACAGCGGTGGTCAAACCCACTCTCGTCGGCCGCAAGCTCAAGATAAAGGTGAGCGATATTGCTAAGGCTGTCTTAAGCGTGGCCCCGCCGGACTTCGAGATCGACGACGATACGGATCAGGTGGAGTTTACAGATGAAGAAGATCCGCCGGTAACTCCGCCCTCCGTAACCTTGGGGGATCGGTTGGCGCACGTATTGGCTTCTGAGATCAGGGCGGAGATGTCAATCGGGATCAAGGGATGTAAGGGCGGGGTGGGTGCCACGACCCTGGCCGCCTGCCTCACGCACGCGCTCTCCGAGTTGGGGGCGGTGCACGTCGAGCCGGCGGGGACCGGACAGGTGTATTACGGGGAGAACGGCGGCTACTTCACCAGTTGCCCCGAGGCGAAGCTGGCTGTCCTGGACGGAGAACTCCGGGGGGACGTGGTCATCGCGGTGACGGACGACTCCATCACGTCGTTCAACTGCTTAAAGAGTCTTCTGGAAACAGATGTCCCCGACATCGTGGTGGTCAACCGTATGCGCGGCGGCCTGATCGACTCCGTTTTCCGGACGGAGTTCCCCCAGGTTAAGCACTTTTTTACCGTCATGGACAACTACAAGGCATGCATTGACGGTCAGGAAGCGGGCAAACCGCCCACTATGTTCAGCCCCGACATGGCTCGGGACATCGGTAAACTGGCGGCCAAGGTCCGGGAACTCCTGGACCTGTAAAAATAATCCAATAGGAGGAAAAGGTCAAAGATGGACAGGAAAGACAAGATCATCGCGGCATTGGCGGGCATAATCGTTCTGGCGGTCGGGTTCGGTCTCGGTTGGGCCGGGGAGTATCACGCTGCCGTCCAGGTTCCCCGGGAGAAACAGCAGGCGCAGATCCAACAGCAGCAGGAGCAGCTTCAAAAGGAGAGCAGGTCCGGCAAGCTGGTCTCCTTCAACGGGAACACCGTAACCGTGGCAGTCGATGCCGGCGGGGCCGAGGTGGGCAAGAACGCCACCTATAACCTCACCCAATACACCAACGTCCAAAAGGACTACGCCATGGTCTCGAAATATGGCCAACAGCCCGATCTTGGGGCGCTGGGAGTGAAGGCTGGGTATTACGTTAACCTACTGGTGAACAGCGGCAACGTGGTAGACCTGCAATTCAACTCGAACGGCGGCAAGACCGCGGTGCAGGGCGGGCCGGTTTCTGGTGGCCCTGCACCGCTCGGAAGCAGACAGTAATAGCAGCGGGCGGGCCGGGGAAACCCGGCCTGTTCCCCGAGAAGGAGGGGTTATCCTGGGAAGGGTTATTGTAGGAGGTAGCTCTTATTTCATCGAGCAGGTGAAGCGGACCAGCCTTGAAATTCCGGGTGAGGCGACCACGCCGCAGGGCGTCTTCCCCCTGGTCGAGCAGCTCGCTCCGGACGCTGTGCTGACTGAGGTCGTGAACCGGGACTGGCTGGAGACGGCTTGTATATTGGCCGGGATCAGGAAAAACATCAGGGTCTTCGTCTCCGGCGATTTCGGAATGGAACAATGGCGGGAGATCCGCCGGGCCGGGTGCATAGCGGTCTCGTCAGATCCGGAGCAGGCCGCCGGAGAGGTCTCGGCGGCAACAGCCGGATTGGGGGGGCTGGTATTCAGGCACGACGACCGACCTGCGCCTGAGATTGAGGCCCAAAAGGTGGATGTGGTCCGGGGCGGTCTGATTATTGCGGTCTTCGGGATCAAAGGGGGCATCGGCAAGACCGAGATCGCCCTGAACCTGGCCGCCACGGTAGGGCTGTGGGCTAAGAATTTGTCTCGCAGTCAGGGACAGGAATTCAAGGTACTGCTTTTGGATTACAACTCCGATTACGGCACCTCCAAAGTTAACCTGGGCCTCTACTCCCGCGTCTTGAACGCCAACGCGCCAAAGGTCTATTCCGTGGGCGACATGGACGACCCGGCCCTGGGGTCAAGGTGGGATGACCTTGTTGCCCGTTTAAATTACTACAAGAAAGCGAACCTGTATTTTTTGGCCCCGCCTCAGGCTCCGGAGGAACGGGTCGGCTTCGACGCGGATTTGGCGAGAAGGATCATCAACCTGACCGAAAACCACTTTGATCTGATAGTGATTGATCTGGGAACCGGTTTGGATAAAAGGGACCAGGCCATGGTGGCGCTGGGTGAAGCGAAAAAGCTCATCTATGTGGTGGAGCCCTTCCATACCGTGGTGACCAGCAACGCTGAGTTCGTCAAGACCGAAATGAGAGATATCGTGGATATGAGCAAGGTGTCCATGGTGGTCAACCACGCCCACCCGCCAAACAGGGCCAAACAGACGTACACCCCGGCCGAGGTCGTGAGGTCTCTGGGTCTGCCCCTATTAGGCTCGTTGCCCTACGAGCCCAGAATCACCGAGGGGGTCCCGCATATCTGCGTCGATCAGCGGTCCCCGTTTTCCCGGTCCATAGTCGGGTTGGCCCGCTCAGTCCTGGGGTCGGCGTCCATCGAGATAGCCCCGCCCAAGAGATTCTTCAACATCTTCGGCATTTTCAAAACCACATGAGGGGGTGCGCGTATTGCGCGGTTACAGACTTTTGGTGGTTCTGGCGGTGGTCTGCGCTTTGGGCGCCGCATTGTTGTCCCTTCGGACGATCCAGGCTTACGTCGGTCAGGTCGAAGTCATAGCGGCGGCCACTAATTTGTCGCCTGACCAGATGATCTCTTCAAACGATCTCCAGTGGGTGTCATTTCCCAAGGGCGCTCTTTATGGAGATACGGTTCTAGATCCTTCCCATGCCGAGGGATACGTGCTCAGAGGGTTTGTACCGGCCGGGACCGTTTTGAGGCAAAGCATGTTGGAGCCAGGGGCCGTTGCAAGCATACCGGGAAAACTGGCCCAGTTGAGCAAAGACGGGACCCAGTATTTCGCGGTGGCCCTCCCGGAGAACATTTTCACCACGGTAGGCGGGCAACTCCAGACAGGGGAGCGCGTGGACGTTTATTTGAGCACCACTCCCACCCCGTTGGCGAGTGATGTCGTCGTTTTGTCCGGGATACCAGTCTCAACGAACCAACCGGCCAGCGCCCAGCAGGGAATCGTCGTCGCAGTGGATTCCCAGGCGGAGGCCGCCATGTTGCCTTATCTTACTCAGGGAAACAGCGCCAAGGCGTCCTTGGTGCTTATGTTGCGTCCGGGGAGGGGGGCCTGATAGATGTCGCTGTATGCCGAAAGAACGGCCAATCGACCTAAAAGCAACGAGTCCCTTACCCTTGACCAGTTGGATGAGCTGAGGGAAAAACTGATTATCAAACTCCGCAACGAGGCTCCGGAGGCGCTGGCGGACATCAAGAGCCATGCCGTCCGGGTCGGGGCGGCCATAAGAGAGCTGATTGACAAGAACCTCTCCCACCTGTCCCACCAGGAGGCCAGGGAGGTTCAAACTGACTTGATGGACGATATATACGGCTGGGGTCTGCTCTCTCCGTTGATGAAAGACCCTGACGTTACGGACATCAAGATGAGATGGTACCTGACCACCTACGAGAAGCTGGGGAAAAAGTACATCTGGGATAAGGTCGTGACCGAGCAGCATGTGCGCCGGCTGGCGGTGCGTATGGCGGCAAGTGTCGGCCGCAAGGTTGACGAGGGACATCCCATAGAAAACTGCCACCTGCCGGACGGGTCAAGGGTATCCATCATCTTGAACTCGCTCTCCTTGGGGGGCACCGTCATAACCATTCGCAGATTCGGGCGGTTCTTCTTCCTGGAGGACTTGGCCGAGAGGGGGATGTTTCCAGAGGGCCTGATTCCTTATTTCAGGGAGATCGTCTTGGCACGGAAAAACATTCTTATCTCGGGAGCCTTCGGCTCCGGTAAAAGCACCGTAGCCAATGCGTTGTTTGCCGAGGCATCTTACGACGAATGTCTCCTAATCATTGAGGACCCCGCCGAATCTAATCTGCTCCATACCGCGCTTTACGGTCCGGCGGAATTGAGAGCCCGGTTGCCCAAGGACATTGTTCATCTTGAACCGCGCCACAGCAATATCGAGGGTATGGGCGAGATAACAATAGACCGGCTTTACAAAGAGGCACTTTCGATGAAGCCGACCAGGATACTAGTTAGTCAGATAATCGACTGGAAGACGGCCTATTTCGCAATGATGAGCATGAATTTGGATCAGCCCGGGTCGATTACCACAAACCATTCCAAGAGCCTACAGGAGGCGCTAAGGGAGGTAGAGACCCTGCTCCAGATGTATCCCGACGGTTCGATGGCCGACCCGGCAGCGAGGGCAGACATGATAGCCGGCATTGATATGGTATTTTTCATTCAGCAACCAGAAGGCCATCGCCGTATCACAGGGATTGCTGAGGTTCACCAGGCCCGCCGGGGGGAATTTCCCGAGGCCGTACCGATTTACCTGGATGAAGGAGACGGACTGAGGAGGGTTGTCTTTTGATGAGCAACGACGGTATCGACGCCCTCCTGGGGTTGATGGGCAAGATCGGTGCGTCCACACTACACCTTACCGTGGGCCTGCCCCCGGTCTACAGGATCAATGGAGAGATTAAGCCTCTTTTGGATCTGGCCCGTAATCCGGATGCGTCAGTCCTTGCCAAACGCATGGGAGAACCCCTCAAGCCGGACAACATCAACATGCTGGCCAATCAGTTCTTGACAAGCGACCGACACCGTAAGTCTCTTTCAGAAACGGGTTCTGCCAACCTGACGCGGTCGATTCCCGGAGTTGGGAGATTCCGGGCCAACGTCTACACCCAGCGCGGCAGCCTGGCCGTGGTGTGCCACACCCTCTTGGAGCAGGTTCCATCCATCGACCTGTTTCCGGGGATCAACTCGCTTTTACTTTCCGGTCTTACTCTGGTTACCGGGCCGGTCAACTCGGGAAAAACCACGCTCCTGGCCGCGATGGTCAACCATGTCAACCGGTCCGAGGCCAGGCACATTCTTGTCATCGAAGACCCCATTGAGTACCTGCACACCCACAAAAGGAGCCTGGTAAACCAAAGGCAGGTAGGGGAGGACGTCCAGAGCTATTCAGAGGCCCTGGGAGCGGCGATGGACCAGGATGTTGATGTGATCGTCGCTGGAGACCTTCCGAACGGCGAGAGCATAATTAGGGCCGTCGCTGCGGTCGAGACTGGGAGACTCGTTATGGCGGCGGTGCCAGCTTCAACAGCCAAAGAGGCACTGAATCGCCTGTCGGAAATGGTTCAGGGGATTAATGGGGGGCGGTTGCGGCTGACTAACGTCCTGGGCGGGATTGTCGTCTTGGACAGAGATCACGCAGCCCACGTTACCCCCCGGGATGAATGCTTATAGGGAGGTGATCTCTTGGGTGAAATCGCTGTGCTAATTTTTCTGGCCGTCTTTTTCGCTGGTATGGCTGTGATCCATCGGTACAAACGCGACCGGCTGAAAGAAGAAATCGAACGGCATTACAAAATCCCTCTGGGCGACCTAATAAAGGCCAGGGATGTCTTATCGAAGCTATGGAAGGTCTCCGAGTACACCCCCCTGCAATATGACCGGGCCTTTTCGTTGGGGATGTTCTCCGGGTTCGGAGCGTTTCTCCTGGTTCCCGTGTTACTCAGAAGCATTTCCCCTCCGACTGATGTGGTTGCCCTCGCACTGGGGGTTATTGTTTTTTGGGGACTGCCGTACCTGGCCAACGACATTCTTCTAGATCGAAAGGTAAAAAACTTTCGGGCCAATATTGAATTCGGCCTGGAAACTATGGTCTCCACATTGGTGGGGACAGGAGGGGCCCTTCCGGCGGCCATCGAGGAGGTGGCCAGGGTTGGGCTGGGCGTAGTAGGTAAGGAATTTGCCCTGGTCCACGAAGAGGTTGAACACCACAAACCCCTCAAGAACGCCTTTGCGGCCATGGCTTTCAGGGTGCCATGCCAGGAATCAACGGACATCGCCGACGCCGCGGAGCTGTACGAAACGGTGGGTGGTGCCTCGGCGCTCGCGCTGTTCCGGGATCTGTCCGGGATTGTCCAGGATACCAGTTACAGCCGTTCCAGGGTCGAGAAAAAGTTTAAGACCATGAAGTTCTACGCCTGGTTGGTTGGGATCATTCCCGTGCCCTTGCTCGTCTTCCTGTTCCTGCAGGGCAGTTGGTCCACGGTTCTCATCCAGACCAACGAGGGGCACAATGCGATTGCCCTATCCGTCCTGCTTGCCATGGCGGCGTTCGGGTTATTGTACTTCGCATTTCAGTTCAATGATCTGTAGGGAGGTGTAAAATGATCAGATTTAGCATACCGGCGGCAATTCCGTTGTTGGTGTTTTTGTCGGTCTGTTTCGGATTTGTCGCAGTATATGTCAAGCGCACCAAGGACCCGTTACTGGAACGGATCCAATTGATTACCAGAGGCCAGTTTTCCATCAGGGACAGATTGGCTCTCTGGGGCAATTCCATGGCCAAGGCGCCGGTCATATCCAAGTATTTCGGATATGCGGGGACCGAGAAGCAATTAAAGCAGGCCGGCTTCCCCGCCACATTGACCGCCGACGAGTTTCTGGCCCTGAAATTGGTCCTCCTGGGCCTGGCGATCCTGGTGTTTCTGACCTCTCTGGCCACCGGCAAGCTGCTCCTTTTGATCTTCTGTATGGCTATCCTTCTGCCGGACCTGGTTCTGAACCAGATGATTAGGTCCAGGAAGAAGACCATGAATAGGGAGTTCATCATGTTCGCGGGGAGACTGGCGGCGGCGGCCAGGGCCGGGAAGTCGCTGGCGAAGTCGGTGGAGTGGGCCGCAAGTAAAACAGGAAGTGTTTTGGCTAGCGAGCTAAACTGGTGCCTTTCGCAGCTCACGGTAGGCATACCCATTGAATCCAGCCTGGACACTTTGGCGGCCGACACGGGCCTTTTGAGCATCAGGAGGATGGCAACGGCCTTGATCAACGCCCAGAAGTACGGCACGGGAATTTCCGACGCTCTCGTCATGGCCGCCAGGGACGCGAGGAGACGTAGAATGGACGACATAGCCGCTCAGTTGGAGGAGCGCGAAGGGTACGCCGTGCTGGCCCTGGTGCTGATGATGGCTCCAGGGGTCATTCTCCTAATCGTTCCGATGCTAATTCAGATCAGGGGGGTGGGATTCTTTTGATTAACTTGAAAGGGGGTGATAATGTGAATAAGGCGAAGAACATCGCGGCAAGAGTCAAGGGCTTCATCAAAAACGAGTCCGGCGTAAGCGGTATTGTTGTGGCTATCTGCCTGATCGTCGTGGGTGGGTTGGGCGCATATTACGTTTACAACAACAATCTGAAGCCGACCCTAAATGGTGGTCAATCGCTCGGAAATGGCATACAGTCTTCGGGAAGCACGGCGGCCAGCGACTGGAGCGGCATACAGTAGTATCAAAGGTTGGGGGATGCTCTATTGGGCATTCCCCTATATTCTACAGGGGGTGGAATGATGTTTGAGCGTATCAGAAAGTTTCTCGCTGACGAATCCGGTATATCCGGGGTAGTTGTGGCGATTGCGCTGTGCGTTGTGGGTGCTCTCGGGGTATATTGGCTCTATTCAGGGCTAAAGCCGGGCGTTCAGGGTAGCGCAAGCAAACTAGGCGGTGTATTACAACAACAATAGAAAGGAGACAGGTATGCTTTATTCTTTGGAGGCAGCCGCTGCTTTTGCGGCGGTTGCCTCTTTTACTGACCTGAAATGGCACAAAATTCCCAACTGGCTTGTCCTGCTCACGCTGGTGACCGGATTAGGATACCACGGGTTCACGCATACCCTGTCGTTTGCGTGGTATGGGTTCTTGTACGGAACCGCGACGATTCTTTTTTACCTGTTCGGCATATGGGCACCGGGGGATGTAAAGTTTATGGCCGCTGTCGGTTCTCTGGTGGGGTCAAGTGGTGTCATATCTATCCTGTTCTTTTCGTTTGTGTTTTTCTTTGTCTATTCCATTTGGTTTCTGAACTTTCGGGGTAACTTGAAGGAAAACCTGAAACGGGAATTCAGGGTAATCCATTTATACGGATCAACCCTGTTGAACCTGATGATGGGCCTGCGGTTCAAGAAGGTCAGGGAACTGTCCGAGGAGATCAAATCCTGTCAGGCGGGCTTTGTACAGGTTCCGTTTGGGATTTTCATTGGCCTGGGGGTGTTCGTCTCATGGCTTTGCGTAAAAGGGTGAGGAAGTGGCTTAAAAGCGTGATCTGCGGGGAGACCGGCGCGGTCAACGTCGTCGTCATGGCCCTGATCCTTCCCCTGATCCTATATCTGGGTTACTCCGGTATAATGAACTCCCATAAGGGCGACATCAAGCAGACACTGGAGAATGCCGCCGCTACAGCATCCAGGGACTATGCGGAGTACCAGGACGTAACCCACGCTCAGGGGCTCTCCTACACAGTGGTCAGTGGCTCCCTACCGGTCAACTCGGGCCAGTACAACCAAGGCGTGGACTGCCAGGTGAGCGATATCACCGTTAATGGTACGGAATATGCCCAGGCAGTCGTTGATTACCATTACCCGGTGCCCATACCGACCTTGCCGGAACTGCTGGGCGGACAGGCCATGGGAAGTACGGAGACGGTATGGGGGACGGCGGAGTTTCCGGTGGGGGCGTAGGGGAAGGGGCTCTGCTTCACCCAGAGGTAGATTCCTTCGGTATTTCTAAGAAATCGTGCGTGAGTGTCGATTTATCCTTAGAGGGGGGTAGCGAATGTTTGAGTATTGGAAAGGTATTATAACCTTTATGGTGATTATAACTATTTTGGCTTTTGTAGCTGACAAGATATACTCATGTTTTTAAGATTTGAGATCAAGCGGCGTTTTCTTGTATAAGGGAACAAAAAACGACTCCCGCAACGTCTAGCAGAGTGATTTCGGAAACGGGGAGAACCTTCCAGGGTTAGAATGTCAATCGTACCTGTCTTTGGGATAAGGGTGCCTGGGAGGGCGCGCTGGATGCTGGTGCCAAGCTGAGTGATCAGGATGTGGGCAAACGTGTGCTGTACTTGCTCAAGAAGGCAATAGGGGGTTAGAGCTCA
>Ga0307376_10006488_pt1 | contig 10340 bp, 20 predicted proteins | sample TR2MG_FD_202536 | JGI IMG/M metagenome (GOLD analysis project Ga0307376, IMG submission 202536) | Soil microbial communities from Risofladan, Vaasa, Finland - TR-2 | ecosystem: Environmental > Terrestrial > Soil > Coastal area > Acid sulfate soil | place: Finland: Risofladan, Vaasa | collected...
TATTCGTAGAACGTTAAAATGTCGTAACATTCCTGTTGGAACAATTGTGGATTTCACAAGAGATTGGTATTACAGTGGTACAAAGATTGATTTTAGTTATCGTTTCAAAATCAAAAAAGAAAATCGATTTGACCCAAAGTATGAAATCAACATGGCGAAATTCAGTAGAAACTTCGATATCTGCGAACGTTCACAAAAACTCACCGAAGCACTTAGAGCCAACGGTTTTATTGTTGGGGTGAGTAAAGGTAATCCAAACTTCTTAATGGGAATGATTGCAACAGCACAGCAATACACAAGTGGTAAACGTGGTGAAGACAAAGAAGATGGTGGTCAAATTGCAACTGCATATGGACACGGCATGATAATTGGATTTTCCAGTGGAAATAATACATTCAGGGGATATTCAAACGGATGCGATAACGTGTTATTCGATTATTTTCAGGAATTCGATAAATGGAGTCGGTGCTGTGAAATTAGCAAAGAACTCCCTGCTGAAGAAATAGTTAAAGAATTACTAATACCACGAGAAGATGACTGACATGAAATTTTATCGTTACGAAGCAGTTGTATATGCAGTGCATGACCATGATGGTGAATTGGTATCACCAAGAATCAGAATCCCTGAAATGGTGCTTTACACATATAACCTTCATAAAGAAACACCGAAAGGATATTGGATTGGTTACGGACATCCCAATAATGGTTTACAAAGTCATAGTAGATGGGTATCAAAGACAAGTACAAAACGATATGCATATCCAACAAAAGCAGAAGCATTAACTAATTACATCAAACGCACTGAGAGACGAATCAAGATATTGAAAGGTCAGTTAAGTGAATGCGAACACGGTTTGATGAAAGCGAAAAAAATGAAAATGGATAATTTAAAATTCTAATGATGACAAAAACCGATAATCCTACTGTAGATTTCAAATCCGACATGGATAATGAACAGTTTGAAAAATTCACCGAATTTCTCGTATGGTTGAAAAACGATAAACTGAGAAAACAAACAGGATTTGGTATTGGTGATGAAGTGAAACTACCTTTTGATGAAAAAGGTGAAGTTGTTGAATATGTTGACGTACCGTGGTCACAAAGATTTAATGTCAGAATTACGGAATCCAATGGATTTAATGAAATTGGAGAAGTTGCAGATTTTTTTGTAAGAGATTTGGAGTTGATTAAAAAATAACTATATTTGCATTATTAATTTAAAAACAGAAAATTATGATTCCTTTTATTATTACGATGTTAGTGTTCCTATTGGGAATTTATTACGTCACGGTCTTCCTACATTTTTTCGGTGTTCTTGTATTATTCAAGAAAGCTGAAATTAATGTGGGTCTCGCTCTCATTCCTTTTTACTATTGGTTTAAAAGGGAAATTACGAAGTAGAATATTTACAAACAATTCTTATTTACAAACAATTATTAATTAAATTCAAAAAAATGAAAAACAAAAAAGTTGTTGCAATTGCATTTGCCGTACTCGCTATTATCTTTCTGGTGATGGCAAGAAGTCTCTTCCAGACGAATGACGCTGGATATTTTCAAGTCAAACAAGCTGCTATCACTGGTGATATGTCAGTAAGATTTGATGCTGGTACTTACGGACAGTGGTTCGGAACTATCAGTGAATACAAAAACGTTGCCACTGTGGGTATTGGAACTCATAAAGGTGAAGGTAGTGCTGACATTGAAGCCGTTGATGTTATCTTTAATGATGGTTCTAAAGCACAAATTTCTGCACTTATCAGGGTTAAATTGCCGTCAACAGTTGAAGGTGCTATTGAACTCAAGCGTGAATACGCACAGGGTTACGAGCATTTTATCAGGTCAGGTATTGTCCCAATTGTTCAGAACGCCATTAAATTAGGTGCTAACTTACGTTCAGCACAGGATGCTTATACCACTCTGGCTCTCTTCCAACAGGCTGTTGAAGACCAGTTGAGAAATGGTATTTATGTAACGAAATCCGATAAAGTCGAGAAAACAACTGCTACTGGTGACATCGAAGAACAACGTGTAACTGTACTTGTATATGGTGAAGATGGACAGCCACTCAGAACTCCGAATCGTCTACAACAATTAGGTTGTGAGGTACTGGAATGTGTTATTGATGTCCCTGCATTTGACCCTAAAGTTAATGAAATGATTGCTGCTCGTAAAGACGAAGCAATGAAAACCGAACTTGCAAAGCAGTCTGCTATCCGTGCAAAACAGGATGCGTTAACTGCTGAAGAACAAGGTAAGGCAAACGTAGCTACCGCTAAATATAAGCAGGAAGTTGTTAAGGTTGAAGCCGTGACTATTGCTCAGAAAGAGTTTGAGGTTGCACAGTATAACGCTAAGAAGGAAGAAGAAAACAAGAAAGCCACAATCTACAAAGGTCAGGCTGAAGCCGAAGCAAACCGTTTAAAAGTTGCTGCTGGTCTTTCACCACAGGAACGTGCTGAATGGGATTATAAAATCAAAGTTGGTGTTGCTGCTGAACTTGCCAAAGTTAATGTACCTACAATTATGGTTGGTGGTGCTGATGCTAAAGGCGGTGTTAGTCCTATGGATGCTGTTGGTGTCAAGATGCTTCTTGATATTATGAATTCGCTGGAAAAACAGAAGTAGTCATGAAAGAACTCTGGAAAATCCTTATGGATAAACTAAGACTGGTTGACCCCATTGCTGCATTAATTGCAATTGGTGTCATGGGAATGTTCACCATCGGAATGATGACAAAAATTATCATAGAGTTTTTCTTCATGATAACCCAAATTATTGCGTTGGCTGTAGGACAACCAGTTGGATAAGAAATAAAAACCCGAAGAAATTCGGGTTTTTTTGTAACATTTTTTAATTATCTTCGTATAACAGTTGTGGATTAAAAATAACTTCACTATATTTGTTTCAAATAAATATAATTATGGAAAACGTAAACGTATATTCACCAGTAGATGACCAGAAAATCAGAACAGAGTTCTTGAACTCACCAATATGGGCGAAAGCCTATACCGAAGAAGAATATGAAAGCAATCCAAAACGCTATCCAATATGGTTTCGTTATACGTTTAAGTTTGAAGGTTTAAAACCCAAGCAAGTTACAAAAACTCAAAAAATTGCAAGGTAATGTTTCGAATTGGAAATTACATATATAATTGGTGTCCCACTGGAGAATACCTGCGCTGTGGAGAAGTACGCATGGGAATCGATGGTCTGTATATTCAATGGTATGTATAAATTATAAAATATTATGGGACTTGAAAGTCTTGATGTGCATAGAGTAAATATTGGTAATATTGATATTCCAAGATGGGCGCAGCAAATCCGAGAGATTAAAATCAGAGAACTGCAAGAACTCATTGAACGAGAAGAAAAAGAATATCATGGGATTCATGAAAGTTCTGCAATTGCAAGACATAATAAACGTGTTAGAATTTCCGAACTCAAAGACAAACTTAAAATAATTGGAGGTTAAAATGGGATTCAGAAAATCACATACGAGAACCATTAAGTCGAAAAAGTCAGCTTCTTCAAATGTAAGAACAGTGAAAGTCAAAGCGACACACACGAAGAAACCTAAACGTCCAAAAAAACGATAAATATGAAAAATTTTAAAATCTTAATTCTATTCGCACTTGTAGTGCTGTTATTTTCAAGTTGTGCACACACTATTGACGTGCAAACATGTATTGAAGGCACAAAAATATATGGATTCTGGAACGGACTCTGGCATGGAATGATTTCAGGACTCACCTTTATTGGTAGTCTTTTCAATGATGACATCAGTGTCTATGCAGTTAATAACAACGGTGGTTGGTACGACTTCGGATTTCTTTGGGGAGTTGCTGCTGCATTAGGTAGTTCAAGTACTGGTTATAGTAAAAGTAGAAGATAATGAATAACGAAATCAACATAGGCGATACTGTGCTCTATACCGATAGAGAAAGTGCTTACAATGGTAAGAGACACGTCACTGTTGATGTTGTTAAGTTTGGTGTATGGGATGGTGAGAAAGTCGTTCTTAATGATAAGGAACGCACTACTGTTCGAAATAAAGCATGGCTTACCGTCACCAGAGACTATAAATATCAGCCAACTGAATTCTTATTGGATGAACTTGTAGGATTTGGTGCTGATAACGCCTGTTCAAAAAAAGAAGAAGAACATACTCAGAAACAAATTGAAGAAATAAAAGAAATTATTTTAAATCGTTCTAAATAATTAAAACTCTTGCATATTAAATAAACTTAAATTATATTTGCAGTCCTAATGTTTAACTAAAAACTTTTTTATTATGAAGAAGAATTCTTTAACTCCGAATAAAGGTCTTAGCCTTTCACAAGCACAATCAATTTCTAATCTCTGTAACCAGAGTGCTATTGAAATTGGTGCACAACTCATGGTTGTGAATAACCTCAGTAAAACCGTAAGTGTTGACGGTGTGGATAAAACCATACTTACAGCCAAACCACTTCCTGAAAACGTGGTTGAGTTGCTTAAGAAGAAAGCAAGTCTCCATGCTTGTCAGGCATTTCTGATGGAGAACATCAAGGCAAAAGATGCTATGCTGAAAGCAGCACGTACCGCCAATGCAGATTTATCTGCTGTTGTATTTCCAGAACGACCACAATTTGTAGACCCAATTGTGGGTTCACTTGCACAGGTGGGTGAAGAATTTGGTTGGGAACAACTTACTGCTGCTGAACTCGCAGAGTATCAGGAAGCAGAAGCATTTGCTGCACATATTGGTCAGTTTATTCATAAAGACAGCATTCTCGCTGGTCTAAGGAATGAACTTCCAAACATCCCAGCCATTGAGTGGATGGTTATTAAGGATGGTGTGAAGTCACCTGTAACAATTACCACTCACCATACTGCCGAGCAATTGCTTGGTATCCACAACGAACTTGCTACTGCTCACCGTGAGTATGAGCAACGTGTGAATTATTTCAAAGCAAAGGTGAAAAACCTTACAACTGCCGAGAATGCTCGCATCGCCAAGCATAATGCTGACCTTCAAAACGCTGCTGCAAAGCAGAATAATGATTTGCAAGTAGCTTATGAAACTGCTACGAAGAAAGCAAACGAAGAAGCAAATGATATTCGTGTGGAGTTTGAAAAAACTCGTCAGGCGAAAATCGCTGAAATCGCAGCAATGCGTATTGAGGTTGCTCCACGTTTTCAGGCAGTCGTGGATGAATTTCTAACAAAACTTCCTGATAGTCAGGAATAAAAACTAAGGTAAGGGATAGATAGAGCACAAGCCGAGTCTGTCCCTTTTTGCGCTTAGTGATAGGTTCTTTAAAATATAGAAAAAGTTAGATAAACTTACAGACGTTGTTTTATCCTTCGGGGTAAAACGATTCCTTATGGTAAACCGCTTCTCTTGCAAACCCAATAGTCTTTTTGGCTTCCTATAAAGAAGACCAAGACGTGTTTAGAAGTTACTCTTTCGAGAGATAATTCGGGCACACCCCAAGACATGGATTTTGCCTTTGACCTTGTAGCAAGGGAAGGTCTTTGACCGTGACGTTGATTTTGACTTCGACTATATAAATCTATCACTAAGCGACTTATTTTTAAATAAAAACATCATGGAAACAACAGACCAAGAAATAAGATTACTTGAACTCGATATCGAAATCGAACTCAAACGTACTGAGATTTCAATGAAAGAGGAAGAAGACCCTACTGATTGTTGGGAAGACTTCTGTGAATACATGCAACCCGAATGGGATGCTTTGGCTGAACTCGACAGAGAGAAACGCATGCTCATGATACCTGAGTTCGATGAATTACCTACCAATGGTGATGTAATGAGTCTCAACGATTTTATTGAAGCCGTGAAAAATGGTTGGTTTATTGATTACGATGGTTTTGGTAATTATGTCAGGGATGGTAAGGAAACCAATATCATGGTATTCCCAAGCGATGTGGAGCACAAGTCATTACGTAAAGACTTTGATACAATAATTTGGTATAATAGATAGATATGAGTGACATTCAACACATGATGATGAATCACATGTTTTGGTTATTGTGGGATTGGGGTTATGCACTTGCTTTAGGGTTTGGTGCTGCTACTGGTAATATACTTTATATCAAACTTTTTTCTAAAGAAAAGGGTTGGAAAAAATCAATTGTTGTTGGTATACTTTGTATTGTTGTTACAATGGCACTAATCTTGTGTCTTGACTATATTCGTTTTGTTCATATCTGGAAAGACGTAGTTATAAATGGAAATGTAATATCATGAAACTAAAAATCGGTAAACTAACAACACTTGATGGACTACCAACTGGTTCATTATTCCTAAGTAAAGACAAAACCTGTCTGGCATTGAAATCAGAATATCGTACCGATAAAGGTGCTATCGAAGCATATATCGTTGGTAGTGGTGAGTTCTTCTGGGGTGGAACATCCGACCCAATGAAGCAGAGACAACTCGAAGTCTGGAAAGTCAATGTTAAAGATAATAAAGGTATGTTGGAATGAAATACACACGAGAAGAATATAACGAAAAACTTTTGGTGGAACTCGTATACAGTCAAGCCAAAGGAGAAATGACTGAAGACCTGAAATTATTATGTTTTTATTTGGCAGATGACATCAGCAAAAACAAAAAAAGATATCCTTTCATTGATGAAGATACAAGAGTTATGTGTGTTGCTTTTGCTTATGATGCCTGTGTTAGACACGTTATGAAATTCAATCGTGAAAGGTCTGATAATGCCTATTCTTATGTTTCAGTTATTATCCGAAGTTCTTTTGCTGGAACACTCAAAAAGCAATACGATAGAAGAAAAACTGTTTCTTTGTAACATTTTCATATATTTTTCGTATAAGTATGTATGAAAAACAAAAGAAAAGATGTTACACCTGTAAGAAAACTTGAATATCTTACGATGGCATTAAGAGAAAGAGAAATCAGACCCGACACCAAATGGAGAACCGATGCTATCGGTATAGCATGTCAATTCAGTAGCAATCCCAAACTTAAACGTGAAGATTTTGATGAAATTCTTGACATGAAACTCAAAAATTTTCTCTAATGAAAGCATGTGATATTTGTTTGGAAAAAGAGTGCAAAGCCAAAGGCGGTGTTGGGAGTTGTAATTGCAAAACCTGTAAGGTTTATAAGGAATGCAATAAGAAACTCCGAGCAACCATTCGTATCACGTTAAAATGCACACAATCTTGTAGTCATTGCTGTTACAGTTGTTCTCCAACCAAAGACACTCACATGAGTGTTGACACAGCTAAGAAAATCGCATCATTTTTAATTAAAAACGAAGTATATTCAGTCAATCTTATGGGTGGTGAAATATTCTGCAACCCTGATTGGCGTGAGATACTTGATGTAATTATTCCAACAGTTAATTATGTGAGAATTGTCAGCAACGGTGATTGGGCAGTTGAACAACCAGACTTTGCGGAATACGTGGCTAAGTTCCCCACAGCATATATTGCAGTATCTAAAGACCAATGGCATACCAATGCAAATATCAAGAAAGCCGAGAAACTTATAAAGAAAAACAAGATACCAACAAAAACATCTGACTTAAATGAAACCGAATTCAGTTTAGTTCCAATAGGGAGAGCAGAATATAGTGGGGGTTTATACTCCATGTTTGGTTGTTGGTGTCAGAATCCCGAACACCACTATTCATTCCTGATTGATGAAGAAGGTGAAATTTTCAAATGTGGTTTTGGAGTCTGGGATTATGCTAATGTTAGTGATTATATTAACGGTGGATTTGCTGCCAGATTTAAAGAATTTAATCAGGTGTTTTACGGAACATTCATACCAAATTGTAGTAGATGTATTATGTCTTATAAATTTAATAGGTAAATTTGTAACAAATTAAAATATTATTCGTATAATTGCATTATGGATGAAAAACAATTTAGAGAATTTATTGAGGAAACCATTCCACAACAACTTTTTCATGTTGAACCCACGGACATCGATGATGCCACTGGAGCACGACTTGATGAAGTTATTCTTGTTGGTTTAATCAACGTCAATATTTCTTGTTTAAAACATAAGCCATTACAGTGGTTTCTTGATACATTTTTAATTAAAAACGATATGGGACAAAACAATCTTACAGAAGAACAGGAGAGGGAGTTCGAAGAACTACTTCAAATAGAACTTGAACAACAATTATTGGCTGGTGAAATGATTGGAAGTGATGATTTCTTCCCTTCCAGCGAAGAAGAGTTGTTTATGCAGATTCAAGAAGACGAAAGAGAAGAATGGGATAAAAAATGAATACGTTATTAGATAGGGACACATTTCGTGAGTCGGTCTTCGAAAGAGACGGACATAAATGCGTTATATGCCAAGACCCTGTAAAGGATGCCCACCATATCATCGAAAGACGGCTATTTAAGAACGGTGGATACTTTATGGCTAATGGTGCGTCTCTATGTGAGAAACATCATCTACAGGCAGAAATGACAGTTCTAAGCTGTGATACTATACGTGCAGCAGCAGGTATTACAATTGTTGTATTACCAGAGCATTTCTATGAAGACGTAGAGTATGACAAGTGGGGAAATGAAATCCTGAGAAACGGTACAAGAATTAAAGGTGAACTCTTTGAAGACGAGAGTGTTCAGAAGATATTGAAAGCTGGAAATGTTCTTGGTGAATTCACTAACAGAGTGAAGTACGCACGGACTTATCATCTGCCTTGGTCACCGGGGATGAACCGTGATGACCGTATGATGACAGATGCAGGTATATTCGAAGGTCAGCGTGTGATGATTATGGAAAAAATGGATGGTGAAAACACCACCATGATGAAAGATATTATACATGCACGTTCACTTGATACCGACAGTCACCCATCGAGAAATTGGGTTAAGAACCTCTGGGCACAGATTGGGTATCAACTTCCTGATGATTGGAGATTATGTGGAGAGAACCTGTTTGCAAAACACGCAATTCATTATACCAGAGCAAATGGTAATGCATTGCAGTCGTTTTTCCTTGCATTCAGTATGTGGAATGACAGGAACATTTGTTTGGATTGGGACGAAACCCTTGAGTGGTTTGAGTTGCTGGGATTGGTAACACCAACAATTTTTTATGACGGCATTTATGATTACGATTATATTCAAGACCTTAATAAAAAAATGGAAACCAATCCCAATACCATTGAAGGTTATGTGATTAGGCTTACCAGAGAATATCATTACAGCGAATTCCGTGATGTTTGTGGAAAATATGTACGGAAAAATCACGTACAGAATAATCACGGACACTGGAGTACACAAAAAATAATTAAAAACGAATTAATATGAAAAAAATTGGATTACTATTTTTAATTTTCGGACTGCTTTTAAGTTCTTGTGATGACAGCATTAGTAAACAAGAGAAACGAGCAGCACGGCTGAAAGCTAAACAACAGAAGGAACTGGTTGAAGATAACGGACTCATTGCATCAGAAGAACCTGTTGAAATAACAGAGGAAAGAGTTGTGCACGTAACATACACAACAGTTTCAACGGATTCCAGTTATTGGTATGTGGTAATGAAAGACGATGTAACGAATTGGCATGGCACTGTTAGTCTCGCTACACCGTATTTCGATTTCAAAGAAGCAAAAAACCAGTTCGATGGTGCAAAAGGTAAATGTTATTTTAAATTTATTCTTCAGATAAATAAAGAGAGTTTGAGTAGTTGGAACACATATAACAATTAATTTGTAACATTTTCCAATAATTTTCGTATAACAAGAAAAAGAAATTATGAATAATTATATCTGTACAGGAAAAGGGTTTGTGAAATCTGCTGGCTACAGTCAGGAAAAACAAGAATTCGTTATCGAATACAGTGATAATGTTAGGAATGCCCAGCCTTTCAATACGAAAGCAGCATTGAAATTCATGGAAAATCATGAAATTGAAGGTTTTGTCTGGAAACCATATGCAGAAGAACCAATTCGTAACATGTACCAAGTCAAAAAAAGGTATAGTTATGATTTCGAAGAAAATCATGACAGAGTACAGGAATGGATGCCAGTCAAAGCAATGATGGCAAACGAAAGCGATATCGCATTTCTTACCACAAAGAAACTCGTACAAGAAAATATGATGACATTCGATGAAGCCAAAGCCGAAGCATTAAGACTTAACATGGAAATGATGAAAGAACTTAATGATAAAGTTCGGGACTTGGCTCATGCAGTTGAACCTCAAAAATAAGAATATGACAAACAGGGTTAAAGGATTTACAGTCACCTTAGAGCGTGACACCAGAGAAGATGATTTTCAGCAGATACTGGATGCTGTTGAAATGATTCGTGGCGTAGCACATGTTGAACCAGTATT
>Ga0307376_10006490_pt1 | contig 10339 bp, 16 predicted proteins | sample TR2MG_FD_202536 | JGI IMG/M metagenome (GOLD analysis project Ga0307376, IMG submission 202536) | Soil microbial communities from Risofladan, Vaasa, Finland - TR-2 | ecosystem: Environmental > Terrestrial > Soil > Coastal area > Acid sulfate soil | place: Finland: Risofladan, Vaasa | collected...
CTACCCCACCACGCAATATTACGAGCGATGTCAACTATTTCTTTTGTCGTTGAAGATACCATCCCGCCCTCACCAGTCGTAATATGATGTGCGGGATAAAACGAACAAGACGAAGCAACAGTATACATTGATAAATATTCATTTTTCCATTTTGAACCTAAACTATCGCAATTATCAAGTATTAACTTTATATTGTATTTTAGTTCTAATTCCATAAGAACATTCATATCAGGTGGATTAGCAAGAACAGGTGAAATAAATATAGCTCTCGTTTTATCCGTAATTTTTTCCTCTATTTTATCAACATCAAAATTTAGTGTGTCCATTTCAATATCAACAAATACAGGTTTTAATCCATTTATTATTATTGGCGACAAGGTTGTTGGGAATCCCACAACAGATAATATAATTTCGTCTCCATCTTTCCACTTGAAAAACTTTTTAAGAGCAGCAATCATTACTAAATTAGCAGAACTCCCCGAATTAACCATCAACGACCAACTTACATTAAACTTTTTTGAAAATCCATTCTCAAATTTATATACATTTTCACCACTTGAAAACCACTTGCCAAATACTAAAGTTTCTATGATGGCTGAAATTTCTTCTTCATCAAAAAATGGGCCTGAATAAAATACTTTCTTATCAAACTTTTTATTGTTATATGCAAATTTTGGTAAATTGTCATGTTCCTCAGTCAATTTCTTGATAAATTCATCTATTTGTTGTTTTTTTTCCATCTATTCTACTCCTATTCCATCTAAATCTTTCAATAAATTATATAAATGTAGTATTCTATTATTCACACTATTAGCAGATTCATATGTTACCTGCATTTGTATTACTAATTGATTCATTATTTTCGCCCAATCCGATAAAATGAACTCAATCTTTTCCTCTAAATCACTATAATCCCATTTCATCGAAATGTATGTGGCCTTGTCGTGATAAATAAATGGTTGTGTGTCAATATGACTCATATCATTCTTTAATAATACATTCCCAAACATCGACGTTTCAACATCACGTGGCATCATTTCACCATATCCGTGCGGTACAATGACGATCTTTGAATTTCCCAACGCTTGATAATAATCAACTAATGGTACTCTTTGACCATCTTTTAACATAGCAATTTTATACTTGTTTTGTAATGATTGTAACTTTTTATATAATGGACGGCGAAATTCATCATAAAATTTTGATTGTAACGTTCCATGTTCATATACTTCTTTACCCATTGGATATGTAAACATAGCAAAAACATCGTTATATTTCATATTCCCACGACTCGGTATATTCCAATTTGGCGAAACGGTTGATAACCAATTGAATCCTGTAAGTTTCATCTTATGTTTCATCTTATCAATATCAGGAACACAATAATAATCATCACATGGGCCTGGTTTTCCCCAATACATTCTTCCGAGATTCCAATGTTTTTTATATAAATCAAAGTCTTTGTAATATGATGTCTTGAGAAATAACTTACATCTTTTATCTTTGTATACATGACGAAATACATCAACCGTTCCTATTAATGTTGGAGCATCTTGTCCATCAACTATTATGTAATCACCATCTATCTTATTTAATTTCGCCAAACCCATTTCAACAGATTCTTGTAATGGTTTTTTCTTATCTGCTATTGTCGCTTGACCTACCATCAAAATGTCATAAGAATCACCATCAAAAATTAAATCAATTCCAATCTCACGAAGTTCATTCCTGATAAAAACCCACGGGCGAAATGTTGTTTCGTTCCGATGAATATCATATTCATGTAACTTAATTTTTATCAACGGGCACCACCATATCTCGGATCAATTTGAGCATATTTTTGATTTTGTTTTACTTGTGTGTCTAATGTTTTTATGTGTTTTATCGCCACATATTCAGCCATTTCAACGTCAAATGGTAATGGTGAATGTGTTTTGTAACCAACTACCCTTTCATGTACAGGTTTATCCCAATGAATGCGAGGATAATCGTTTAAATAAATTCTATTTTGTGGGTCTGGCCAGTTAATCCAACCACGTTCATCAAGTCTTTGACCAAATCGAGGCGCTAACTCAGCAGTCATTCCCTCAACAATATTGATTCTCGGCAACCATATACATTCAGTATCACTTTGTTCTATTATCAAATGAATATTTTCTAAAATATAATCAGGAAACATTTCATCCGCATCAGGATTTACTACCCAATCTCCTGTACATTTCTCTGTCATAAAATTCTTTTGAGCAGAAAAATCATTATTTAATGGACGTTCATATAATTTTATATCAGGTCTATTGGTTCTATAATATTCAATTACTTGACTTGTTCTTGGTTCATCAACATCATGAACAATAACCACTTCATAATCATATGGTTTTGGTTTAAGTAATTGCCCCATCAGTGTTTGTAACGATTCGTCTTCATTATGACATAAAAGTGCGTATGATATTTTCATTCTATCTCCAATAATTTTTTAATTTTATTGGCTAATCTTCTTTCACCTTTTTCAATATTATTTTCTATACCTTGCAGAGTATAACAAGGATGAACTTTTGCATAGTAAGCAACAATCTTTGGCACTTCAAAGAAAATTGAATCTGCAGGATCATAACAATTAACACCACGTATTTCAATATAAGGTGGGCATCCATCAAAATGATCATTTTCAGTTTCAGGAGAAAAAACAACAGCACTACAATAATACTTTTCTTTATCTGAATAGTTTGGTAATTCCGATATTGATTTAAATATGGTATCACAATTTGGATTTCTCATTTAATACTCTCCTTCTTTTATAACTAAACATTGATATGGAAACATATAAGAATCAGATTTATCATTTTCTATCCATCCACATTCTATTTTTCGCCATATATCGCCAATACCCACATATCTGGCCCACCGCCTCTAAGATAAACAATTTGTCTTATCTCAAATTCATCAAGCGAATGCTTAGGTAAATTATCTTCAACTTTTATTAATTCATTTTTATTAAAAATTTGATTTTTCATTTTTCACTTCCATACATTTTATCCCACCATTCAGGTTTTTCTCCCGGATCAACTTCACCAATAAAATGAACTGAACTGCAAGTTATTGGATACCATGCAATTACATAAAGTTTATTTTCATCATGATCAAAATTCTCTGGATAATGATAATTTCCATAATCACTAACAAGCTCGTTTAATTTTCCACATCGAAATTCTAATTTTTTTATATCTTCATTTGGATTTCCTGAATACCACGGAAAATTCAGTTCATCATAAAATTTAATTTTCATTTTTTTCTCTTTTCCATTTCTGAAATTCATTCCACTCTTTTTCATAAACAGGTAATATCATTATTTTACCATATTTTTCTTTTATTCTTTTATCACTTCGTTTCCAATATTCACTTGATGTCAAAAATCTTTCTTTCTTTGGATCATATGCTTGATATGAAGTTAATCCATTTTTATCCGAATGAGTTCTCCACACTGTAATAATTTCATCATTATGTTTATGAGGACTCCATTGACTTGGCGGTTCGTTTGGGTCTATGACTTCCCAAAAATAAAAATCTAACGCTTTTCTAAAATTCTTTTCAAACATTTTCAAATGCTCCTGTGATTTTTAATTTGCCATCATTATACTCTCCGAGTATTGTAATAAAATCTGTAACTTCTAATTCTTTACTTCGCTCAATCGCGTCACTCAAACTATTTGCTTGAATATCAACTCCAACATCAACAGTTAAAGTCGCATAAATTGAAAATGATTTAGTTGTTCTTGTGTTTTTTTCTGGCATAATTGTTTATCCTTTCTTTGTTTGTCCAGCTTCAAGGTCTTCATTTAATCCTTCTTGTGAACCTAAATAAAGATCTTTAAACCTATAATCTATGATTCGCACATTTGTCATTCCACTTCTTTCATAAGTTCTATACGGTGACTCTTTACCCTCATAATAAGTTTTAATAAATCTTTTCATTTGTTTGTCATAGAATGTTTGCGGATTCCCAATGTCTGCCTTGAGTAAAGGTAATCTCAACCCAGTCAACTTTTGAATCTTTCCGGATAACTTTTCACTTACAAGATTGTATAAAATTTTAAGTAACCTATCACTGACGTAATCCAATGATATAGCGTGCGTCTTTCCTCTAAAATATGGATTCAAAACTAATACCAAAGGTCTGGATACTCTCGCGTATTTACCTTTATAATTGAATCTAATTATTTGACCAGGACTTAATGTTGTTAAATTCACCGTCGCATCTTCGCGGATTATATTCCGCTCGTGAAATCTTAACCAGGAACGCGGTTCTATTGCCATTTTAATTCTCCTCTATTGTGAATGGATTATCAAGTTTTTCCATTCGTATAATTGCTCCCATTTCTTGAAGTGCGTCATAAAAACGAGTAAACTTTTTCGCTTTAACCGGATCAAGTTTTCTTGTATGAAATTTACCAGTTTGATCACCAACAGGATAGTTTTTTTGTTCATTTTCAGGAATATCAACTATCGGAATATAAGTCCAAATAATTTGTGATTTCGTTCCTTCAGGGAAAATTAACCCGCGACTTGGCATATTGATTACTGTTGGTATCCAATAAATATACCTTTTCTTATCATACATTTTCAAATCATTGATAAGTTTAGGCGATGTACTAAATACCTTTTGAATCGAAGACGAATTTTTCTTGTATAGTGTGTTTGATGTATATCCACAATTTATACACATCCAAGAAAGTATGTCGCCTTCTTTTTCTTCAAGTGCTGTATGATTCCCACATACTGGACAATCTACCATTTCTCCAGATGTCGGCGTAAACTTTTCTTCCATAATTATCTCCTTTATTTTTTACCTTTCCACCAATTTTCATTGTCTTTATACCACTCTACGGTATGTAATAAATCGTAATCGAATTGTTCTGTTGGTTTCCAACCAAGTTTTCTTATTTTATCAGTGTTAATTGAATACCTAAAATCATGTCCGGCTCTATCTTCAACATATTCTATACTACTTTCATCTTTACCCATAAGTTTTAAAAGTTTATGAGTAAGTTTTATATTAGTCAACTCGTGACCACACCCTATATTGTAGATTTCTCCGATACTACCATCTTTTAAAACAGTTACGATTCCATCACAATTATCCATGACATAAATCCAATCTCTTACGTTCGCACCCTCACCATAAACTGGTACTTTTTTATCTTCTATTAAATTCGTTATAAATAAAGGAATTATCTTTTCGGGCAACTGGTACGGCCCAAAATTGTTAGCACTTCTCGTTACAACTACATCTAATCCAAATGTCTTGTAATATGATAACGCTATTAAATCTGCTGACGCTTTGGTGGATGAATATGGTGACGCTGGTTTCAATCTATCATCTTCCCTAAATGAATTCTTTGGGATACTTCCATATGTTTCATCAGTAGATATTTGTACAAATCTTTCAATACCAAATTGTCTTGACAATTCTAAAAGATTTTGTACACCTAATATATTTGTTTCTACAAAAACCGAAGGATTCGTGATTGAATTGTCAACGTGTGATTCCGCCGCAAAGTTCACCACCACATCAACGTCTCTCATAATTCTATAACATTGTTTCTTATCTCGTATGTCGCCTTCATAAAACATAATATCATTAATAAAGTCTTTCATTGTATCATAATGTCCAGCATACGTCAAAAAATCCATCACAATAATATTGGTAAACTCTGGTTCTTCATCTAATAAATATTTAACAAAATTACTTCCAATAAATCCAGCTCCACCGGTAACTAAAATTGTTTTACCCATTATTCTTTCCTTTCACCACTGTTTCCATTTTCATTTTCATTTTCATTTTCTTCAGATTCCACCAACTTTAATTTTGGTAATCTTATTTTTGGAATTTCAATATCATCATTGGATTTTATTCCACTTCCGTGATCAGGTTCTACTGCATTTAATAATTTTAACTTTGGTAAAATAATTTTCTTTAATTCAGATTGACCAGTGCCAAGTGTTGGAAGTTTTATTGATTCTCCCTTTTTTGTTAATTTTGGTAAATTTGGTAAACTTACCGTTGTTTGTTTTGGAAATTCAGGTAAATATTGATCAAGAATTTTCTCAAATTGTTTCTGCATTTTATCTCTTGTAAATCTCGCCTTGTTTATTTCAGCAAGTTTCTTTGCATTTAATGAATATTTTTGATAATTTTTTATTACCTCTCGCATCATAGCAGAAGCATAGTTGTGATTAACTGTAAACCATTGTGATTCTTTAAGAATAACTTTATCCCATGCAGCCGATGGATGTACATTAGCTAATTGTCCAGGTAACATTATCGCTAAATTTGGATTCAAGAAATCAACTTGCCCACTCCAATTACTAGCGATTATAGGTTTCCCACTCAGAGACGCTTCAAGTAATGGGCGACCAAAACCCTCACCCTTTGTAAATGATATGTGAGCTTTCACCTTTGAATGATTATACATAACATTCATTTCTTCATCAGTCAACTCTCCGTGTAATAAATAAATCTTTGGTAATGTTGTAGCCGGCGTCCCACTTTTAATAATATTAATTTTATTAAGAATCTCGTGTCTATCAATAACACTAAATGCCGCACTACTTGTTTTAAGAATAAGTCCGGGTGGATTCTTTTGATTCTTAAATGTATCAAGAAAAACCTTTATCAACATTCCTACATCTTTTCTATCTTGACCCATGTCGCCCTTTAACCAATGACCCACAAATAAAAAATTAAAATGTGTTTCTATCTTATCAAGTGTTTCTTTTATTAACTTTGGTACTTCGTCACCCTGTTTCAACTTATGATATACATTCGTATCCGCACCTTCAAATAAAACTTCAATAGGTGGCGTAAGACGAAGTTCTTTTATCGGATTATTATTTTGATCTCGTTGTGTCCAAACAGACGTTTGAAACATGGTCTTTACATGATTTGATGGAACAATATTTAAATGCATTCTATTCATTCCAATTAACCATTCTGCTGAACACATCGTTGTTTCAACTCCAGCAGTAATACCAATGTTGTATTTAGCCATCGCTTGAAATTCATTAGGAACTGTAAGATGTACATGAATTTCAGGTTGTCTTGTTAATTTATTGTCTAACATTACTCTTTCAATAATCGGTTGATGGTCAGGATTATCAATCTTTAATGCATTTCTCGGTGTTCCGCCCCATCTCAAATCCATTATTTTGATGTCAAATCTATCCATATCTATTAAAGTTTTTACCACATCTCTTCCGTGGTGGCCATATCCTGATCTCGTGCCAACAGGTGCTGTAAATAACAATAATGGTTTATCACTCATATTTGTAACTCCTTTTTAATTTTTCTTCAAGTTCTTTAATTTGTTTCTGCAAACGGCGAACCCGTGATGGTTGTGCATGTAAACTTTGTGGCCAACCCAATCCATCCTTTAATTTATTTCCAAAATCCGCAGCTTGGGAACATTGCTCAATAGTTCTACCGTAAGTTGCAACGTGATCAGTTTTTCCATTTTCATCATGCGCTAATACAATAACATGAGTCAATTTATATTTTTCAGAAAATTCTTTTAATGCTTTAATTGGTATTTTCATAACTAAGCTCCTTTATCGTTTTTTTAATATTCTCCAAATCGTCTTGGGGTATCCAACCCAAACTCTCTACGTTCGAAAATATACCTATTTTATTATATAAATCTTGTAAATCTTTTGCTTTCTTAACCATAATTAAACCATTACTCATATCCCTACAAATATATAATCTCTCTTTTTTCGTAAACAATTTTTTGTAATATTCTCTGTTCGGCAAAATTATTTCTAATTTATGTCGTATATCTTTATGGTTATTATCTTCACATTCTATTATAAGTTTTTGTCTTGTTTTAAGTATTTGATTCCTGCTTAATTTAACACTAAACAGAAAGTTTTTTATACATTTAATTATACCATATTCTTTGATCTTTGACCAACTAAAATTTTTCCAGATTCCCTCATATCTTCTTTTTGGTTTAATCTTAACAATTTTTAATTTTACTAATCGTGGCAAAACATTTCTCGTATCAGATATATATTTGTAAAATGGTTCTATTTTTTCTTTTTGAACTTTATCAGAAAAACGTTCTTTATAAAGTTCCATCACTATTCTTGATTGTTTATTAAAGGATTCTAAAGATGCCGCGTCCCAAAATTTTTCTGGACTTTCCATAACTTAACCCCGTTTCAATTTCTCTTTTTGATTTTTATATATGTCGTAATTAACTAATTTTTTATTGTGATCTCTATAATTTTTTAATTGAAATTTTCTAAAAAGTGATACAAAAAAGATTGAAATTTTTTCTTTATTACTCGTCTTTTTTTCGTCCTTTTTCAATAATTTTTTGATTTCCTTTTTTGTAACTTTTTCAATGAATTCGGGTGGATTAGGCGTCAAATATTTTTTTATATATTTCATAATATTTCTCCTTATACAGTGTGTATGCTAAATCGTGTTCTTGGTTTCCAATTATTTATCGATGAATTTATATAATCAATAAAATTAAATCCCATTTTTCTCGCGGTCATTCCCATTTCAAATAAAAATTCGCGACCTGTTTGACCCGCTTTAGCTCTTTTTTCGTCACCCTTATCATACCAATATCTCATAGCTACGGCGGCATCTTCAAACTTACATCTATCGTCAAAAATATATGGAGTTGGAGGCGAACCTACGAGTGCTCGATTTGATGGAAATACAGAATAAGCCCATTCACCACATTCCTTGTATCGTCCATCGTGATTACTTCCCCAATCAGCATTGTAATGCTCGTCAGAATCAAGATACTTTCCTTTTTCGTCTCTAAGACCAACTTGATCTTGTAATCCACCAGTAATGTTATTGATTATTGGAGTACCACACATCAATGACTCCGCAGAAGAAAGACCAAATCCTTCATTTGATGCTATATTTATCGTTACATCAGCTATATTATACAAATACATCATATTTTTTTGATCAAGTTTATTACTTGAAAAAATAACATGACATTTTGGAGCAACCGCATTTTTAACGGCTGCTAAATCCGTTCCATTATTATCAACTATTGCGGTATGCATTATCAATACAACTTTTTCTCTATCATCTTCAGGTAATGTTTTAACAAACTCACTAAATGCGAGAATTACGTCCCCCGTCATTTTACGACGAATATTACGATTGTTATAAAGTATCGAAAATTCATAATCACGACCACCAAATAATTTTTTCTTGAAATCCAACATTTCTTCAAATTCAGTTTTTGTATATTCTTTACCTTGTTTATCTTTTTTGTTAAGTGTGTCGCCAGGATTTTCAATGGTCAAAGGTTTAAATGCAACTTCATCAATGCCATGTGGAATGTATTTCAACTCGTCTTTGGTAATAGGTTTTCGTTGGCGAACATTCTTAACTATATTATATGTTTGTTTCGATATACACGCAATCGTATCACACGACTCATAAAAATCTTGATTGTACATTGGAAATGGTAAATCATCCCAAACATGATAAAAAAGTATTGGACAATACTGACGAATTTCGTGTTCCATTTGATATAACCAAATCCAAAATCTCGGATCAGTAAAATGCATTATCGCATCAGGTTTCTCGGCCTGTATCAAGTAACGAATTAAATCAGGATCACCATATCCATTGACAGGATAAATTCTATTATAGTTTTTACCAATACCAGTTTGTTTATCAATCTCCTGTGCCATATCAACAATTTTTCCCTGATCTGGATGTTTAATAGCCCCACCAACTTGAATCCAATGAAATCTATGAGCCGTTTTCAGTATAATGTCTTTAGATACCGTACCAACTCCACTTGGTAGACGTAAATCATCCGACAATAGAAGTATAATTTTTCTATCATCATACGGAACAAATGTTGATTCTCTCCACTTTTCCTTTTCAGGAAAATTAGGCATATCTTTATTTCCATCTTTTGCACCCATATAAAACTCCTTATCGTTTTTTCTTCTGAAAGTGTTTGTATTCTGTTTTTGATAAAACCTTTATTTTCATTTGATCTCCTTTGACTGAATATAACCTTTAAGCTATTGACCCTGACAACGCTGCATGAATCTGTTCATCATATCCACTATTCCGATTGTATAAATATATTGATCGGTTAACCAGCTCTTGTAAAGATAACCCCTTATCAAGACACTTCATCTTAAATGTCTTGTATTCTTCTGACACCACTTTAACTGATGTCAATTGAAGTTTTTTACTCATTGTATTTCTCCTTGTAAATATTATTGTTTCATATATATAAATATATACAAGTTAAATTTTTAGTGTAAAAATCTGTATTTATTTATTTGC
>Ga0307376_10006491_pt1 | contig 10337 bp, 6 predicted proteins | sample TR2MG_FD_202536 | JGI IMG/M metagenome (GOLD analysis project Ga0307376, IMG submission 202536) | Soil microbial communities from Risofladan, Vaasa, Finland - TR-2 | ecosystem: Environmental > Terrestrial > Soil > Coastal area > Acid sulfate soil | place: Finland: Risofladan, Vaasa | collected...
CGGGTTCACGTCGCTCGATGCGGTACGTGTTGCCGCGCGGTTTGCGAGCAACCCGAACGTGAAGCTTGTCTACCGCCGCACGCGCACCGAAATGCCGGCCGAACGCGGTGAGGTGGAAGCCGCGATTGAAGAGGGTGTCGAGCTGCGCGAGCTCTCGTTACCGTTCAGGATTGAGCCGGGGAAGGTCATCTCGCGGGTGATGAAGCTTGGCGCGTTTGATGCTTCGGGTCGCCGCTCCCCTGAGCCGACCGACAGGACCGAAACGTTTGCGTGCGATCTTCTCATCGAGGCAATCGGCGAGGAGCCCGACCGCGCCCTGCTCGAGGGGCTTGGTATCAGGACCACCGACAAAGGGCGTCCGGTCTTCGATGCAGAGACGCTCGAGACAAACGTGAAGTCGGTTTTTGTAGCAGGTGATGCAGCACGCGGGCCTGCGTCCATCATCCAGGCCATCGCAGATGGAAGGATCGCCGCAAATGCAATTCTGCGATCAATAAAAATCGAACCTGTCGTGCCGAAGGGAAGCGTGTCGCTCATCAAGATTCAGCCGAACGCCGCCCGGTTCGCCGACCGTGGCAGAATCATCCACTCGCTTCCGCTGAATCCCGGAGAGACCGAGGCAAACCGAACTGTGACTGCCGAGCAGGTCAAGCGCGAGGCCGAACGCTGCCTCTCCTGCGACGCCGCATGTCTGCGCTGCGTCGAGGTGTGTCCGAATCGGGCGAATATCGCTGTGCCGGTGACCCACGGAACCGGATTTACGCAGAGCCTTCAGATTCTCCACATTGACGATCTATGTAACGATTGCGGAGCCTGCGGTTTTCTCTGCCCCTATGAAACGAAGGCGCTCCCCTATAAGGACAAACCGACGCTCTTTTCCTCGGAGCACAGTTTTGCAGAGTCGACCAATCCGGGCTTTGTCTTCCTGGCTGACGGTGGTGGAGAAGTGCTCCTTCGTGTCCGCGGTGAGACGCTGAAGGTGTCACCCGTGACGGCTGACCCGGTAGGCAATGCTGCGTCGGCCGCCGGCATGACGAGCCAGGACGCGCGCGATTTCAGGCGGATGTACGATCTCGCAAACACGGTGCACAACTCTCATTCCTATCTCGTGGAGAGCAAAACTGAATGACGCTATTTGAAAACGTACGGATCATCGGCCTCGCACCGGAGACCGTTTCGGCGCCGCTCGATATTGCAGTCGAAGGGAACAGTATCCGTGAGGTTGGAACGGCGCTCGCCGCGAAATATCCGTCTGCTGACAGGGTGAGATCGCCGGAATACGTGAGCGCGGGACTCGTCTGCTCACATAATCACTTCTATTCAGCCCTTGCACGTGGTCTCATGGTCGATATTAGGCCAAGTAAGGATTTCGCCCAGCAGCTTGAGCACCTCTGGTGGAGGCTGGACCGCGCGCTCGACGAACAGATCACCCGGTTGAGCGGCCTGGCCGGAGCCGCCGATGCGGTCATGTGCGGAATCACCGCGGTCGTGGATCACCACGCAAGCCCGGAGTTTATCGACGGCTCCCTCAGCGTGCTGAAAGAGGGATTTGAGCGGGTCGGCCTTCGGGGACTGCTCTGTTATGAGACAACAGACCGCAACGGCAAAGAGGGGGCGAAGGCAGGTATCCGTGAGAACCTCAGGTTCGCTCAGGAGGTAGACGCCACGCGTGGAGCGTCAGTAGAAGGACCGCTCGTTGAAGCCGCAATCGGTGCCCACGCGGGATTCACGATCGATGACGACACGCTGGACGTTTTGGGCAGCGCAGTCAGTTCGAGCGGACGAGGTCTTCACGTTCACGCTGCCGAGGACCGGTACGACGCGGTCGATTCGCGGTACCGGTTTGGTGCCGACCTTGCGGTCAGGCTCGATCGTGCCGGCTGCCTTGGGCCGAAATCGATTGTGGCTCACGGTCTCTATCTCACCGCAGATGAGGTCGAACTTATCAACGAGCGTGATTCCTTTCTTGCGCACAATGCCCGCTCGAACATGAACAACAATGTCGGATACAATGCGCTGTTACCCCGCTACAGGAATGCTGTTCTCGGGACCGACGGTATCGGTTCGGATATGATGCAGGAGGCAGCATTCGCGTTCTTCAAGCACAGGGATTCGGGTGGGGCACTCTGGCCTCCTTCGTTTCTCGCGATGCTTGATCGAGGAAACAGGATTCTCGACCGCTACTTCGCGGCCGACGGCCTGAGGTTCGGACGCGTCGAGGCGGGTTACGCGGCTGATCTCGTGTTCTGGGACTACGATCCACCGACACCGCTCGTGGACGGCAATGTCGGGGGGCACGTGATGTTCGGAATGTCGAGCCGTTCGGTGCACTCCGTCATGGTGAACGGCAGATTTGTGGTGAAGGAGCGTGTGCCGCAATTTGATGCAAGCGAGATCCATGCAAAGTCACGCGAACAGACTGTGCGATTGTGGAAACGGATGGAGGAGAGGAAATAGATATGAAAGTTCAGTCAGAGACAATTCTCAGCAAGGCACAGGCGTATCGTGACGCAACTGCCGACACGCTCGCCCGCATGGTCCGCGTTCCGGCCTTCAGCGGTACCGAAGGCAACCGGCTGAAGTTGATCGAACAGATGTGCAAGGACGCCGGTGTCGACGAGATTCGCATCGACGGTCTTGGCAACCTGCTCGCGCGCGTCGGATCCGGGAAGAAGATCCTCGCAATCGATGCCCACATCGATACAGTCGAAACAGGTGATCCGAAGCAGTGGACCGACGATCCGTTTGGCGGCATCATCCGCAACGGACTCGTCTATGGCCGCGGAACCTCCGATCAGCTTGGCGGTGCAGCCTCAATGATCACCGCCGCACGCATTCTGAAAGAGATGAACTACTCAGGCGAGTACACCATCTGGTTCTCATTCACGGTCATGGAAGAGGATTGCGACGGTCTGTGCTGGAAGTATCTCATCGAAGAGGAGAAGCTTGTTCCGGATTTTGCGGTCTCAACCGAACCGACGAGCCTCAGGCTCTACCGCGGCCACCGGGGACGCATGGAGATCGAGTGCACTTTCCGCGGCGTATCCTGCCATGGCTCGGCTCCCGAGCGAGGTGTGAGTGCCGCATACAAGGCGTCCCGGGGTGCGCTTGCAATCGAAAAGCTGAATACGCAACTTACTCCCGACGATGACGGATTTCTGGGGAAAGGAACTGTAGTCGTGTCCAAGATGGAAGTTCACGGCCCGTCGCTCTGCGCGGTCCCCGATCAGGCAATGATCTATCTTGACCGGAGACTTACCTGGGGCGAGACGAAGGAGACCGCGATCGACCAGGTGCGCCGTGCACTCGGCGCCGATGTTGCCGAAGTGCGCGTTCCGAACTACGACAAGATCAGCTGGAAAGGCACGCACTATTCACAGGAGCTCTATTTCCCGACGTGGAAAATCGCGGCGGATCACCCGCTCGTCAAGGGCGGATTCGAGGCGTACCGCAGTCTGTTCGGTGGTGAACCGGTTGTGGACAAGTGGACATTCTCCACCAATGGCGTGTCAATCTGCGGACGTCACGGAATTCCGCTCATCGGTTTCGGTCCTGGCGATGAGAACCAGGCTCACGCGCCGAACGAAATTACCCGCGTCGATGATCTCGAAAAAGCGAGTGCATTCTACGCTGCGCTTCCCTACGCTCTGGAGTCGATCGGCGCCATGCCATGAGGTGGTACTACCATTGCCCCGCCTGCGGTGCCGATTACGACATTGTGCCGGGGCGGTACCTGTGCGACCGGTGCTCGGCCTTGCAGAAACCCCAGCAACCACTCGCAGGTATCCTCGAGGTTGAGTGGGATGGAGATGACGGCGAATATCGCGGCGAAAAAGGCCCGGTCCGCGCAGATGACTTTCGCATTCCGCTTCCGGTCGAGCCCCGGTGGTTTCCCCGCATTCCTGTGGGGAATACTCCGCTCTGGGAACCGTCCCGGCTGCGCGAGAAACTTGGCTTCAAGCGGCTATTTCTGAAGGACGATACCTGCAATCCAACAGGTTCGTTCAAGGACCGCGCCTCTATCCTGGTGGCAGCCTTCGCCGCGCAGCACGGTATTCGTGAGATCGCGCTGGCAAGCACCGGCAACGCCGCCTCTTCCATGGCCGGCATCGGCGCGGCAGCAGGAATCGACGTGACGGTCTTCCTGCCCTCGAGTGCACCGCAGGCCAAGCGAATCCAGGTGCTGCAGTATGGTGCCGCACTTCGGCAGGTTGAGGGAACCTACGATGTCGCGTTCGATCTGTCGCTCGAATACACAAGTGCCGGCAAAGCCCTGTCGCGCAACACCGGCTACAATCCGCTCACCATAGAAGGGAAGAAGACGGTGTCGTACGAGATAGTCGAGCAGATCGCCAGTGCCGACAAAGCATCCGGTCAGGCAGGAAGTGCTCTCGCTCACCTGTTTGTCCCCGTAGGCGACGGGGTAATCCTTTCGGGAGTCTATCGCGGATTCGAGAATCTGCTCAGGCTGGAGCGAATCAAAACCATGCCGACCATCTGGGCATGCCAGGCGGACGGCTCGAGTGCCGTTGCGCGAGCGCTCCAGACCGGTGAGTTCGGCCCGCCGGTTGCCTCTTCCACAATTGCCGACTCGATTGCAGTTGATGTTCCGCGCAATGGGGCGCATGCACTGGGAAAACTGTCTCGATACGGCGGACGGGCAATTTGCGTTTCCGACCGGGAAATTCTCGATGCCCAGCGCGAACTTGCCTCTACATCGGGCCTGTTTGCAGAACCTTCATCGAGCGCGGCGTTCGCTGGATTTCTGAAGGTACGCGACAGCCTCGATCCTGCGAGCGGTGTAGTTGTTCTGATTACGGGAACCGGTTTGAAGGACACCGCGAGTGCCGCTCGCGGTCTTGAACTTTTCTGATATCGGGAGATGAAAACATGATCGATCTTCACGGAGACAAGACACAGCGCGACAGGAACGTCGTTCGATGCAGGGAGCGCGGGATAGTACTTCCCACCTTTGCCCAGATGCGCGACCCGTCAAAGATACCCGACTCGGTCAACGCTGAGCTATCGAGCATCGGACTATGGGATGTGCACCCGAGGAACCTGTTCCGGGTAACCTGGCGAAACGAACCAAAGGAGAAGGGGGGAGGTTTCGGCGATGTGAACTACATCGAGCTTCCTCCGGAGCTCACCGGGGTAAAGGCCCGTGTCGTGGCGCTCGTGGGCAAATGGTTTCCAACCGGTGCCCACAAAGTAGGCGCGGCGTACAGCTGCCTGGTACCGGAGCTGGTGACGGGGAGGTTCAATCCGCTGGAGATGAAGGCGGTCTGGCCGAGCACCGGCAACTACTGTCGCGGCGGTGCATACATCGCGCGCCTACTCGCCTGTCCATCAGTTGCCATTCTGCCTGAGGGCATGTCGAAGGAACGGTTCACCTGGCTTGCCACCATGGCCGAGGAGGTCATTGCGACGCCAGGCTCCGAGAGCAACGTGAAGGAGATCTTCGACAAGTGCATCGAGCTCGAACGTACTCGCGACGATGTGGTCATCTTCAATCAGTTCGATCAAATGGGCAACCACCTCTGGCACTACGCGGTCACCGGTCCGGCGATGCAGTCAGTGTTCGAACGGATAAAACGACCGGACGACCGTGTCGCCGCCTCGGTTCTCTCATCAGGCTCCGGAGGTACACTTGGTTCTGCATCCTACCTGAAGGAGATCTACCCGGGAACGAAGCTCGGTGTCGCAGAGGCACTTCAGTGCCCGACAATCCTCGAGAATGGCTTCGGTTCGCACCGTATCGAGGGTATCGGCGATAAACACATTCCCTGGATACACAATCTGCGCGAAACCGATGCGGCTATTGGCGTGGATGACGAGCTGACGATGCGACTTCTGAGACTGTTCAACGAGAAGGCGGGCCGCGAGGTACTCATCGAGGCAGGTGTTTCTCAGAAGGTTCTGGACCACATGGACTGGATAGGAATTTCAGGCATTGGTAATCTCATTGGTGCGATAAAGTTGGCCCGCTATTACGAGCTCGACGAACACGACGTTGTGTTCACGGTCTTCACCGATTCGCTCGAACTGTATGGAAGCAGGCTCTCCGAACTCACCGCCGAGCGCGGGCACTATGATCGCAGGCAGGCGGATCGGGACTACGAGCGGCTGGTGAACGTTTCGGTAGATCACGTGCTTGAACTTTCGCACGTCGACAAACGCAGGGTTCATAATCTCAAATACTTCACCTGGATCGAGCAGCTGGGCAAGAGCCTGGAGGAACTTCGCACTCAGTGGTCCGACTACCATGCGTACTGGGGAGGACTTCACAGTCAGGTAAACGCGATCGATCAACTTATCACCGAGTTCAACAACGAGGTCGCCGGATGATTCTTCTGAAGGACTGTTTCTGTATAGTCCGACCCGATGCGACAGATTTGTACGGTGCCGATATTCTGATCGATGGAAACCGGATTGCGCGAATCGGCAATTCAATCGCCGTGCCGCTGGGCGCAACGGTGATCGACGCATCACGCCACGTTGTGACCGCTGGATTCGTGAACACCCACCACCACTTCGCACAGACGCTGACACGCAACCTTCCGGCGGTGCAGAATGCAAAACTGTTCGACTGGCTTGTCTATCTGTACGAGGTCTGGAAGGGCTTCGATGAGGATGCTATCTACTGGTCAAGCAAGCTCGCGATGGCGGAGCTGCTGAAGACCGGCTGCACCTGCTCGACCGACCATCACTATCTCTATCCTGTTGGTTTTCAGTCCGATCTTCCGGGGCTGCAGTTCAAGGCCGCCGCCGAACTTGGAATGCGCTTCTCGCCGACGCGCGGCTCAATGTCCCGCTCGAAAAAGGACGGAGGGCTGCCGCCGGACAGCTGTGTCCAGGATGAGGATCGAATTCTCGCGGAAAGCGAAGAGACGATAACCCGATACCATGACGCGGCGGACGACTCGATGCACAAAGTGGCGCTCGCGCCGTGCAGTCCGTTCACTGTGTCGGAGTCGCTCATGCGTGAGACGGCCCGCCTTGCGCGAAGGCATGGCGTGCGACTGCATACTCATCTCGCAGAGACAGCGGATGAAGACGAATATTGTATGAGTGTATATAATCGCCGACCTCTGCAACTCATGGAAGACTGCGAGTTCATCGGCAAGGACGTATGGTACGCTCATGGTATCTTTTTCAACGACACTGAAATTGAGACGCTTTCGAGAACGGGAACCGCAATCGGCCACTGTCCGTCGTCGAATATGCGGCTGGGTTCCGGTATCTGCCGCGTTCGTGACCTGATAGACGCCGGGGCTGTCGTAGGCATTGGTGTGGACGGGTCCGCATCGAATGACTCCTCCGACATGCTGGGCGAACTGCGGCAGACGATGCTTCTGCAGCGGGTGAAATATGGGGCCGAAGGCATTACCGCTCGCGAAGTCTACCGTATGGCAAGTGAAGGCGGTGCCCGCCTCCTCGGTTACCAGAAGCTTGGCAAGCTCGAGGAAGGGATGCTTGCTGATGTCGCGCTGTTCGATGTGCAGAAGCTCGAGTACGCGGGTGGACTCTCGGATCCCGCCGCTGCTCTCATCTTCTGCGGTTATAATCATGGCGCGGACTGGGTAATCGTAAATGGAAGGGTTGCAGTCGAACACGGAGAGCTCGCAGGGCACCAGGAAGAGGAGATACGGGTTCACGCGAACGCTGTAGCGAAGAAATTGCTTGAAAGGGCAGGGCTTGCGTAAGGCCGATACGCAAAACGGAGGAATTTTTATCATGACAAAGAAAGAAGTTGCTGCGCAGATCGATGAACTCCGCAGCAAAAAGATCGGAATGTTCGGAAAGGACTTTCTCCTCACATGGGAGAAGAGTGCACAGGAGATAGAGGCCACCTTCCTGGTTGCCGAGATACTGCGCGGTATGCGGCAGAACTCGATCTCGCCCCGGTTTTGGGATTCGGGCCTCGGAGTATCGATCTTCAAGGACAATTCAACACGAACGCGGTTTTCATACGCAAGCGCCTGCAATCTGCTCGGACTATCGGTCCAGGACTTCGACGAAAAAAAGAGTCAGGTCGCGCACGGTGAGACAGTCAGGGAGACTGCCACAATGATCAGCTTCCTTACCGAAGCAATCGGCATTCGAGACGACATGTATCTGGGTGAAGGCGACCGGTTCCAGCGCGAGATCGGCGCTGCCCTTGACGATGCGGTGAAGGAGGGTGTACTCCCCTCCCGCCCGGCAGTAGTGAACCTGCAGAGCGACATCGATCACCCGACTCAGTCGATGGCCGATATGCTTCATCTGGTCAATCATTTCGGCGGGGCGGCTAATCTGAAGGGCAAGAAGATCGCCATGACATGGGCATACTCGCCATCATACGGGAAGCCACTATCGGTTCCACAGGGAATCATCGGACTGATGACCCGCTTTGGTATGGATGTGACACTCGCATATCCTGAAGGCTATTCGCTCATACCGGATACGCTTGAAGTAGCGAAGAAGAATGCGGCGCAGACCGACGGGAACTTCGCAGTCGTCTCGTCGATGCAGGACGCGTTCAGGGATGCCGACATCGTCTACCCAAAGAGCTGGGCTCCCTACGCGGTTATGCAGGAGCGAACCGAACTGCTGAAAGTCAGCGACGATTCAGGGCTGAAGGATCTGGAGAAGCGCTGCCTCGCGAACAACGCAAAATATCGCGACTGGGAGTGCAACGAACAGATGATGAAGGGAACAAACGGCGGAAAGGCACTCTACATGCACTGCCTCCCCGCCGATATTTCCGGAGTCTCCTGCAAAGAGGGGGAGGTGGCGGCGACGGTCTTTGACAGGTATCGCAATGAAACCTATATCGAGGCGGGCTACAAACCGTACATCATCGCCGCAATGATTCTGCTCGCGAAGGTCGCCGATCCTTCAGCTGCGCTCAAGGCGATAATGCAGAGGAACACACCGCGGACTGCAGTACTGCCCTGAGTGGCAGTACGCTGTCCTGAATCGGCAGTATTCAGCTTGCCGCACCGGTTGTCGGCGTCACATCGTCTCTTTCAAGCGTGAAGTCCTGCAGAAGCAGGTGAAGTGTCCTGACCGCGTCTTTGTTGTCAACGGCAACGCTCTGCAGGTTGCCGATCGCGTCCATGAGGCTCTGGTTTCCCGATGCCTGCTCCTCGGCAGCGCTGCGGATTTCGGTAAACACGCGGACCAGTGCATTTACTGAGTCGCGCATGGCGAAGTTGCTTGCTTTCTGTTCCTCTGCGATTTTACGGATTTCCTGAGTTGCATTGACGAGTGAACTCATAGATTCGACGATCTGCGCCGCGCCGGCACTCTGTTCGTTCATCGCGGCGGCTATCTCGTTCACCAGGCCCGTTGTGCTTTTCGCGCCATCCCGAATGCGTTCAAGCGATTGACCCGCCTGCTGCGACAGTTTGACTCCGCTGTCGATCAAGTGAGACATCTCCCTGATCTGGGTAGAAATTGCTTTTGCACTGCTTGAGCTGTTTTCCGCGAGACTCCTGACCTCGTTGGCCACCACGGCGAAGCCGAGACCGGCCTTTCCCGCGTGTGCAGCTTCAATCGCTGCATTCATTGCAAGCAGGTTTGTCTGTGCCGAGATCTTCGAGATTACCGTCACCACCTCATTTACCGCGGCTGACGTGTTCGCCAGTTCCTGTACCGCTCTGGCTGTGTTTCCGACCGCTTCATTTCCCTGCAGCGCGACAGTTTCGAGACTGGATGCAACCGCGTTCGCCTTGTCAGTCGCCTGTCCCACCGACCTGATGCTGGCGGCCATTTCGGTAATTGCACTCGAGGTCTGCTCGACGAACGATGCTTGCGAATCCACATTTGCCGATATTCGGTCGATCGAGTCGAGCATTTCACCGAGAGCATCCTCGGCCGTGGTGACGACCTTCGCCTGTCCGGCCGCATTCCGGCCTGTCTGCGAAACAGAGGCGACCATCTGTTCAGTGGCAGTTGCGGCATTCGTCAGCACTTCGTTCAATGTCTGTGACGAGTGGTTCACCCGATCGGCTGCCCCGGCAAAACGCAAAAAAAGATCCCGCAGCCGGGACAGCACCTTGTTAATGCCGTCGCCGAGCTCGCCGATCTCATCGAACTGTGAGATCATAACCCGCTGAGTGAGGTCCGTTGCGCCTTCGGCCATTTCGGTCAGTTTGTGAGTCACGGCCCTGATCTGGCGGATCTGTGCGCGGGAGGAGAGTATCTGGAGGAAGATTGCGACCGCGACGATAAAGAGAAACATGCCCGAATAGACTTCAATCTCCGTAGCAACGCGCACCTGCACATTGTTACTGGGCATCTGAACGGCGCTCTCCGGCACATGGCGGCGCACCGCTATTTCATGTTTGTAG
>Ga0307376_10006493_pt1 | contig 10336 bp, 13 predicted proteins | sample TR2MG_FD_202536 | JGI IMG/M metagenome (GOLD analysis project Ga0307376, IMG submission 202536) | Soil microbial communities from Risofladan, Vaasa, Finland - TR-2 | ecosystem: Environmental > Terrestrial > Soil > Coastal area > Acid sulfate soil | place: Finland: Risofladan, Vaasa | collected...
GTTATATAACTGTATCACAGAAAAGTTGAATAATCAATAGTACTGCTGTACTATTTATATAGTGCTCGATATCCGAAAATGAAGTTGGATAAGCTCTCAGCCCAGGAACCTGGGTCGCCTACCCCCTCCATCTCGTCTGCCTGCCCGTACAGTGCTGTTCGTGCTACCCTATACTTTTTTAGCATCATCCTATCCAAGAAGGGGTCGATGATGGTGTCCTGTAGCCAGATAGAGTAGCATGGTTTGTTTTGTCCGTTTCTATGAATACGTCCCTCAGCCTGAATCATGTCGAACGGAGACCATGTTCTATCTACGGAAATGAACACGGTGCCACGTTGTAGGTTTATTCCTGCTGATCCAGCCCTAGTCATGACAAAGAACCTACTCTGTCCATCCTGGAAGTCATCTACTAATCCTTGGCGTTGTGCCTTGGGCGTTGAACCTAGCAAGGCAGATACACCAGATTCTGCTAGATTATACTCGATGTATCGCGCAGACTTAATAAAGTTAGTAAAAATTACCGCTTGGTGTCCGTTTTCTAGTGCCTTCTTAGCAATATTAACTGCTTCGATTGACTTACCTAGTGCCGTAGCCATACGCAGATGGTTAAGCAATACAATACACCACCCCTTATTAGAGATTTCCCTAGATGCTATACGTTGCTTGTACGCCTCGATCATTCTGCGCATTGTCGCATCAAAAATGATCTTGCCAGCACCGACCATAGGAACTTTAGTCATGATACGCTTAAATACTGGTAGGTTGAGATATTCGCCCTTAGAACCAAGTATTAGCGACGAAGACATACGACTGTGTAGCTCAATTAAATTAGAGCTACCGTTCGGCTTACCACCACAATATTGCCTTTCAAAATCAGCGTAGTTATTCCCAAGTGGATGGTGCAACATTTTTAAGAGAGGAAAAATATTTGATGGGTAGTTCCTAATTGGTGTAGCCGTCATTAGCAGGGTGCCATCAGACTTATCTGATAACGCCAACATCTTCTGTGTTCTGCTACTAGACTTGTCTTGGTAGTAGTGCGCTTCGTCAGCTATAAGATAGAATCGCTCTGAAAAATCATCCGGTGCTGGTATTTTACCAGAAGAACAGATAATTAGGTCAACTAACTTGTCTGATTCCCGTTGCCAATTAGTTATTAGCGACGGAGGGCAAACAACTACCACCTTACCACCAGTGATCTTATGGTAAAGTCTAGCCGCTACTAATGCAGTTAGGGTTTTCCCTACCCCAACGTCAAACGCCAGGAGAGCATTGCGGTTATGCAATATTTCTAATGCCGCTTCTGCTTGGTGGGGGTAGGGAGTTAAGCCGTTAGGCAGTTTCATTTTTTACTTTATTGAAATAACGATGTATCGTTTGTCGCCACCCTTAAGAGATTCCTTTGCCAGGAAGTGATTCAAGGCTTGGGTATTCAGTTGCTCGCCATTAAGGATCATTTGTCGAACAAGGTGGGACAATGATGCTGGTGTGCCATCGACGCCAGCAAAGGTTAACAGGCTAGGTAGTGCCTGCTTGACTGCATCTTTCTCATCTTCTGGAACTGATATACTAAACGTAGGTGTTGCCATATTTTCTCCTAATCACAAATACATTCTTCTTCGCAAGTACAGGTTGTTGGGGCACTTGGTGTGTCTATGCCCTCGATTGAATTTAGTGCCATTCCTAATAGCTCCATCTGCAATCCTAGCTCCCGCACGGCACGATCAATTTCTAAGAAGCGCAGTTGTGCATTAAATGCTATATTACATATGTTGTATAGTTGCTCCATATATTTTATCTCCATGCTACCTCAATAAAATATGCCCTGGCTGGATTTTGCCGATAACTACCTTAGACTGACTTAGACTTGAAGGTAGGATAATGTCTTTTAAAGCAAGGTCATCAGCTAGGGCATACTCTGTAGGCTCGTAACCATACTTATTCTTAAAGTATTCTACTGGATTACCTGAGCCACCATGTTTGACTGACCACTGCATAAATATCCCAGTAGCTAACTGCTGGGTACCGTCAGCGGATTCAGTAAACTTATCATATTTTGCCATGGTTGGATTATATAGCAAGTGGGGGATAAAATCAATAGTACAGGAGTACTACTTAAATGGGGTAAGGCAAGCACCAAAATGCGACGATAGCTCAGACTCTAGCATATTGATACTACCATCAGCTATCGCTACTACCTTCTTTGTCGGTTTGCCACGTTCCTCGTAGTGCTCGGGCCTACCCCGCCTAATTCTACCACAAGCCTGCTCTGTCAGAATTGCCGCTTGTAGTCTGTAGTAGTCTGGGTTATATTCTAGTTCTGCCTTACCAAATCTATCGAGAGTTTTGAATGGTATCTTTCCTACTATATTGATGTTAACATCAGGGGCATCAAGACCCATATGAAAACTATAGGCCAGCGCGATGGTGTTTGGTACCTTCTGCTGTTGCTTGCGCCACTTCGCTATCTTATGGCTAGTTCCGTTGCCATCAGCTACGTATACCCTATCCTGTAGCCCCATGCTGGCTAGCATGTTAGCTAAGAAGTTAGCTTGCTTCTTGCTGGATAGGTGTATGATACCAGACCACGCAGAGTTGTGCGCCGTAATTAAATCTTTTATATTCTCTGCCCACTTCTTCCATGAGCTTTGCTCAGTAGCATAGCCTAGCCTTGGCGAATCCTTAAGCGTGTACACTGGCATGGCTTCTGGAGGAAAGCTACTAGGTACATCCCTAAACTTATGGTAATTAATTCCTAGTTCCTTTGCCAGAGTGTCGGGATTGCCAATGGTAGCTGATGTTAAAATTAGTTTGTGCGTCCAATTAGATAGGAATAAGTCAGGGAAGTATAGCTTAGCTGTTAGAGGAACAAGAGTAAACTTCTCCTTGTCTGACCAACAGTAGAAATCATTCGGGTGTAGCTCGGCGTAGGCAATAGTCCTATTAAGCCTAGCAATCCTGCTACTTAGCATACGTAATTTCCTAGCCAGCTTAATAGATCTATTGTACTTCGGTACTGCCATTAGATCATTGTACTGCATCTTCATATCTAAAAGAACATCTGCAAGCCATTTGATAGCTAGTAGGACACGATAAGCATTACTACTAGCTTGAATAGTAGGGTAGTGCGGTAAGTTGGCCTCATATAACTGAGCAGGGGTGAAATTAATTGTGCAGTAATCCCTGATTATATTAGGTAGAAGATGTGCTTCGTCACAATATAGAAATTGTGTCTGGTGCGTAGAGGGCCACTGAGCACTGAGAAAATAGGCGTACGACAGGCTCTGTCTCCGTGATTCCTGTACGGCTAGACGTCGCTCTATGTATGTGCATGACTCACCAACAGGACAGGTATACATAGCTTCTGGATACAGGCAACTATCACAGTTATACCCCCCTCCTAAAAGCTCACACGAATAATGCCTTAGTCCATAGATAGCCTCAAAATCATAGTGCTCGGCATACTGATCCTGTAGGTTAATGGCATGGGTTAGTACCCTAGAGTATCCCCAATTACCTAACGCACCTGCAACGGCAGACTTGCCAGAACCAGTAGGTGCTTGGACTATAGCAGTTGATTGTCCTGTGTCAATCAGCCACTTAATTGTTTCGTATTGATGTGGACGCCACTCGTTATGTGGGACGCCCAGATCTCTAGGGTGCTGGTTAATCAATGTTTAAATCATCTATAAAACTAGAGAATGCATCAGGTGCTTCTCGTAGCTCGGCATATTTCATACCACGCAGGAAAGACCACTTCAACATTTCGGCTATGCATGAAAAGAAATAGGCATCATCAAACATAGCGCCCTTTTTAACTAGCTGATAGATAACATCAAGATAGACTAGAATGTGTAGAACATTATCACCTAGTTCGTTATTGCTTGCCGCAGATAACCATACATCATGCTCTGATACTACTTCTCTAACAGCATCTCTGAAAGTCTCCATCCCTTTTATACTAGTATCGTACTGTAGTTTGAATCCAGGTCGTGACTTATCCATGTGCTTAGCTAGCTGATTGAACATCTTAGCTAACTGTCGTTGAAGTTCTTCGCTATCTAGGTTGTCGTTATCTAGGTTGTCGATATCATTGTTGTCGATATCATTGTTGTCATCGCTTGTCATTTATCTATCCTTTGGTATGGATGTAGATCCGATCTGCTACTTATTAATTTATAGAAAGCAGACCCGATGGAACCCGATGTACCATCTTTAGCTACCATGCCCTCAAGTACCTTTCCTAGACGTTCTCCAGAAACATTAGCGTACTCGTAGACACTTCCTGAATGGAATACGGCTCTAAGTTTGTTGCTCTCGCCACTGTAGAATAATTCTTTAATGTTTGATGAGTTTACTTCTATCTTGCTACCTGATGGAAACGAATATTCTGCCATAGTTTTTCACCTCGGTAGCATTGTATCACATCACTATATAACATCAAATAGTACTTTTGTACTGTATAATACCTCACTATATTTAACACTACTAAAAATCATTTTCCAGTACTACCGAATCCATCTTGACCACGGATAGTATCTCCTAGCTCGGACAACCCGTTTACTTCTTCTATAGATAGGTCTAGGTAGGGAATAACAATCATCTGTGCTATCTTATCGAATGGGTGTATCCTTGCATAGGCTTCACCATGATTAATTAGAATAACTCTAATCTCTCCACGGTAGGAACTATCAATAACCCCTGCCAGGACATGAATGCCCAAAGAAGCCATCGAAGATCTATCCTTGAGAATACCTACGTATCCCTGGGGTATAGCAACGTGTACGCCAGTGCGAACGGTATGCCTTGTTCCTTTATATATGACAGTATCTTCTGCTGATGCTAAGTCGTATCCAGCATCGCCAGGACGCGGGGTAATAAGAAATTCCTCTCCATTTATCCGCAGTTTCTTTGCTGTATCACTAAGATAGTACTTCATAGTCATGCCTGCCCCCTATTTTGCGTAGAACATATGTTCTTTTCGCGGTAATGCTTGTCTCGCTATTCACGGTCATACCTTCCTCGCTATTCACGGTCACAATTATCCCTTATTCACGGCGAGAGTCAATAGCTTTCTGGTACTATCTTCTCTAGTAATTTTCCGTCGTCGCGCAATAACTTTGCTATGTGGTGCGGAGTATAATTTAATATTGTGTGTTGTATACCATGATCATTCAAGGCGTCTACATATCTCCTGTCTGTTCGGTCATTCTTGCCAAAGTATATTTCTGCTCTTGGGGGGATGATCGCCAGTAAGTTTAGATACCTGCCATCACCTACCGCCTCTGCCTTATCGTAATAGTTACGCCAACTAGCTATATTATATTTGTCAGATGTTTTTTTGTCGATGAATATTTGTGGTGCGAAGGCTACAATCTTATCTGCTTCACATAGATAGCCAAAAAGTAGTGCGCCAAATCCACCCATGGAATGTCCAACAAAAACTGAGTATTTGTCATCAATAATAGATGATAGATAAGTAGCTGTAGTATCAACACTATTAGTTACGCCTTGCAAGCCAGCCTGATAGTAACATTGGTCTAAGTCTCGTATAAATACCTTTGTAGCGTTCACGCCAGATAATATGTTGAAGAACTCGAACGGGGGCATACCATCCACAGTATCCCCAATTCCACCAAACGCTACGATTACTAGGTCTGATTCACGCTGCTCTACTATTTCTACTGAGTTCACGGCTAGACAGAGCAAACACCGCTGGGACAACTGATAAGCGCTTCGTCTTCTTCTGTTAGGTCATCTAGAACCTGGGTGTCCCTACTGCCATCTCGATAGATAGTTATTCCCTTCACGCCGCTTTTCCATGCATAGACTAGCACATCTTTCACGGTCTCAATAGTAGAGCCATTTACTAGATTAATTGTTTTACTCACGCCGCTGTCACAGTATTTTTGTGCCGCCGCCTGAACATCTACGTGTTCTTTCCACGTAGGCATTTTTTCATACACTGGATTGATGCTGGATCTAAAGTATGGCTCGTCTCCTAGTGGATGCTCGAACAGATAGGTATTCCCACGCTCGTCAGTCCTCTGATACTTTGGTGAAAACACTGGCTCTATTCCATGACTACACTCAGCTATGAAGGCAATGCTTCCAGTAGGCGCAATAGAAACAGTCGTCATGTTACGTCGCCCCACAACGGTGTTGTGCGCCGGGATGCCTTTTTCACGGCCACGGTCAGTGGAAACTCTATATGATGCCTCCTTTATAGTAAACAATATCTTTTTTAGGAACTTTAGACTAGCAGAGCTTCCGTAAGCTTGCTTTAATCGTAGCAGGGCATCTGCATACCCCATTATCCCTATGCCGATTGGACGATGGTCATTATACCACTTCTCGAACTTCTCGTTAGGGAATATTGTCCTAGACCCAATGTTATCAAGAAATGTAGTAATGTCCTTTACTACCTTGTCTAGCACGGAAAACCTAAACTGACCATCTTCACGGTAGAATACCTCGTGCGATATGTTTATGCTACCAAGGTTACAGCTACCATATGCTGGCAGTGGTTGCTCGCCGCATGGATTAGTTGTCTCAATCTTACATCCGCAAGTAGAGTAGGGAGAGTTGTTATTGATCGTGTCCCCGAATAGAATCCCTGGCTCCCCATTATTCCATGCATTACTAGCTACCTGATAGAGCAGGGATGATGCTGGCCCATTTCCATTCGTTGCACCACGCAACCAACTATCTGAAGCCCAAATTGATTGATTAAAGTTGTATCCTAGCCGCTCGTTTTTTTGTTTTAGATCTACGAAGTCGTGTATGTCGGGGTGTTCTACGGGGAGTGTGTACATGAGAGCCATCTTACGGAAGCCACCTTGGGTAATCATATCCAAGTACTCGCTAACACGCAAGGCCCACGCATTAGGCCCATAGGCGAAGCCATGAGCACTACCTGAAACTGGACTACCCTCTGCCCTAATGGAGGCACCAGTAAATCCAGCCCCGCCACCACGCTTACCTACGGCAGCTATATCTCCTAGTACTGCTACATGATTCTCTAGCGTATCACTGTCTGGCCCTACTGTAAAACACGCCATCATTCCCCCGTTCTTTAGTCCTGCATTAACAAGACAGGGTGAATTAGGAAGCCAAACCCTGTTTAATAATTGCTGGTGAACTCTTTCTTTGTGTCCCTGGCTTTCTCCTTCGCAAACAAAATCAGTGACCCTCTTTACTAGGGTAGGCCAATTTTCGTTTGGCTGATAGTACCTTTGTTGCAGTAATGATTCTACGTTGTACGATAATTGCATTAGTCCTCTTTATGTGAATGTTTTTTATCTAGAATAAAAATCATGGCTGGAACAAGTCCAACCATGATTTCATGAAATGAATGTGTGGAACAGAAGTGGATTAGTAATACTATTATACTATAGAATTAGTTAATAGTCAATCTAAAAAACATCGACTGCTACACTTGTCGCATCTGTAGTTTCTGTTACTACCGGAAGCCCAAGCGGTGCGATAGTAAAGATTGCCCGTAGGTCTTTGGAAGTAAAGTAGACGAAGTTTGTTGCCTCGCTGATGCCTATGGTTATTAGATCTGTTGTACCAGAGTACATAAGATCCGACTTGAATAGCTTATCTAGTACTCCCAACACGGTGTCTACGAATAGTGCGTTTAGTTTAAATGTAAACGTCATTCCTACCGTATCTCGAATAGCTAGTGACCAATTCATTTGACCTAGCTCGTTATCTGATGCTGTAGATATATTAAGTATTTTGTATTCGGCATCAGCAGAGAATCTAATCCTCTTCAATGAGTTATCCTTAGCGCCCTTATACATCACGGCGCAAGCACTCAGGATATTAGTTAATTCCCCGGCGTCCACAGTAAAGTGGTGGTTCTGTTCTGCAGAACACATCTCCACTATCCTTGCGGCTGGATAATTTCCCGATATCTCCGAACTAACCAGCGAGAATCTATCCGTCACAAAGAATAGCCTGCCCTTGTCTCGGTATAACCCAACTAAGTCGTCATCGTATAGAAAATAACTTAGCCTAGAGGCCGCTAGTGGGGGCAACAGGAACATTGCTTTGCTCTCGTACCGTACTTCTGACCAAGCATACCCAGCCCTACCGTTAGAGGCGCTCATAGCATAGACATGGTTGTTATCTAGTGCCAGCATTGTGCCACCTAGCTGAGGACTAACTATGTTGCCGGAGTCCGCCATTACCGATATCTTCAGCAGTTCCTTGAGCGTTTCGCCACGGATACGGGCAATAAAGTAGTCCTCACTGTACGATACTGGAAGGAATTCGTAGTCTGAGCTACGCAGAAACATTTTATTTGCGCCAGATGTTATATGAAGTTTGTTCTGTGCCGTGCTGTTTGCTCTGATGTATCCTTTTTGAGCACCTATAAATGCTGATAGGCTTGCGCCGTCCACCGATATAAACCCCTGCTCGTCTATCTCTGCTTCGCGCACAAGATAGGTAACTGTAGTAGACATCGTATCGGTAGCGGAGATGGCTAGACCATCAGCCCTAGCATCTAGGCGAATATTTCTATTGGCCAGAAACGTGGACGATGGTCTAGCTATTGACGCACATTTATGCAGTGCATATGCTAAGGGAGCTTGCTCGCAGGAGAATTTCATTATTCGCTTGCTTCCAGTGCCGCCTCAACGGCGGACGCTAGAATCTCTTGCACCCTATCGTTAGTTAATCCTGGGTACGTTTCCTGCAGGGCCGAAACTATTTTTGTTTGCTTTAAAATAGAATTAGTGACTGCCGAAAACTCTTCTGCCATATCTAGGACATCCTGGGCTAGGTTCTCTTCGATTTGTTGGGCGGCAATCGTTCGACGCCACTGGTAGATTTTTGCTTGTTCCGGGTTGAGCGTACCACTAATTAAGTGGTATTCAAATTCGTCTGGGCGCTCTTCTGCCGTTGGTTCTCGGTCTCCGATTGGGTTCTTGATATACTCTGCCACCTTCGTCCAGGTAAACGGGGCAATTCTATCCGGAAACATCCTAACTATCTGTCTCTTCTGTAGATCAACGGTACCAGCATTTTTAATCACTAGCCCAATGGGTGCTGGCTGGTCTGGACTTCTGGTATTTCTACCTATCCTGATCACAATGCCAGCCTCAGTCCTTAGACTAGTGTCGGCATCTGGTATGGTTGCGCCAGTTTTCACGCCAGCGTCAGACTGTGCTTTTTCGTGCGTTACCACAATAACTAACTCAGCCTTAGACAATAGCTGTGTGTACACTCTAGGGAAATGCGTTTTGCGTAGTTCCTGCCATTCCTGTGGCCCTGCTATTGCCCCCATGGAAGACCATCGCTCCCTGAAGTCTGTTCGGTGCATAGCAACATAGCTATGGCCGCTCTTGAAGAACTCAGCCGGAGTATCTAGTACTAGTAGCTCCATATTATTAGGAAGACTCTTAATTAATTTAAGCATTTCCTGATGATACTGAACCTCAGTTTTGCCTATTCCTATGGCAGTAAGATCATGGTACTCTTTAACTCCAAGACCAGTAACAATATCTTTGGACTTGGATGCCCCGCCATCCAGGAAGATTATTTTATTGGGGTCATCGCAGGCAGTTAGTGCCGCGAATGTCTTCCCACTTCCTGGGGGGCCATAGATATGTAACAATCCACTAAGTAATACTGACATTCTTTACTCCTTAGAAGGGCATACTCTCGTCATCAGCAATGCTTTTAGCCGCCATGACGATTTCCAACGTAACACCACCCTCAGATAGCACCATATCAGTCATGCTTGCTTGAGGATTAGCTTTAAAGGTATCTATCAGACTATTGAAGAATCGTGTCCAGCTACCTTCGCCATCATCTACACTGACCCACTGTGCTGGCTCTGATGGGATCTCTCTTCCAGTTTCGTCACTAACTGCCACACCAACTGCCTCAGCCGCCGCGTTTCTATCGCGGTATACTTCGGCAATGAACGCGCGGTTGTTGGTCGTTCCATCATTTCGTTTTGGCTTGTAAGGATCGGGGACAAATTCTAGACGCACCCAATTATCCCACGCTTGGACAAATCCATCCTCGATAGCTTTCTTTAGGCTCGGAAGAAATACCTCAGTGTACGCTGATTGCCACGTAATATAATCGTGGGGCCATGTATCGTACTTCCAATTTGATGTGTCCCTATCTAATACAGCGTTCTTATACACCGTCATGCGCACAACAGGACTAGTTGATGCGCCGTGGGGCGCAGATACTGCCTTAGCCATTTCATGGGCGTCATCTTTACCATACTCTGCCGCACTAAAGAATCTCTCTTGTGGAGAGAGTCCTGGAGCATACGAAACATATCCCCCGTCAATGCGTACTTTGCAAG
>Ga0307376_10006494_pt1 | contig 10335 bp, 4 predicted proteins | sample TR2MG_FD_202536 | JGI IMG/M metagenome (GOLD analysis project Ga0307376, IMG submission 202536) | Soil microbial communities from Risofladan, Vaasa, Finland - TR-2 | ecosystem: Environmental > Terrestrial > Soil > Coastal area > Acid sulfate soil | place: Finland: Risofladan, Vaasa | collected...
TCAACTAAATCCGTACGATACTCTAAAGCAGCTACCTCATTTGAAGCTAATTCAATAGCATCATTGGAAGCTTGATCAATATCATTTTCATTGGGATCAGGTAAAGCATTAGGACATGGAGGAAGGTAGACATCGTAGGAACGTCCTATATAATTCTTCTTTACTTTCTTACGAAAGACCTTTTCCACGGCATTTTTCATGCTATTGGCTATGGGTAAATCCCAAAATAAATTACCTATCTTGGCTATAGCTACTTTTCTACCGATAGGATAGGTCTTTGAGGACTCATACAAAGTAAATCCAAAATCCTGTGGAGGCTTTTTTGATAGATTATTAGATAAATAAGGATTATTCAAGGATGTGGTTAAGCTATCAACATACTCTTTAACCTTCTGCTCTACCTTCTCACTTTGCCCCACTATATGAGTGGCAGCAATAAATGATCTTAATATCTCACCATTACGGTCTGATCCTATATCATCAAGATCGAGCTTACTCTTATAATCAGGATTATCTTCCAGGAATTGTGGTAAAGCTTGAACATGAGCCCTGAAGATTTCTCTGACCGTTAAAAGAGCCCTTATTATTTTCAAATCCTCAGGAAATAAACGCTGCCCATCAATTTCTGTATTCTGCCTGTAATACAAATGCAGACAATATAAAAATCGTATATAATAATTTTCCCGAGAAGCTATCTTCTGCTTCTTTATGGAAGCTTCAGTAATATTCTTCTTTTTTAAATCATTAAGCTTTATCATTGTCGTAGATAATAAAGACTTGGTATCTTCTATATAGGATTGGACTTTACGTATCTTAAAATCTATTTCATGAAGCTTTTTAAGGATTTCCACCATCCCCGGTACATTAAGAAGTCTGCCCATGTCGTAAGTGATGGCATTATCAAGGTCAGGATATCCTATTTCTATATACTGAGATGCCTGTATAGGCTCCTGAGTCATCTGAAAATCCGGGGAATCTAATGTAGCCTCAGCTGCATCTAAATTATTATATATCCTCCCCTTGGTTATATTCTCTTCCCTGCGTAATGTATCCAAAAGCTTCTGCAGTCTTGTAAGATCAATACTCAACCTATCCTTGGTATCAAGAATAGACTTAAGGTCGTTACCTTCAATAATTTTTCTATAACGCTCAAGTTCTACAAGAGATGGTGAATATACAGTCTGTTTCATAATAACCTTATGTAATTAAAGAAATCATGGCTTCCCATGTCTTACTCAAAACATTTATCTGAGCCTTCAATGCAGGAGAAGCTTTCAAACTCTCATACCCAAAAACCCCCACAAGACCAATAGATGTCCCATTAGGGCCACTAAAAGACTCCTGCCCCTCAGGAAGCTTAGCATCCTCTATCCTGTTAATAAAATTCAGCATGCCCCCCTCCTCCGGAGGTACCCATAACCAAGCTACTGATGGACCAATAATAAACTTACTTAATTGGGTAATAAGTTTTTGTAAGATAGCCACAATAGTTATATAATCGTTTATTTTAGCCTGAATATCTCTTATCAGGTCGGAGAAGGCATCTGAGGCATCGTTTGTTCCACCTTTAAAGGAATTAAGCATATCATTTAATTTATCTATCAACTGAGGTAGATAAGGGATGAAGGTGGTCGGTATGTGCCGGTTCTGCCATCTGTTCTCGATTAAAGTTCCATCTAAGCTTAAATATTCAAATGACCCATCAGAATGCTCAACAACATTTGCTGTAGCTTCAGTGTCATCGCAATTCTTTACTACAATTTTTTTCTCCGTAGATGGCTCACCCACAGTATTATCTAAAAACATTGACTCTATAACGTAATAGTAATATAGATTGTCAGGATATATATATTTAAATTTACCAGGAACGCCACCAATTACAGTATCCATTTCTTTCTCTTCCCCAGGAATATCAAAATCATAATATTCCCCTCCACCTTTAGAATTCCTGATAACAGTCGCTGAGAAATCATTGTAAACTGCCTTAGTAATTGTAGGCCATTTAAAGCTCTTTGTTCTGAACATTTTAGCTATGGTAGCTATCAATCCGTCTTTTCCTCCAAGTTTCTTAGGGATATCAGCAACTTCAGTAAGTTCTCCTCCTGATATAGAACTACGGGATACTCTAAAGCTTATAGCAGGACTCGTAGGTCTGTCCCATTCCAGTTTTATCCCGAATTTCGTCTCATTACCGACAGTAAAATATCCGGAATATCCACGGATATTTCTTGGAGGAGGAGGAGATAGAGTAATTCCAAAGGGTTCAAAGACATTAAAAAATGATGATAACTGCTCTAAAGAGGCATAAACCTTATCTAAGGTTTCAGAATCTACAAGGATAACGAATCCTCCTACGACATCTAAAGGATTATCAAAGGGAGGTCTATTTTCATCATTAGGATCTTTAGCTGAGGTTTTAAGCCTTGATATGAACCCATCAAACCCTCCGGACGATAAATTTGCTAATGCCGTAACATCCTGACCTATTTTCATGAAAGAAGGAGGAACTAAAAGATTAATGTACATACCTGCCGTGACCGTTATATACTTATTCAATTCCGCCTGTAAAGCATTTATAACCGATACTAAAGCCTTCGCCCATGACCCTGTAGCACTTAAAAAAAGCTCAAGCAGCTTCAAAGCAGGAGTCAATATCTTATTTACGGCATTAAGGGCCCCTACAACCTTTTCTACACCATCAAGTATGGATTGAACATCCGGAGCCTTAATAGCTAACCTTACCCACTCATCCCCAACAGCAGACCCGGGGACTATATTAACACTCCCTCCTATATCTTCAAGCTCTTTAGCAATCTCATCAGCAGCTTCTTGTAATGCCTGTCCAATATCAATAACCGTAGATAACATCGATTCCGTATATGACTCTACATTATCCCCAGGACCTGAATAAGGATATGCTGACATAGTAGCTGATAGGTCTATACTTGCCATATTATATTAAAACCTTTTCATTTTAGATAAGGTATTCTTATATCCTTTTAATTCCGAAATGATTAAATGATTAATACCCTTGCTGACATCATTAAAAGCCTTGAATAAAGGACTATTATTATTTGCCTTTTTCCAGACTAACCGCTTACTATTTGATTTGTCGTTAATGCCGACTGATTCGACATTATCAACGCCTCCATCTGCTTCAGCTTTGCTTCGCATCCCTGTCTCCTATTAAATCTAACATCCGCCCAATTATATAAATCTCCCGTAGTACCATCACTATCCCGTAATAATTCCTCATTACCTAAATCATATTTAATCTGTATCTCCCGGGTACTTAAAAAAGTATCCCTGGCAGATAAAGTGCCATCTCTATAAGTAATGTAAGTATTTCTGTCATTTAATAAATCATCTGCAATAGTCTGATATTCGATATATGTCGAACGTAATGCAGGATATATAGTAGCATCAGGTGAAAAACTTGTTGATGATGTTAATAAAAAGGACTCGGAATAACTAGAGTCATGCACAGCACTACCTACTGCGCTTAATCCTGATAAACCATTTATGGCCGTTTTCATATTACTGATTAAACTATAATCTGCATATCTTAATACAGCACTCTGAGGAACAGATAAATAATCCCAATTCAGATTGAGGGCTGTACGATCAATTGAATATATAGGGACTGTTACTCCAACCCCGGGATAAATACTGAATAAGTCAACAGCACTATTAAAAGTAAAAGTTATCTGACGATTAGTGCTGTATTTATTAGATACTCCTACGTCCCAACCTGTCCAAACGCCATCCACAGGCTGAGAATCATTTTCGTAGACTATGATGGGAGTATAAAGGGTTCCAAATATCGTAGAATTCATTATACGTATATCATCACCTGTCGGACACTCAAGAATAAATGAAGTTTCCCCATTTATTGATGTACCTCCGGTAGCCACCCCTATTCCTGCACCATCTTTCCCCCGAACATACTGGTCTCTTTCCGTGAAATCCAATGACCATTTCCAGTTCACCCCTTTTCCCTGCCATCCTGGATTTAAGGCACTATCGATTGAATATGCTACTGTATTGTAACCTTTTTGAGCTATTGCTGCCGCTAAAGCTACAGAAGCTGTAGCTGACGTATCACTATAAGGGGTCTGATTAGGTTCTGCTGAAAGGATGCTTAAAGCTGAAATCTCATCGTCTAATTTATCCTGCTCAGAAAGGATAAGGGACTTCTCCTGAGCAACATCACTGTAAATGGTATTTGTATCAAGTATACCAGTAGGATTGGTCCTGTCTAGCTTATCATCAAATACAGTCGCTAATAGATTAGATACTCGCGTAACTTCATCAGCTAAATATTCACGTTCTTTAATATTAAGGATCAGCTCCGGAGAACTACCCGTTCTATCTAAATTTCCACAAGCACTATAACCAGGAATAAATCCTAATTTATTTACAGCTGCCCCACTCCCCAATACCATGCAATTATAATCAGGAGGGTCAGTCCTTAAAACCAATGTATTCCTGTAGCCATATGTATTGGAAGGGTCTAAAACCCTCTCAGAAGTGCATGTAATACCCGTTATACTGGCCGTAAGAAGCCTACTAACATCCTCAGCCGTCAGCTTATTCACAGGGTATAATAAAGCCATAAAAGGGTCTAAAGGCTCTTCAAAAGTATAATCCCTATATGTGCCATCAACATAAACATCGAAAACATTACCATCAGAAAGACCAAAATTCTTTTCCCTGTACCCTATTATCTTCGCCCCTAAATGACCATCATCATCATAAATAGGAAAGTTTGTAGAAGCTTTATAAGTATCACCATCAGGATTAATTGTACTGTTTTCTATAAAATTGGTCGCTAATGTTAATTGGGTATCACTTACTACAGTCGAAACTTTATATCGCTTTGTTGAATCTGCTAATCCTATATAATTAGTTCCATCAGAAGGCAGCTGTAATGTCCATAACGAACTCCCGGTAACATTTGTGGATCCGTTGGTAAAAAAAGCCCCTGATGCCGTGAATTCCCCAGTTAAAGGATTAGCCCAATAAGGATTCAGATTAGTGTAATCAGGGTCAGGAAATATCCTGTTGATGGATTTTGTCGCTACCGATTGCTCTGTTTCAGAAAAAGTCCCATCATTATTAAAAAGTCTTTGACCAGTAGCAGCATAAAGTTCCTGAGAAAATGCAGAAACCCTGTCATTAAAGAAATCAAAAATATTATTAAAGATAGAACATTCTATTTCCGCATCCTTACGCCTATATTCATCATTTATTAAGCCACCTTCATTATTACCGGCATCATTGTCATTGGGAATGGTACCTCCCTGACTGACATTACCGGAAAGTATGGCAGCTTCCTCATCTATCCTTGGGATGGTAACATTCGAAAGAAAATCCCTCTGGGACAGAACTTGTATATAAAACTGGTCTAAATTCAAATACTGCAGAGAAATAGATACTTTAGATGCCTCAGGAAGTACAACAAAATAATCCACTGAATAGGTGACCGATGAATCCCCTAAATATTGTTCCCCCATATAATCCAGAGTATAATTCTGCCCTTTAACAAGACCGCTCTCCAAAAGAACGGAACCACCATCAGTCACCGAAAAATTATTATTATCCGTACCATCCAATCTTAATGCAGGACCTACAGATACCAAGGCAGGACTATCCTGATGCATAGTAGAATCAAAAGGTATAATCTTATTGCTGTTCCAACCATTGATGTAGCAGGTTATATCTATATCAGTATATGAAAGACTGATGGAGCTGGATAAGTCCCCTAACGTAGGATTACTTGAAAATAAAAAAGGATCAGAATTTACATATAAGGCAGTAGAGTCAGAATTTAAAAAATAAATATCATTAATCGTTGTAGAAAACATCAATCCAGGCTGATCTATGAGGGTAACTACTTTTTGACGAGGAAAAAGTTCCAAATCCCCCTCAGTATATACAGGACAATCACTATATGCCACTGTAGTACCCGAAGTATAATCCCTCATTATTGAGGAGCTCAAGGCCACAACAGTAGCTGTCTGGTCTTGTTCATATGTTGCTTGAGCTACACTGTAAATATCATTATTTATCTTTAGAAGAGTATTTGCCCTGAAAATATTCGGTATTTTAGCATCAGAAAAACTTAAATATATTGAACCTGATATAGCTTCATCAGCATATGCAGGTACAGTATTATAAGTTATAGACTCCGAAATACTTAAGGTAGGGTTTATAAAAGATACAGGTAATATAGTTTTTAAATCAATTTTCGTGTCTATGCCGGTATATTCTACGGATATCACATCGAAGAAATATGCCGTAGCACTATCCGAAGTCCCTATCCTTAATGTGCTACCCACACTTATCAAACTCGATATATTAATATTTTCGATATAGATAGAGCTGGTATCCAAAGCTAAATCATATGTGCTTATTATTACAGGTTTATACTCGAGAAGTTCATTCTCATAACGATAATCGATGACAACAATATCGGAAGATTCTAGACCTATAGAAGTATTATTGGTATTAGAAGCCAGTACTATAACCAGGCCGTTTTTCTGGATGCTTGCAATATCATATTCCTTCTCTTTGGTTTCATTATAAACTCTGTAAATAGTTATATCAGTATCCTCTAAAGCATCATTGATAAGAGTAAATTCAAAAGTAGAAGCTGATGTAACTGTGAGTCTTGAATCATGGACAGTACAATAGGAAGTCGAATCTACTCTTGTTAAGTCATTAGCCTGAAGAGATAATGGAGTATATCCTACAGATAAAACATCGCCACCATCAGCAGGGTCATTGAGGATAATAGTTCCTGTACGATAACTGAAATGAAATTCTGTGTCCTCATCCAAAACTATACCATTCTTGGAAAGAAATACAGACCCCCTCTTTACAGGTAAATAAGCAGTCCCAAATGATGTCTGATCCTGTGAGGCCGTTATCTGCTCATCCGAGATCCTATTCGCCTCTACTTCATAATAAACCTGATATGTGTCAGACGGACCTGGATAATCCTGCGTAGAAGGTTTCAAACGACCCGTCAAAGGCTGAAATATAACATCGTCATCAGGCTGAGCAGGAAATGATATCTTCTGCTTCTTACCATTAAGATACACAGAAAAACCATAATCGATATACTTGTTCAGGCTTTCCCCGATATACTTTGTTAGAGGTTCATTGAGGGTAGAGTCTGTTAATATCAATGTACCGGATGAGGGTTGTAGAACATAATCTTCATAAAGGGTCTGAGCTGTAGAATCTATGGAAACCTCTTCAGAGCCTGGCATAATGGAATTAAGAAGTTCGCCATCAGAATCCACTAATTGGAAATAACCGTATTCCGTCACAGATGTAGCAGGAGTAATGTCCTCTATTCTATCAAGAAACATTAAATTTGCCACACGTCTGTCCTGCACAGGAGGAGGGGGCGTATAGACAGGATCCTGTGAATAACTCACAACATAATCATGCCCCTCATCAGGAAATCGGTCTTTTTTGATATTATTGATATAAACTATAAGTGTGTTTTCAGGATATGGTATTACCGGTAATGAAAATTGAAAAGAGTCATATTGAGTACTCTGCGAAAGAATATTGTTCTCAGCAGTATTTACATCCATTAAATCAGGAAAATCAGAATCAGACGCTTTAGAAAACTTCAGCTTGATACCATCAGCAAGATTTGAAAAATATAGATGTGTATCAATGGCACTACCTGTAGTAGCATCATATTCCCAATGAGCATTCTCCTTATTATACTCAAAATCATCTTTTATATACTGTATCTGAGTACTTCCTATATCAACCTTTTTGGCCGTATATGTACCTGAAGTAGTGTCCCCCGCATATGCTATTGTTAAGCTGAGCTGGGTATTAGTAATAACGGATTGAATACTATAATAAACCTGATAGGCATCATGCTTTATTATATCCCCGGGAGATAATTCGGATAACCAATTAGTACCTACACCTAAAACAGTAGTATTAGCATTTTGATAATAAGCAACACCATCGGTTACTGTATTATTAAAAACATCAGGCTCAACAAGATATTCCCGATTAATCAGCGTCATATCTAAACCATAAGAGCCGGATAATCCTGTATCCTCCGTTAATTCCAAAGAAGTCGCATTTAATACCGTATTAACCAGATAATAACTGGAATTTATCCCTATGACATCATTATGTCTTAATGTTAAAGCATTAAGAGAACCATAAGGGGCATCAAAAGCAAATGCCGTTATATTACTGCTATCAATTGTACCTGTACCGGTTAAAACGCTGCTCTGAGGTACATATGGGTCTTTTGTATAGACTGTGCCTGTAGCATAAGAATTATTGATACCGGGTTTTGCTCCCCGTATCTCAAAGTCATTAAGGTCTATGGATTGCAGTTGAAGAATATCATCTAAAGTCTTTGCCATTAATAAAACCTTCCTATTCCAGGTGCTGCAGGGATAGGTACCGGTCCAACAGGAGGAGGTGTAAAAGCTCCTATATCTGTTATTGTCACCGTACCAAAAGTAGTAATATGTGTACAAATACCAAAAGATACCGCTGACATAATCCTTCTCATCTGAGACCCTGCTATTAATCTAAAAATAGCATTAGCATATATGATATTAAGTAGTGCCGTAGGTAAAAGACCTATAATTTTACCCGTACCAGTCCCGGGTCCTGCTCCTATAATCACTCCCTGCATGACAACAGCATTCATAGAGGTCACCACCCCAAAGGATACAGCATCAAAAAACTTTTTTGCATCCCTCCCTATCAGGCCTAAAGTAGCACCCCTGAGAAGCATCATCGACGACATGCCTCTTGTAGATAAACCTATTATCTTGCCTATCTGTGTACCTGAGCCTGGACCTACAGCAATATTTACCGAGTTGATAGTAGATGCTGCTATTACATACTGACAGGTAGCAGTAGAAATAGCTGATACTACAGCAGGTAATTTGCTCCCGGACATCAGCTGGGATGCAGCTTTAGCCCTCATGAAACCAGACATTATAGTAGGAATCAGCGGCATAACAACTTTTTAATCTTCCTTAAAGGTTTATTATCCAATAATGCTAAAGCTATAGCAATCTCTTTATAACTTTCCTCTGTCCTGTTAAAGTTCTTTTCTGTCCTGATATATTGCTCAGACATAATATTCAGCTCAGAGGCTATCTGTTTAAAAAGGATTTCCCCTTTATTTAATAATTTTTCATATTTGGTCATCCCACGCTCACTTTAAAAGAACCTCTGAGGGGCAGTCCCGTGAGGTAGTCAAAATGATTCGGCTTCCCTGGTAATCCTGATACCACACCCCCTATTAAAGCACCATTCCCTATCCTCACTAAAGGAGATTTAATTGTTGTTAATAATTTTCCGTCAATAGTAACATTAGTCCCTTTTAAACTTATAGAACCTAGTAATGTCTCTATTTTTACTGTCCCTGCAGTAACACTGACAGTATAATTTCCAGCTTTGATTTTTGTAGACCGGTTTCCTGCTATAATCGTCTCTTCAATACTACCCGTTGTAACTGTAGTAGTCCTTTTTCCAAATGTCTTTATAGTCTCTTTTATATTCCCGGCCAGAACTTCAAGCTCATCATCCCCAAGAGTTATGGTAGTCTTCCTTTTTGCAAATTTACACTGCTTTTCTGTTAAAGCAATATCAGTCCATACCCCTGATACACTAATAGTCTTATCCCCCAACACTGATTCTTGTGTAGAACCTCTGATAGTCTCCTTCTTAAATCCTGATATAGTAATCTCAGATTCATTAATTATACTCGTTGCCTTACCCGCTACATACTCATTGGAATTACCATTAATAATCTCCTGCTTGGCAAAACCATCATTATCATTCCCACCCATCTCCAGGTATATACTCTTATCCGTACTTATATCAATACTTCTACCTTGTCTGGTATTATTATGGGCCCCTACGTCCCATCGTATACCTCCTTTAGCCGTCAAATCCCAAGAGTTATTATCTTTTGCGGCTATTCCCCATATTTCTTTAAGATTTCCTTTAGCTAATATGGACATTGATCTTCCGGAACCTATAGGATTAGATGAAGATGCCGAAAGATTCATATAATAATGACCTTCTTTATCTATACCTATAAAGCTTCCGGATTTTAAACAATGTAAAGCATAGGCTAATCCTAAAACACCTGGCTCATCAGTACCGTTATTCTGCATGCATCTCTGTAAATAGAATTGACCATTTTTATCATTAATGTTCTGAAATAATATTGGTCTCAATACCATGCCATATGTTTCCGCATTCTTTTTATCAGCCCCTATGTAATTACCCATGGCCATAGTAATAACAGGATTACTTGTA
>Ga0307376_10006495_pt1 | contig 10335 bp, 22 predicted proteins | sample TR2MG_FD_202536 | JGI IMG/M metagenome (GOLD analysis project Ga0307376, IMG submission 202536) | Soil microbial communities from Risofladan, Vaasa, Finland - TR-2 | ecosystem: Environmental > Terrestrial > Soil > Coastal area > Acid sulfate soil | place: Finland: Risofladan, Vaasa | collected...
TGGTTCAAAGGGGATAGTTAAAGCCCCAGATGACGCCGCGAACAATGGAGCGAAAGCGCCTAACTTAGACTTTCAAGCCGGGAATAAAACAGCGGGGACAGGCAACGGTGGAGATGTAACTATCACGACAGGGACGGGTTTTGGCGGTGGCGCGGTTGGAGATATCAAGCTCAGTGCGGCTGGTATAGAAGGGCTCGGGGTCGCTAACCTTCCTTCGGGAAGCGCTTTCGACTTCATAAGTTCAGCCTCCGGTCCAGTGAACTACAAGTCGGCGACAGAAGGACTCTTCGGAACTGGGACAGCCTCGCTCTTCGAGATTAAGACGACCATCGCCGGGAAGGACATCGCTCTCGTCGCTGGAGATGGGGACGCTAAACTGTCAGCGACAGGCGGGAATCTCCAAGGGACAGCGGACACTGTCACCGGAGGGAACTCTCTAGACTTCGTGAACAGTGCGGTCGGAGACGTGAACTTCTACGCGGGGAACGGATCCTCCACATTCGAGGGGTTCTCTTCTGACGGAGCCGGGATCCTTGGAGCGTCTGACATGATGCTCGGATCGCTGACCACTAACAAGACCTTGAGCATCCTGACCGCGGGGAGCTCGGCGAATATCACGATCGCTCCGGGAACAGATTCCGACATAATCCTTCAGACCAACGGGACAGGCGACGAGATCATCCTGACCGACGGGAACGCTAATAATGTCGGTGACGTGTGGACGGCGACGGACACGGCTGGATCTGGCCAGTGGCAAACTCCTGGCGTCATTGTTAAGAAAAAACTCGAAAGCTTGGCCTTCGATGTGACTGGAAGCTTCACAGCTAGTGAACTGTGCAAGCAAGTCTTCACAGTCGGACAGTTTCCTGACGACTCAATAATCACAGAGGCCCTATTCAAAGTCACCACAGCTATAACTGGTGACGCTAACGATGACATTAGGACACGGGGTCAGCTCTATGGTGATTCTGGATGTACCACTTCGGCTATAGGCGCAGGTAGAAGTATTGAAACCAATGGAGATACAAACGGGAACGAGCTTAGAACAGCGGGATCTTTCTCCTATGTCAACACCGTTTCTGGCACGACTGACGTAGCAGGTACAAACGGCTTATATATACGGATGACCGACAACAGCGTTGCAAACGCCACGATCGACACCGGAAATATTGACGTAAAAATTACTTTTATAACCCCATAAGGGAGCAGAGATGGCAGAGTTTAGGGGAGACAGAAGTGGACCTCGGGTCAATAGCTGAAGTTGGAACAGGAGCGATAGGCGGCGGGATCTCCGTCGCGTCCGTCGCTTGGTTCTTCTTTAATCGCTATATTCAAAGGACTGATAAGAAACACGACGAGCATGACGCTGCGATTAAAGACCTTTCAAAAGGATTATCTGAAGTCAATACAGGGATTAGGGTAATTGAGGCAAGGATAGGTGAAGCGTTATCACTTAGAGATCAAGTTACCGATAACGTCCGAGATATAGCTGTTAACTATGAGCGAATTGATAGGTGTCAGAACGATATAGACAAAGGTCTTCAATCTGTAAGAAAAAAACTGGGGGCAATATGAATTATTTATCACTTCTTTTCTTTTCAGCAATCGCTTTCGCTCAAGATGACTACAACGAAGTTCCTGATCCTGTTGACGCGATTGTCGCTTTACAGAATCTAAATGGGGGCATGGTCGCAAAGATTGTGGGCATTGCGATAGGAGTTCAAATACTTCTATACGGTACTGGAGAGGCATTGACTCGAATCTCTAAGTTCACTGAAGCAAAATGGGATAACAAAGCAGCTGAAAAGATTTCGCAGGCGGCATGGATCATGGGCTCTCTCATTGCAAAGTTTGGTTATTCAGTACCTAAGCATGTGATTGAGGAAAAAGCCAAACAACTGAAGGAGTGAACAAATGAGCAAGCCGCTAGACACAGTTCAGCTACTTTTAGCCTTGATTGGGCTGATTAAATCAGCTTCAATTGCCATCTCAGTAGTTTCAGTTGAGTGGGCAATGGCTAAAGCCTCACACTCTAAAAAAAATCAAATGATCGCTGAAAACGAACTAGAAGCAGAAAAAGAAAAAAACCAAGAAGGGGCAAAAGATGAAGGTAGCACTGATATTGTTGATAGGATTGTGGAGCGCCAAGGGGGAGTCAGTGGAAAAGGTGAATGGCCTCATTGATCAAACCCGCTGTAAGGACAAAGAATCCTGTGTCTGCTACGGCCAGAGCTACCTCACCGCTATTGAGTCTTTTTACAAGAAGGCCACTGAATGTCAGATAGACCTAAAACACAGTAGAAGAAGCATAGAAGAATTGAATAAATTCGGTAAGTCCAAGGAACCACAATGGTATCAGCATCCTGGAGTAATAGCTGGAGGCGTAGTCTTCTCTTTCTCAATAGGCGCCTTGCTCGCTTACGCAGTAGCCAAGCGATAAAGTTTGTCGAGAATCATCCGATAAAAAAGTCTATGGCATTTCCAAAGAAAATCCCTGGCTCCAGGCTACACCTTGATATAGCCAATCAAAAAAAACGTCGATATATAACGGGCGCCCCTACGGGCATCACCGTACATTACAGCGCGGACGTTCGACTTTCCTCTGTCATAAATTCTCTTGAAGCTAGGAGCCTTGGCTATCATTTGGCAATTGAGCGAGATGGGGCGATCGTCCAGCTAACTAGGCTTGACCGGTCGGTAGCTCATGCGGGGAAAGCCCTTTGGAATGGTGAGTCGCCCAATCAGAATCACCTAGCGGTCTGCCTTTTGTCGTGGGGTTGGCTGAAAAAACACAAAGAGGATTATGTGTCTTGGTCTGGAGCTCTAGTCTACGAAAAAGACGTAGTTCAACGCCCTGACATCCTAGGGAATGCTACCTATTGGCATAAGGCCACCCCGGAGCAGTACAAGACTCTAATTGAAGTCTGCCTCTGGGGCGTAGCTCACGGAATAAAATACGAAAACATCTGCGGCCATGATGAAGCCGCCTTGCCTCTTGGAAGAAAACAAGATCCAGGAGGTATTTTGCCTTGCACCATGAAGGACTTTCGACAAAAATTGTTCGATGTTCTTAAAGAAAAAACCACATAGAAACCCCATCTATCTAGCCTTCATTAGAACTCTGCCCTGCGCCACCACAGAAGCCTCATCAGACTGGGCCAACATCGTGGCTCACCACGTTCGTACGGGAAACAACCCCGTGACCGGTAGAAAGGTCAGTGATTATTACACCATCCCGCTAACCTGGGAGGAGCATGGCAAGCTTCACAGTGGATCTGAGCGGAAATATTATGAGTCAAATCAAATAAATACCAACATAGATATTTGCATGAACCTGATTCTATATATGGAATACAAGCGCCTCGCCTTTCCTGAAAGGGACGAGACTATGGATCACAAGGAATATCGAGAGATCCTAATTGAATTAATTGAAGAAAAAAGGGTGAAGAGATCTAAGAGGGTCAAATAGGGCCTGGATCCGGCGCTTTATCTTCAGCTTGAAGCCTGTCAATGACATCATCAACACTACGCGCAACGATGCAGATGACTCCCCTGGTTTGGAGCTCATAGATCCATTGCTTTTGCTTGGGGTCTAATTTTCCGTAGGTTGACTTGACCTCAACTACGAACATTCGTCCGCGCTGATAGCGGCATACTCCCATTATGTCCGGAAAACCGGCCAGTGGGTTATTGCTCCAGGTCTGTTTGCCTCTGATGTGGCGCAGAACCGGTCCTAGGGGCACTCTTACTGCGAAGTAACCCGCCGCCTTTAGGTAGGACAGGATGGCTTTTTGAATTTCCCGTTCTGGGGTCCCTGGGAGCTTTTTCTGCTTCAATAGTCACCGTACCTTTTGAGGCGCCCAGGATGGCCTGGTCCAGAATATCGTTCTTAACAGGGGTATCAAAGCTTGGAGGTAAAGACAAATCACCTTTACGGGCTTTGTCAATCAGAGCTAGGGCGTAGCCTCTCCACTGGGCTTGGAAGGTGCTCATATTCTTGTAGGTCAAAGCCTCGCAAAGTGAGTTCCAACCTCCTTGATTCTTGATAATCTCCCAGCCAATCGGCCCGACGTAGGCCTTGAGCTTCTGCCACCGCTCCCCCTCAGGAGGTCCCTCGATGCTGCCTATTTTTGAGACTGCCGAAATTAGACGCGCCGCCACATCAATGGCCTTCTTCTCGTCATCCTGTTCAGCATTGGGGAGGAATCTCTTGATCTCTTTAACACTGGGGAAAGGGTCACGCCCATTGCGGTTGGCAATGACCTCATTAATAGCCTCAGCCACCGCATCATAACCGTATGGGGCCAAGGCCATGTCGTAGCTGGCAATGACAATGTCGTTTAGCTGAGCGTTGCAGAGCTGGGCTAGTCCAGTGAACAGGGTCCAAAATTTCTTTTCGTCATGTCTGGCCATGTTTCCTCGTCAAATATCTAGACACCATCACGGTGTTTTCGTCAGCGAGTTCTTCCTGCTTCAGGTCCTGCCTAGTTATCTTAGATCCTTTTCGCCATTCAAGGTATAGCTTTTGTGAATCTTTATAGCAGGTTGGGAGATCATGGCCTCGAGTCCCATAATAGTAGTTACTCGTTTTCATGTAATGCATCACTACAGCAATAGCGGTGTCCACTCCCAGATCTTTTACAAGTCTCGCACAGAGGCTAGCGTTTTTTGCGTTCCTTGGTGGTTCTATCGGGTTGCCATCAGGGTCTTTGTACCTAACCCCGTATGCCTCACAATATGCGTTCCAAACATGCGTCCCAGGCGCCGGCTCTTTTTTATTTGGGGCCTTTTTGGTTTTTTTCGGCTTCTTTAGGGGCTCTAAAAGGGAGGGTATATCGTTTTTTTGGGTGCCAGCCAGCAAAGGCAAAGCCGCTGGTTGGTAGTGTTGGGGATTATTAAGGGGTATTTTGGGGGTAGGTGTCAAGCTCTTTCCGAAAAGCCCAGAAATGTGGGGGGGACTTTTTTTCAGTAATTCTGCTGATTTAGAGTTCTTTTTTAAAACATTGGTTTTATTAGGTTTTTTGGGGGGTGTGGGTAAGTCTGTGGGTTTTTTTTGAGTGCCCAGGCACTTTAAAATATGCCCATTGAGGTCAGTGCATAAGTCTCTGTAATTAGTAATGGAAAGTTCTGTGGAATTTTTAAGCTGCCCAGGCATATTTTTGGTTGTCCAGTTGGGCTCTACCGCTTGCATTTTGCACAGCTCTAAAATTTTGCGTCTTATGGTGCGCCTTGAGAGCCCTGTTCTACTTTCAGCGGACTCCCAATTGAGGGCTACCTTTCCATCTGAACTTTCCTCAAGCAGATAACCGAATACTTTATTCCTCGAGTCATCATCTCCTGTCGCCTCTTTGACCAGTCCGCGGACCAGCTTGAAAGGGTTCTCCATCATCGCTCCTAAAAAAATCAAGTTTTATGCGCCCACAACGGACGCACTTTGAAATCAAACACAGGTTATCTCTGCCGTTGAAAATCCAGCTATGGCGGCAGGTCTTTTGTCTAAGAAAGTGCATTATTGATTTCGTCAGTTTGGTTACAGAGGCCTTCAACTTTTTCTCCTTTTTTCAATGTCTTGTATGCGTCATTGAGCTTGGAGCGGTGGTCCTCATTGCAGTCTTTCAGGTCAACTTCAAGGAATTTCTCCAGTTTATCACGAGCTACCCCAAGCGGAGCAAACGCTTTTAAAATCCTTTCTACATCAATGGGTTCTATTGGAACGTAGCTCGTGTCGCCTTCAACGCTTAGAGGGGCATCGGCTAGGCGGTCCCTCTCATCGAAATCCGGTTCAAACTGGGTGCCATAGCCGCAAAGAGCTAGGGCCCGACCTACAGATCCAGTCTCAGCCTTTTCAAGGAAATCTTGGAAACCCTTTTTTGTCTCGGCTTTATGCCCACTTGCCATAAGGCGCCCCTCAACGTCTTTGATCTGGGCGCGGAACACCGCCCAGCCTTCGCCTCTATCTAGGCAGTTGGTCTCGATGGTCCAATCAGGATGCTCCTCGCGGAACCATACAATTCTATGGGCCACCTGGAGGTAGGGCTTGCCCCTCAAGTCAATTATGGGGAGTTCGGTGCCGCGCTCAGTGAATTTTGAGGCGTGGGGTGATTTGAACTTTTGGACGTTCTTGGTCGCTGCTTTGGTGGTTGCTGCTTTTTTAGTCATTGTTGATTTTCCTTGTTGGTCTGGTTCTGATCCATTGATTTATGTCTTCTTGGCGCCATCTCCTCAGCCGATCTCCTAGCATCCTGGGTTTGGGGAAGGCGTATTTGGCCGCAAAGCGCCACCGCATCACGGTCTTGGTTGAAACCCCCAACTGGCCGGCGACTTCATTCAGATTCAGAAATTTCTCAGCTGTCTGCATACTCAAACCTCCGGAGCGCCCACTCAGGGATTTCAAGGGGTTCAACATCCTTGCTGTATCCACCCCAGGCTAGCTCCTTATCAATGTCATTCTTAGCTTCACGCTCACGCTTCTTACAGGCGGCGTATTTATCCAAAGCCTCACGGTATAGGGCGCGGCCTACTGCTAGGCTTCTAGGCCCAATGTGGTAGATGGCAATCTCATAGGGGAACTCTTTCTCAATGGCTATCCAGATCCAGGCCTTTGGCTTCACCCCAGTGACCCGCTCAATGGTGTCCATGTAGAAGGCGGCCTGCATGTGATATTTCAAATCATTCACCGCCTTGCTGAAAGCTTCGGGGCTGGCATCCTTCGTGGTCTTGGGGTCAAAGATTATCCCGGACTTGGGGTTCCAAATATCAGGCCTCACCTTGGTTTGGATGCCCGTCACTGGATCCTTGCTGTAGACGCTCGTCTCGATCAAGCTGCCTTTCAGGATCTTGGTGCTCTTGGGGTGGTTGTTGAACATTTCAGTTATTTCAATGATCTGGTCAAGGGTGCTTTGGGTTATCTCCTCGCGCTGATCCCTCAACTGGTTGGCTTCATATTCAGACATGGCCTTTTCATACGTCTGCAAAGCAATGGCCTCCCAGGCTGTCACAGGACAGTCCTCGTTCTTGGGGTTCTTGCGCTTGCCCTTCAGTTCAGGGGGTCTGTCTGGCTTGACGGGCTTGTCAGCCGCTAGCTTGTACTCATTGTCAAACTTCTCGGGCTCAAGTATGGCTGTATGGATTGCGGACCCTAGCCTCATCTCCTTACTGACCCTCCGGGGCCTCTCCCTCATCGCCCTAAGATGCCGCGGACTCTTTTCAAGGATAATTTTCAGGTTGGAATTGCTCGCCCCTGGGCTCATGTGATAATCGCGGCTCTCAACATCAAATAGACCCTCCAGTTTTCCAGCTTGGTAGAGCTCATAAAGTTGCGGACCATCTGCCTTTGTGACTTTCATTTCACCTCCATTATTCGTGGTTCTATGGGGGTATTTACGCCGGGTATTTACCTAAAGCAAGAGCTATATGGGGTGCTTATGTCCCCCTTCTGGGGGTAGTCTGGGGGCGTCCTGTGGGTATCATGTGGGTAAAATATGGACATCTTGAGGGTGGTCGGCTGTGAAGCTATTGGGGGTCGTGGAATCTTGCAGAATTAGAGGAATCTTGTAGCGGCCTCGGCTTTTAAAGCCTTGTCAAAAGCCAAATAACCTGAATTCTCCAAATTAAATTTGAATATGCTATGCATCACGATTGAAAGGCCCCTGAGGTCTTCATCACTCAGCAGGCGTAAGAGGGTGGCGAGGTTCTTTTGACCCATCCTGCAGAGCTGTGAGCCTGTCCAGGCAGCATCGGAGATCAATTGAAGCTCTCCACTATTGGCGAAGGGTCTAAGGGTCAGGGCGTTCGCTTCAGGTGATAGATGACAGGAAAAAATGACCTTCTTTCCCTTGGTTTTCATGATTTTCAACATGGTAGCCCTCCCTGGCTCAAGTATATCAAAGGTTGATAAGCACCATATTCTTGAGCTGCATGTCACTCATCTTCTCGAATCTCTCGCGTTCATCGATCTTTAGCTGGTCCAGTGAGTCCCTGGTCAGCCCTGGCTCCTTGCCAATTCTGTGGAGGTTCATAAATTCAAGGTTTTTGACCAAGTGGTCAATCATTTCGTCGCGGGTCATATCTTGCTCCTTCTTTTCATCTGGAGTGCTATCGCTTCATTACTAAGCCATGCTCTCAATTCATCTCTGGATTCAAGGCATCCGTAAGCCTGTTCAGCGAGTATTGTGGATGCTCGTGCGAATTGCTTGGCTTCAATTAGACCCTTAATCTCGCTGATATGCCTATCGTTTGGATCAAAGCATTTTTCTAGTAGGCTTGAAATCATTACGAGTCTCCTTCGTCGTTTTTGAAAAACTCTTCAAAAGTAATAAAGTCGTCACTGGTAAAGGTCATTTCAGGCGCAGGCAGTAGCATCACCATCAAGTAGTCGCCGTAGGGGCTCCCAACCAAAATCACGCCCTCAATTTTTTGTCCTTTTGAGTTGGTTATTCCAATTGCTCCAGCGGCTACCCCGGCGCGGTCCTCTTCATAAAGGCTCCAGCCCAGTTGGCCATCAATTTTCATGTATTCGTCTAAGGTCATATCTCATCTCCACAACATTCGGGGTTAGTGCAACCATGTTCTGTGCAAACACAATCATGGCCACAGGTGTTGCAAGTTACTTGGTCTTGGGTATCGACCCCACACTGGGGGCATTCTATCGCTGGACACTCTAGGTATGGGTTATCCATTTGCTAACTCCTCATATCTTACTTAGGCAGTTTTTGACCTGTTCTACTGTTCTTAGTGTGCTGGACTGTTCTAGGGGGATCACAGAACAATGCGCTGTCCCGTTTGGCCAAAGAATAACCCCCTCCTTCAAAAGCTTCTTACTGCGACCATCACGGATATAGATGTGTATGCAGTTCTGCTTTCGGTCCACTGAGTAGCCAGCAGCCTCACACACATCAGCCAATTTAACCCACTTAGGAGGCATTTTGCTCTCATCTTCATGGGCGGTATCGTAGTATTCGGTATCGGTGTCGTAGTTGTTCATCTGAAAATCTCCTTTTCCTTTATTCGTATTCGCTGGCAAAATTCTTTGCGTCACTCAAAGTTTTAAAGTTTCTTTTTTTGACCGTGTCACCGTCTTTTTTGCACAACACCCAATTATGGCCCCAATTTCCGGCGCCCATTTTGATCGCGGTGTAATCACCACATCGGTAAAAGGTCCGGCCCAATCGGTCAGTCTGCTTGGTCCATTTCATGTTCTTCTTGCTCATCGTTGCCCCCTCGTTGTGCCTATAACCCCTTAACGGTATTCCTCGGGATTAATTTAATCTTTCTTTCAAGGCAGCGACTTCGCTTTGATAATCAAGCGGGATTAATTCAATGCTCATTTGTCAAGTGGGAATTTGATAGTTGGGGGGTAAGGCTGATTCTTCCATGAAATCAGTGTGTTGGTTTGACGCTGTAGGTTTCCTCAGTGATTAGTGCCCTTGGTAGAGTCTAGATCCCTGATCACTCCAGAAAGGGCCGCAATGAATCCTGACTCCTTACGCCCAGTGATTCGACCGTTGGCGACTTTCAGGCAGTTCATCAGGAGCGTCACTTCGCGCCACGAAAACCTGATTGTGATTCCTACGCTCGTTACGTTTGTGATCCTCATTGTCAATCCCTCATGTTTTTGCCCCATGCCTAGCTATAGGGGCAGTTAGTTTGACGCCTCATCGTTGGACTCAGTGGCCCAGTATGCCTTACGCCTCATAGGCCCTCCTCCAATTCTCTGTCATACTCTGCTAGAGCTACCTTGGCTGTGGTATCGCCGTTAGCTATGCGATCTTCCAGCCATTCCCTGTAAAGATCCCTGGTTCCGTTTGCATCCTGCTTACTTGCTTTGATTCCTTGGTCTGCCGGCGTAGTCATATTATCCCCCTGTTGCTTAGTCTTTTCATCCTGGATGGCTTTTTTGATCGTCTTGCTCAATGCTCAATCCCCTCTTGCCGTTTCGCTTAGATTCAATAACCTGTCTTGGGTCAACCCCGCCTCACGCTCGGCATGGAAACAATTTGCTGAAATCTGCTTTAAGAAATTAGCTTGCTGCGCTACCAAGTGTTCCAGACTCATAATAATTTCAATTAATTCGTCGCGGGTTGTGTTTTTATCAATGTTAAATTTCATCATTTTTCTTTCCCTTTCCCGTTGGAGGCGTGTGGGCTATCAATTTCCAAAGTGCATCTTCAGCCTTGTAAAGAGCCTTCAAAGTTTCGACTTCAACTTCATTCTTGCCCTTCTTCTCAAGAAGCTTGTCAATCTGGCTGGCTGTCTGGTTCGCTAGGCTTCTTAGTTCTTCAATGCTCATCGTGTCCCCCGTCGTTGCTTATAATCACTTAACGGAATTCGCCCCGA
>Ga0307376_10006498_pt1 | contig 10332 bp, 11 predicted proteins | sample TR2MG_FD_202536 | JGI IMG/M metagenome (GOLD analysis project Ga0307376, IMG submission 202536) | Soil microbial communities from Risofladan, Vaasa, Finland - TR-2 | ecosystem: Environmental > Terrestrial > Soil > Coastal area > Acid sulfate soil | place: Finland: Risofladan, Vaasa | collected...
CAGGGCGATGTGTATACACATAACATGACAAGTGATGAGTTTTTTGAAAAAGTTAAGTATGATTCAAGTGCATTTTGGGATGTTATTTTTATAGATGGGATGCATACTGAAAAGCAAGTGTATAAGGATATAAAAAATTCAATCAATCATCTTAATAAAGGTGGGTTTATTGTAGCCCATGATTGCAATCCTTCTACAGAGGAACGAATAGCAACCAATAATGGTACTGTTTTTAAAGGATTCATATCAGTAAAAAATCATTTAAGTGAATACTTATGGAGTTGCTTTGTAGTAGATGAAGATGATGGATGTGGGATTATTACACGCAGAAGTATTTTTACAGATTCTAAATATCAAAAAATAGACATACAATCACTCACTTGGGGATATTTTAACAACAATAGAAAAAAATTATTACAATTGATTTCTTTTGATAAGTATCTTGAAATAATTAAGGGAGTTTTAATATGAATGTAATTGAACTTTGCGGTGGAATAGGAAACCAAATGTTTCAATATGCTTTTGGACGAGTTCAAAAAGAGAGAGGAATTGATGTAAGTTATAGTTTGCGATGGTATCGGTTCCCACAAGTTCCACCACGTCCTTATCGTTTGGATAAGTTTAATATGAAAATTCCAATTGTTTATAAAGATATATTAAATCAAAAAACAGTTAAAGAGAGTTTACCATTCATATATGAGCCAACATGTTTGGAAAATGAGAATTGTAACATTCATGGGTATTGGCAATTTTTAGATTACTTCAAGCATATTTTACCTATTTTACGAAAAGAATTTAAAGTACCAGAACAACACCATACGAATGAGTTTAAGGAACTTTTAAAAGAAGTTGAAGTATTACCTAATTCAGTATCTTTGCATGTGAGGAGAGGTGATTACATTGGTCGAGCTGGGTTTGGTATTTTACCGATAACTTATTATATTGATTCTTTAAAAATAATAGAGAAGAAATGCAAAAAAATAGATACTGTTTATATATTTAGTGATGATATAGATTGGTGTCGTGGATTTTTTAAAACTGAATACTTTGGATATAAATTTAAGATAGTTGATTTTCCTGAAGATTATTTATGTATGGAATTAATGAAATCATGCGTACATAATATAATTTCAAATAGCACATTTGGATGGTGGGCTGCTATTTTAAATACTTCAAATGGGATTGTAGTAAGACCATCTGGGTGGTTATCCAATACAGGAGTAGGAGAAAGAGAAGGGAATGCACTAAAACATTGGATTCAAATTAAAACTGTATAATTATGGAATATGATGTAATAATACCATTAGCGGAAAAGGATTTTAATAAATTCAAGTATGCATATGATTCTATTGGTAAATATTTACCTAAGTTTAAAAATTTTTATTGTGTTTCTCCAGTTCCGATTCCAGAAAAATTAAGGATTTCTGATGTGCGGTATTACTTGGATGATGATGTTCTTGATTTTGATTTTAGTGTATTTACCGGAAAAATTAAAATTAGGACAGGGTGGTACCGTCAACAATTCATAGAGTTGTTTCAAAAAATAACAGGAGATAATTATTTGGTATCTGATTCTGATAATATATACACTAAGAAAATAGATTTGTTTAGGAATGGTAAACCTATTTTTATAATGGGGGAGGATCAAAATCATCCTCCATATTTTAAATTATCTCAAAAGTTATTTGGATTTGGAAGAGAATATCCATATTCATTTATTAATGAAATAATGTTATTTAAAAGACCAATAATCAAGGAGTTGGTTGATTCTACTGGTTTTACAGAGGAAGGGTTTTTTCAATATGTAGCATTAGAATTAAATAGGACTCAAGAAAATAGTGGAATGGCGCAGTATGAGTTATATGGAAATTATATCACTAAGTTTCATCATGGTTCATATCATTATGAATATCTTTCATTTTTGAATGTGAATAAACATCGCAAATGGACTGATAGTGAAATAAATGAATGTATTAATCAAGCAAAGAAAAAAGATATAACAATGATAAAAATTCACTCATGGATGTAGTATTATTTCATAGTGGACAAACACTTCCAGTGTATTTGGAATGTACATTTAATCAATTTAGATTGTTTAATCCAGATGCTAGGGTATTTTTTATAACTGACATAGAGCATTTAAATAATTTATTATTTTCAAAATATGGAATTACCCCATTGGATAAGGATGCGTTTTATTCAGATAAAATAGATGAATATAATAATTTATATAATTATCCTTCAGATCATTTTTGGTCAATAACAACTACTAGATTGACTTATATTGAGAATTTTTTAGAGTATTTTGAACTCACAGATGTATATCATTTTGAAAATGATATTTTAATATACTATTCATTAGATGATCATCATAAAATGATTAAAACATTATACTCACATATGGCAATAACTCCAGGTGGTCCAGATAGGAATATGACTGGATTGTTGTATATAAAAGATCAAGAGTCTTTATCATTAATGACTCAATTTTTTATTGACGTTATTCGCATACATGGGTTGGCAAAGTTGAGGAAGATGTATAAAACGGATATGGTTCATGAAATGTCTTTGATGAAGATGTATGAAATTGAAAGAGGATCAGAACATTTAGGGTATTTACCGATATTACCGTTTGGTGAGCATTCTAATCATTTTGATAAATTTAATTCTATATTTGACCCTGCTACTTGGGGGCAGTATGTAGGTGGAACTACAGCTGGCATTCCTGGTGTCAAACCATTAGATCATTATATTGGAAGGGTATTGGAAGACAATCCTGAATATGATGTTATTTGGAAAAAGGAGGATGAAAGGAAAGTGCCATATTTTAAATATGAAGATAATGAAGTGAAAATAAATAATTTACATATCCATTCTAAAAATTTATCTAAATACATGAGTTATGCTTAACGATTTTGATCCACATAATGCCCCTGGAGAATTATTACCTTATGAAAGATATAAGCTATATAATTGGGTACATGATATCAAACCTAATGTTATCTTGGAAATAGGTACTGGTGGAGGTGGTTCTACATATAGTATGGCAGAAGCTATTAAAAAATTGGATATATCTTCCATTTTATTTACATGTGATCCATCAGATGGATTATCATTAGATTTTAAAAAAGATTATTCTTTTGTTAAATATCATCAAATGAAATCTGAAGAATTTATACCAATGATGATAGACGAAAATTATGATATTGATTTCATATTCTTTGATGGTCCTGATGATCCTGATATTGCATTAGAAGATATATTAATGTTAGAAACACATATTAAAAATGGTACTTATTTTGCTATGCACGATTGGGAATTTACTAAAAGGAGTTATGATGATCAAACCACTACCAAGGCACAGAAAATAAGACCATATATGGAAAATTCTGAAAAGTGGGAGAAAGTGGAAGTGTTGAGTGGTTTTAAAAAGAATAGTGATTTTACAGATGTTGAATTTGATTCTGTAGGATTAAGTCTGTATAAATTTAAGAAGGGTAAAATCTCATTAGCAATTACCACTTTTGAAAGAAGTGATTGGGTTTTAAGATCGTTTGAGAGAGTTTTAAAAAATGATAATATAGATGAAATTATAATTGTTGATGATTGTACTGAAATTGGAACATTTATTAAATTGTGGGAAATTCTTGATTTGCGTGTTAATAGGAAAGTTAGATTGTATCGAAATCCATATAATTTAGGTCCAATGCGTAATAAGCAAGAGGTAGTGAAAAGTTGTAAGAATGAATGGGTGATATTATTGGATTCTGATAATGTTATAGACAATACTTATGTTGATGTTGTTATCAAATTAAATAAAAATCAGAATGTGATTTATTGTCCTGGTTTAACATTTAGATTAGATGGAACTAAAATGTGGGATTGGAGTGAATTTAATTATTTAATTGATAAGTCTAAAGCTAAAAGAAACACAACCAATGCTTTGTTTATTACTTTATTGAATACTGGTAATTATTTTGTTAATAGAAAAGAATATCTAAGTGTTTTTAATGATAATGTTATAGATGTGAATTTATGTTTTAATGATGCTTTATATTATTCTTATCTATGGTTGTTAAGTGGGAATAAAATGAAAGTGGTTCCTGAGATGACGTATGTACATTCTCAACATGGAGGTGGTATAGGTGGTAGTTGGTTTGCAAATAATACAGCAGCTTGTTATTCTGTTACGAATGACATAAAAAGGAAAATTAGAAAGTGGTAAATATAAAAAATAAGATTATGGATTTTATACAAGGTGAATTATTTACGCAATTAGCTGATTCTATATATGCTCCACAGGATAAGGAAAAGGATGATCATGATAAAAATCCTTGTACTGTTAATTGGGAAGAATTAAAGGATGTTAATGTGATATGCACACATAATATGTATATAGTACAATTGTTAGATATTATTAAATATTTTAAACAAAAATTTATCATTATCACTCCTGGTAGTGATTGTAGAATAGAAGAACAAGGAGTGGTTATACCTGATGGAAGAAGTGGTGAAGGGGTTGTTCTTCCTTATGTTATACCTGATAATCTAATTAGATGGTATTCTACAAATGTGAATGTAAAGCATCCTAAAATAATGTCTATTCCTATTGGAGTTGAGAATAGTAGGTGGCAAGGGAATCCACCTAAGAAAGAACAAATGATTAACAAATCAAAAGAGTTGAGGGTGTATAAGAATCTTCTTTATATAAATCATAGCATAGGCACTAATGTCAAACAAAGGGCAGAGCCTTATAAATTATTAGAAGGAAAATCTTGGGTAACATCACATAGAGGTAAAAATGGATTACATTTTGATATTTACATTGATAATATATATAATCATAAATTTATGATTTGTCCAGAAGGCAATGGAATAGATACACATAGAACGTGGGAGTGTCTTTATATGGGTTGTATTCCTATTGAAAAACGAAATATCAATAATCAATTCCATACTGATCTACCAATATGTTTTGTAGATAGTTGGAAGGAATTGACTGAAGTATTTTTAAACAAAGAATACAGGAGAATAAAAAATTCTGTATGGAATTTGGATAAACTTAATTTTGAATATTGGAAACACATAAGGGAATATAAACCATTTGTGCCTATTTCAATAGAAGAAAATTTAGCCATGAGAATAAAAAAGAATAAGGTGTTGATACAGATAGGGACAAACAGTGGTGCTGATGAGTTTAATAGTATTGCTAAATATGCAGAAGCATCAAAGATTATTTTAGTTGAACCACTTACAAGATGGAATACAGGAATTCAGGATAATTATGAAGGAATAAAAAATGTATTTGTAGAAAATGTAGCAATAACTGAAGTGAATAAAGGATTGGTGGATATTGTTACACCTAAAGGTGCATCTCAATGTTATAGTTTATTACCAATGGATGATTGGGGTGATGATTTTTTAAAGATTAAAGTTCCAAGTATGACTTTTAATGAATTATGTGAAAAATATGATATAACAGATGTTCATTATTTGCAAATTGATACAGAGGGGTATGATGTAGAAATTCTAAAGTCTATTGATTTTAAAAAGATTAACATTGATATAATTAAATATGAGAATTGGAGATTTCCTGAAGATTGTTTTAAGCGATATGGAGATAAAGCTAAATTGTACGGTGTAAACAGCGTGAAAGCTGCTACAGTTTTATTAGAAAGTCTAGGGTATGTGGTACATACAGATTGGGGAGATGATTCAGTTGCTGTAAAATATTAATAAGATTATGAAAACATTAGTAGAATTATTTGCAGAAAAGGGATTTGAGTATTATGAAACTGATAAAGGTACTTTACATAATTATTTAGATATATATGATAAATTATTTTTACCATTTAAGAATAAAGAAATAAATGTTTTTGAAGTTGGTTATTTTTTAGGAGGGAGTTGTAGACTTTGGGAAGAATATTTCATAAATGCTAAAATAAGGTTCATTGACAATAATCCAGATTGCATTCTTAATTCTACTTCTGGGCGAGTTTCTTTAGATATTATGGATGTTATGGATTTAACTGTTGATTATTTTGATGAATTTCCTCCAGATATTGCAATAGATGATGGGGATCATTCAATAGAATCTCAGGTTCATTTTATTAAAAGTGTTTATCCTGTTTTACGTCCTGGAGGTTTGCTAATAGTAGAAGATGTTTATCTTACAAGACCATTTGATGCAATAAATATTCCTTATAAAGTAATTGATAGAAGAATAGAACAATCACGAATTGATGAAGTTTTACTAATTTTTAAAAAATGAAAAATATACCAAAAGTTTGTTACATGTATTGGGGAGGATCAACTAATATGCCATTGTTGATGGTATTTACAGTGTTATCCTTTCATAAACTTAATCCTGATTGGAAGATTATTATTTATCGCACAATACAAAAGGATGAGGATTTGGGAAGAAATCCTTATGATTATTATTATACTGGGAACGATCATTTTTGGATGATTGAAGCAATGGACTTTGTAGAGATTAGGATTTTTGATGCGATTGAATATGGAATTAAAAAAGATATTCATTCAATATGTGGATCAGATATGTTTAGGACAAAAATATTGTATGAGAATGGCGGGATATATTCTGATTTTGATATTATCTGGCTTAAACCGATGAGTGAGTTGGCTAATGTTGATTGTATCGGTGATCCGAATGATTTTGAATTCAATGTTTGTTATTATGGATTAACCCATAGGCATCATACTCTTTCAGTTCTTATGGCTGAAGCAGGGAGTCTATTCCTTAAAGATATCATTGATCTTCAAAATAAATTAGAACCACCTTATGGAGATTGTAGTTTCAGTACATTTTTACTCAATGATAATTATCCGATATTAGATGATGTGACTTCTAAATTTCCACGTGTATTAGCTTTGTTATATGAAACATTTTATCCATATTCTATTTTTAATATGGATCAATTATGGAAGGAAAATGATCTATCCCCATTAAAAAGTAAAAACACAATGTGTGTTCATTGGTTTAATGGGCATCCATTGAGTAAAGATTATATGAATAATGGATTTAAAGCTGATTGTAGTATGACTTCTATTTTAAAACAGGAGGGATACATATGAAAAAAATTTATATAGCAGGTTGTGGGGGAATGTTAGGTGAAGCATTTTATAGACAATTCAAAGATGATTATGAGTTGAAATGTACTGATAAAAATGTGAGTAATGATTGGCTTAATTATCTTGATTTTAGAGATTATCAAACTTATATAAAAGATGTTGTTTCATTTAATCCAGATTACCTGTTTCATTTAGGTGCGATTACAGATTTAGAATATTGTGAATTACATCCAAATGATGCGTTTAATAGTAATACAATTGCTGTTGAGAGTGCTGTTACAATTGCTAATTCATTAAATATTCCAATTCTTTATATCAGTACAGCAGGTATATTTAGTGGAGAAAAAGAGTATTTTGATGAATGGGATTTACCTATTCCAACAACTGTATATGGTAGGTCAAAATATGCAGGTGAACAATATGTAATTCAAAATGCAAATAAATATTTTATTTGTCGTGCAGGATGGATGATGGGAGGTGGGTCAAATAAAGATAAAAAATTTATTCAAAAGCTAATGGTTCAAATAAAGGAAGGTAGAAAAGAATTATTTGTTGTTAATGATAAAGAAGGCACTCCTACTTATACACAAGATTTTGCTAAAAATGTAAAGTTATTGATTGAGAAAGATTGCACTGGACTTTATAATATGGTATGTAATGGACAGACAGATAGACTTGCAGTTGCAATAAAATTAATTGAAGTTCTTAATCTTCAGAATAAGATAAGAGTGGAGGCGGTAAGTTCTTCATTCTTCAAAAATACTTATTTTGTAGAAAGACCTTATAGTGAACGATTAATAAATAGAAGATTAAATATATTAAATCTTAATATAATGAGAGATTGGGAAGTATGTTTGAATGAGTATATGAATCCATATTATAAAAATTACTTATGATATCAATAGTAATGGCATATTATAACAGGAAGCAGTTGTTTATTGAGACACTAAAATCAATATCAAAATCTACTTATAAGGATATTGAAGTTATTGCCGTAGATGATGCCAGTGAAGAAAAAGAAAGAATAGAAGATTTAATGACGAAATTTTCATTTTTAAAAGTGATTAGATTAGAAAAAGAAAATAAATGGTATAATAATTCTTGTATCCCTAATAATATGGGTATTGCAAAAGCCTCTGGAGATATTATTATGATACAGAATCCAGAATGCTATCATGTTCATGATGTATTAAATCATGTAATGGAAACAGTTACTGACTTTAATTATGTTTCAATGTCTGCATATTCTATTGATGAAGAGCATACAAAAATATTTATGTCAACAAAAAATAAAAAGGCTTTTTTTGATACTTTTCCTCAGCAACATGTAAAAGAATATATGGGGTGGTATAATCATTCAATATATAATAAGACTTATTTTCATTTTTGTGTTGCGTTAACAAGAAAGAATATAAAGAATCTTGGGGGATTTGATGAACGATTTGCATATGGAATAGGGTATGAGGATGATGATTTGATAAATAGAGTTAAAAGATTAGGGTTGGAGATGAAAATCAGTGATACTGTTTCTGTAATACATCAATGGCATCCTAAAGTATATGATATTGATATTCCTGAACATTATGTAATATGGGATAGAAATGCTGTTTTATATCCGCAGGTAAAAGATGAAACAATTATTAAAGTAAAAAATAGTTATTATGAGTAAAAGAATTTTTATTACAGGTATTTCCGGTCAGGATGGAAGTTATTTAGCAGAGTATATGCTTGAGTTAGGTCATGAAGTACATGGTTTAATCAGAAGAAATTCAATGGTAGAAAATCAAACAAGACGAGTATTCCATATGAAGAATGATATTAATTTATATTATGGAGATATGTCAGATAAGAGTTCATTGGAAAAAGCTATTATTAAAGCTCAACCGGATTATGTTTTTCATTTAGCTGCACAATCTCATGTAAGAGTTAGTTTTGATACTCCTGAATCTACTTTAGATATTAATGGGAATGGAACTTTACGATTGCTTGAAGCATGTAAAAGTATTTGTCCTCAAGCACACATATATAATGCTGCAAGTAGTGAGATGTTTGGGCTTTCAGTTGACGCTGATAATTTTCAGAGGGAATCTACATCATTGAATCCTACTTCTCCTTATGGGATAAGTAAAGTTATGGGATATAATTTATCAAGACATTATCGCAGAGCATACAATATGTTCATAACTAATGGAATTTGTTTTAATCATGAATCACCTAGAAGGGGTGCTAATTTTGTAAGTCAAAAAATAGTTTTGGGTGCTATTCGAATTAAAAGAGGGGAAAGTAATACATTGGAATTAGGTAATCTTGATTCATTTAGGGATTGGGGGCATTCTAAAGATTATGTAAAAGCAATGTGGTTAATGGTAAATCATATAGAACCTTTGGATTTTGTAGTTGCTACTGGTCATGCTCATTCTGTTAGGGATATGTGTAAAGTTGTATTTGAATATTTTGGATTAAACTATGAAAATCATATAGTTCAAAATATTAAATATATGAGAGATGAGGAAGTTCCATTTTTAAAAGGAGACTCAACTAAAATAAGGACAATATTAGGATGGGAACCAGAATATACATTTGAAACATTATTATATGATATGATTAAATATCATTTTAATGTTTAATTTTAAAATAAAATGATTCCAATTATATTAGAAATTGATGAGGCATTAAATGAAAATGAAATATTTGTTGGAATACAAACTATTGGGATTGAAGAGGGAAATAAAAGATTGGTTGGTTATGTGGCATTAATAAAAGATTTCAGTAAACGCAATTCATTGAGGTATGGGAATTTAAAGGTAATAAAATATGATAAACAGAAATTTAATAATACAGTATTATGATTAATAAAGTACCAACAATTGTATTAGTATTAAAAAACGGAAAAGGTTTTGGGTTTCGTGATGTGGAGTTAATTTCAAGACACATACATGGAAAATGGAAAGCAACTATCTGTCCCAGGATTATTTGTCTTTGGGATAAGATTACAGAGCCTTGTGATATGGGCAATATAGAATTCATACCACTTACCAATAATTGGCCAGGCACATGGTCTAGGATGATACTTTATTCTCCACAAATGGAAAAGTATAAGCCATTTTTATATATTGATTTAGATACTGCAATTATAGGTTCTCTTGAGAATATATTTGAATTGGTTGATGGTTCTAAATTTATTACTTTAGAAGATTTTTGGCAAAAAAGACATTTAGCAACTGGATTGGTTTGGTTCCC
>Ga0307376_10006504_pt1 | contig 10323 bp, 8 predicted proteins | sample TR2MG_FD_202536 | JGI IMG/M metagenome (GOLD analysis project Ga0307376, IMG submission 202536) | Soil microbial communities from Risofladan, Vaasa, Finland - TR-2 | ecosystem: Environmental > Terrestrial > Soil > Coastal area > Acid sulfate soil | place: Finland: Risofladan, Vaasa | collected...
GATTGAACATCGGCCGAAGCACGGTCTCGCAAATCGTGCAATCAAGCACGAGGTCGCCCGCAACGGCCTCGATGTACGGCAAGCCGCAGGCAGCCATCCGATCCGGAGGAAACGCACTGCTCACTTAGGTTCCCTCGCAGAACTTTTCCGAATCCAGGGTGATTCCCACTTCGAACGCAGCCTGATTCGGGACAATGACCACGCCCGGCCACCCGACCAGCACCAGCTTGCCTTCCGGCACCGTATGTCCATTCACGCTGCGGATCACCTCATCGCAGGACAGGCAGAACTCACCGCGGTGGAATCCGTCTTCCCCGTCGTCGTCAATGATCACGTCTTCGCAGCTTTCGCCGGCGCCGTAGCCCAGGCGCGCATCGAACAACAGGGCATTGTTCGCCTCGTCCACCTGGATCGTAACGTTGTATCCTTCCTTGAACAACACGTCTCCTTCCAGTTCGCGCGCGAGCACATAGAACCCGTCCGGATCGCAAAGCTGTGCGGCGCTGGATGAAGAGGAGGAGGGCTGATTTCCGCAGGGCGTAGGGCAGCATCGGGCTTTGTTAGCCAGCGACACGTCCGCGACGAAGCTGTCGACCTCCGTCTGGATCAACCCCTGTTCAACGCGCAGAACGCCCTCCAGCGTGTAGGTACCGGGCACCAGTAACAGGAGCGCTGACACGTCCTGCACGGTAATGAACCCGATCCCGTAATTGTGATCCGGGTGGGTATCAGAGATGCTCGTGGCGTCTTCGTAGGCCGTGGCCCCGGGGGGCGTCCCCGACGGGATAAGGAAAGAGAAATGCCAATCCGAGAACCCGGAAGCCGTGCTTCGGAAGTCCAGAATGATGTCGCCATAGGTGACCGTGACAGAATACAGGTACACGGAATCGGTTTCCGGCAGGAAGCCGCTATCCTTGCCCATGACAAATCCGGCATCCACGAGCACCTCCCGGGGGAACGTCCCGGAAGGCAGCATGGTGACCGGATCCCCGTGGATCAGCGGATACGAGATCCGCGTATTGATGTTGTAGAAGTCACGCTCAGCCATTGGGTTCCCCCAGGCTCTTGGCCGGCACGATCTGCAGTATGCCCGGCTGGACCTGCATGATGCGGAACAGGTTGTCCAAGGCCGAGTTCCCGCCGATCGTCAGCTTGAAGTCCCCATTCTCGTCCGGCCCGATCCGGTTGATCGTCTTGATCGGGCAATACGGCGGCAACGGATCCTGGTTCTGGCAATCTTCGTGTTTGGCAAACGGGTTGCCCAACGCATCCACCCTGATTGCGCCGTCTTCCACGGACAGCACGATGCCCTGCTCGCCCACCAAGAAAACAGGCCCGTAAACAGCTTCATCGTCATCCGTGACAAATCCGCGCACGCCGACATCCGGCATGGGCACGATCACTGTAGGCGCGAAGTTCGTTTCTTCCTGCTCGAACAAGGTGTCGCCTCCGGGGAACCGTCCTGCCACGCCCTCCAGCTTGGACTGGGAAGAAACAAAGACGCCAGCCGGGCGGCCAAAGAGGTCGTAGACCGGCACCTGGCCGTTGGCCGGTATGTTCAACAGGTCCAGATGGCCATAGGCGAGCTCCACTCCCTCAAGGACAGCCAGGTGGAACCGAACGTACTCTTCTGCCACTTCAACCCGGCGCAGATAGAGCGCGTAGTTACCGCCAACGGGATAAAGGCGTGCATCGTCAAACAGGTCGGGATCGAAGGCTACACCGGAACTGTTAACCAACGTGGCATCAGTGGCGAACGGGTAGTTGACCTGTTCGGCCTGATTTCGCCACTCAACGTATACGATCTCTTTTGCCATCACTCGCTCCGATTCTGCAACGCGTTGCAGAGTCTACTCATACAGCCTTCCACCTTCCACGCACCAGTTCGCGAACTCTGAGCTGGGCGAGTATACGGCGCCCATGCCTACCCTGAAGTTGTTCATCTCAATGCTCAGGAGTGGAACCCAGGGCGAAACGTACGCCTGCGCCCCGAAAATCTCATCGGTCCAGGTGACCGTCAACCGCGCTTGGGCCGTGTTTGAACTAATCCGGCGCACGCGCACGGAAAGGTCGTAATCCACCTCGGCCAGCGCAACTGGCGGCGCGAAGCGCCCGCTGGCCAGGAAGTTGTATCCCAAGCCCAGCGCGTTTGGCCAGGCGGGACCGCCAGAGGATTTGCGGCCAATGAAGAATTCGCCATTTGGATAAAGAGAAGATGGACGAAGCGTCAGGCCGGCGAAGAAGAAGTTGTTCGCGGTCTTGTAACTGAAGATCATGTGGCCTTCGCCAGAAGGCGTTTGCGTCGGGCGGACCAGGCCGCTGACCACGATGTCTTCGCCATCATTGAAAATCCTGAAGAGATCCACCGTGTTGACAATGTGATGAACCAACTGACCGCTCATCGTGATCAGGCGCGTCGGTCCCGTCTCGCTTGCCGCGAACTGCCAGGTGCCCAGCCCTTCCCCGGAGATCGGCTGCAGAAGAGAACCGTAGCCCGTCTCCAACGAATTGCAGAAGGCGCCCGAAGAACTCGAAGGCTCCGGCGGGATTGTCGAGCTGGAGGGCTCCGATGACGAGGAAGAGGAAGAAGAAGAAGAGCTGGACGACGAATCGGACGATTCGCAGTCGTCAACAGGCTCGTATGGGTCGTATGTCTTCGGCGGACACACTTGCGACAGACCCAGCGGATAATCGATAACCATTCCGTCGCCGGAATCGCCAATGATTTCCGCCCCATTCTGGAAGACAAGGTTGATGTTACCGTCTTCGTCCGGCTCGACTTCGTTCAGACTGACCAGGCCCGGCGACACGCAGGTGTTTTCCACCGGGCGGTTGTTGCAGGGGGCTGCGAAGGCTTTCAGCACTTCCTGCAACGTGCTGCCGGTGGGAACCTTCAAAGCGAAGACCAGCACATCGCGCTCGACCGCGTCGATGATCCGTCGCTCCTTGGTAATGGAGATGTTGTCCGACCCGCTGAGCCGCACCAGACCCGTTAGGCGCGTGCTCAAACCCACTTTGCCGACCCCGGTGACAGGCAAATCCCGGGTCCGGCGCACGCAGCGCGCGCACAGCCAGGACTTCTCCGGGTCGGAGAACAGCAGGTGCATGCCTTCCCACTTGTTGGCACCCGTGCCGAAGGATATCCAGCCGGTGACACCCGGGTACAGGCTTTCCAACGGGTAGTTCTTGTAAGGGACGATCGGCCGTATCAGCCGAATGGCCGCCACAGGAACAGCGGGAGTCGACAACGGGCCGTCCGTATCCAACGGATTGTTCGGCACGGCCAGGAGAGTTAATGAAACCAAGCTGGACGTGATCCCCACGCTGGACACGTAAACAGCCTTGCCCGCGGAATCGGGAAGGGTGAGATTGACGTCTGTGATGATGTCGTCGGGCAGCTCAGCGTTGTTGTCGGCTTTGCCTAACGCCAGATCATGCAGCGGATACTTCCGCTGTTCATTCCGGGCCAGCCAGTCTTCGAACACGATTGCCATGTCGCTTCTGTCCTCTTAGGACAACATCATGGGCGCGGACAACTGTGTGCGCTGCACGTCCTGCGCTGATCCGCCCGTCCAAGTGGCTAGACCTGTTCCTGAAATGACTGTCGTCGCGCGCGATGTCAGGGCGTTGTTAAATCTCATGTTCACCGTAAATCGCACGAAAGCACCCTGAGCCAGGCCTGCGATTGTCGTCCTGAACGTTGTCGTTGACGCGGCTGGTACGATGAGCGGGTCAATCTGGAAATTGTTCCCGACGCCGAAGTCCACCTGACCCGAGCGCTGAACATACGCGATTCTGCTTATCGGCTGATCTACCACAATATCCAGCTGTACTGTGCCGAGCGCTTCCGTCGAATTGTTGTAGACCAGGAACGAACAGGCCAGATGGAAATCCGGCCGAGCAATCATGGACAGGGTTCCGTTGACGTTCAGTGGAATCTTCCCCAGCCCGGCATTCATCGCCGCGCACAGTTCATTGTAAGTCGCCTGCAGCGCCTGAATGCGCAAAGCCACGGCCTGCGCCCGTTCCCATTGAGTCCGCATGGCCCGATAGGCGTTGACATAGTCATCGCAGGAACAGCAAGCTTTGCAGTCCTGGTGCATGATCAGGCCAGGCCCAGTGACGACTGGCGCGTTATACGGCCACTGGGCATTACCCGGATCCATTCGAACGTCCGTGTTCGGGTTGACCGGCGCCCGAGAGTTGGTCATGGGCCGCTCGAACCAGGAGCACAGGCTGCTTTCCAGCTTGAAGTTCCCGCGTTCATCCGGCTCAAGTTTGTTGATCCGCTTGATGCCTTCCGTTTCGTTACAGCGTAGCTCGGCGCCAAGCCCTAAGCCGGCTTCAGCGTTCACGGTGATCCTTGTGGGTTGCCGGGTTTCCACGTCTGCGCCTGCTACACCCGGATCAAGCACAAACGCCACGTTGTTCCCCGCTTCGAAACGAACTTTGTTGTGTGTCACCAGGTCGATCTCGCCGGAAAGCGCGCGCTTCACGAAAAGTCGACGCACCCGCTTGACCCGCGGATTGATCAGCGAGGCGACCAGCGTCCCGTCCACCAGCGTCAGCTCTGTCGGAAGATCAAACAGACGCGCAGTCAGGACGACCAGACGGACCACAATATCCGCATCGGTGTATCCTTCGCCTGTCACGGTCGAGTAGCGCCACTCGTAAATCGTGTAGGAGCCGAATGTCATGGTCTGATAGACCACGCCTGGAGCGCCGTCCGTCAGGTAGGCCAGTACGGTTCCGTCGGTGAATCGAAGTTCGATGCTCGCGGCAGGCTCCAGCCGGTAATAGTTGATGCGGACATCGCCGGGATTATCCCGATGAATGTTGTGGTATACAGCTGCATCAACAAATAGCTCGTGAACGCCTTCCTGTTGTCGGTCCCGGAAGGGGTAGCTGGTGGCGTGATTCGATTGGTACCATTCAAAGATTGCACCCACGGTTACCTCATCCTCAACCCATGCAGTTGGTTTGCAAGTACCCGATCTGAGCCTCCAGACGGGAAGCCAATCCTTCCAGCGTCTGAATCTGGTTGGCCATGAACGTCAAGCCCGTGGTCACGACCTCCAGTTCGCTGCAACCGCAACAGGGCTTGGCGCATTTGTCCACCAGCTGCAAGCCGTTCAGGATCTCTTCCAGCCCCTGACACTCGTTGTCTTCCAGCACGAAATCGCCTTCGGAGTTGGGTCCAATCCCGTTGATCGTCAGGATCGGATTGCGCGCCGCTCCCTCTTCACAGTCGCAGTCTACGACCGTCCCCGCACCTTCAATGAAGCTGAAGATGATCCGGGAGTAATCGGCAGGGGTGTTGTCCAGCACCAGCTGGGCGTTGATACCGGCTTCCAGCACGATGTCGTCCTGGATCGGATCGCTCAGCTCTTCTCCATTGAGCAAGTAGATGGAGTTCACGCCGCGGATGTCCGGCTTTACGACTGTGGGCGACAGGCGCCCACCGTCCACTCCGAACTCGAAGGAGCCCGCGTAAGACATCACCGAGTCCAACGAGCCGATGACCAGCTTGGCTACCGTATCGAAGAAGTTTCCTGTGCACTGGAAAATGACCGTCGTATTGCGCGTAAACGTGGCGCGGTCCACAGTTGCACTGCCGATGGCGACACCGTCATAGCCCAATCCGACTGTCACGCCGGTGTCGAAAACGTTCACGCTCTGCAGGTGGAACTTCGATGGATCAATGTTCGGGTCCGGGTGAACAGGCAGAATGCAATCCACGAGCAGGTCGTCGGGCAGCTCGAAGGAACCACTGATGTCTTTTCCAGTGGCTTCGTCATGCAAAGGGTATTTGCGCTGGCTGTTGGCATTCAGCCAATCGACCATCCAGACGCCTGCAACAGGTGAAGCCATGGTTCATCCTTTTAGCTGATCGGGCGAACAGTGGCTCCCATTCTCAGGAGACCTAAATCTGCCGCGTAAGCGTCGCCCGGGTTACCGAAGCCAGGACGGGTGAGCCGGAAGAAGAGCGTGTCGCCAGGTTCGACGGCCAATGCCGGCGCAACAACGCGAACGTACGTCCCGGCTGCTGTGAACGTGCAAACGCCCAGATCGCCCAGCGGCGTGAACGGGTAGTCCGCCAGCGCCTTTTCGGTGCAGTCTTCAGTAGCAGGAAGTTGCGCCACTTCAACCCCAAGAGTCGGGACCGTGCCAACCGCCCGGCTGAGCAGCGTGAACCAAAGCTCGATCTCCGGGGTGGTGACCAGCAGGCTGTCCGGGATAAGCACCCGACCGGTGAAAGCCGAAGTCCGATCCTGCGGCAGGCTCAGGTAGAAGATCCCGTTGATCTGCTCTTCGCGCACTGAATCCAGCGCCACCAGATCGATACCCAAATCCAGCAGGCTTCGGCCTGGGATGGTCGGCGTCAACCTGAGCTTGCCGTAGTAGACCCCATCAATGACTTCGCCAGACACGACCGAGATGGCCATGTCGTTGCCAGGGATCAAGCCTTCAACAACAGGGCCACGCTGGAAGGTCGTGCCGCTGACTGACTTCAACGCCTTGTAGCCAGCCGCATTCTCCTGCATGGTCATTGCCAGGTCCAACGCCAGGCACAGATCGCCTGTGGTAGCGGGAGCTCCGCCGCATCCCGTGACGACGATCGGGGAACCGGTTGCCGGGCGCAGGCTGGTGACCAGGGCGTTGTTGGTCTTGAAGACCATTTTGGCGAAGTAAAGCCGTAGCGACCGCGTCATGGGGTCGCGGTACAGGAAGCCCATCTGCTCCAGCGTCACGCCGCTATCACACGTCAGAACGCCCGAAGACGAGGATGAAGACGACGACGAGGAGGAAGACGAAGAGGAGGATGAGGGCGTCGGCGGAATCAGATTCGGCCATGGTGCCTTCCCGTAGCAGTTCACGAACCACCAGATGCCGTTGACATCCACGCGAAGCGTTTCCGACGTCAGCCCGAGCCCATTCATCTCGACATAGGCGTTGTTCACGGGCAGTGGCGGCCATACCAACTGCAGTTCGGGGTGCGCCTTCAGGTTGTAACCAAAGACAGCTCCGGCAGGAGCCAGCCCGTTGAAGGAAGGATCATCAGCCGGGAGCCAGCCGGGAAGCAGATCGCTGGAGGAAGCAAAAGTGTAGGGGATATCCACCGCCGGCGTGTCCAGCTCGCCTGCCGGAACCGCAAACAGGTCGAAGACGTAGTGGACGTGGCTTTCCAGCACTTCGCGGGGAGCCGGATCGACGTGGACGTAGCCATCGCCGCGCAGGTAGGCGCAGTAGATCCCGACCGGGGGCTTCTGCTTGGTCAGTTTGCCCGGCGTGGTGCCCGCCAGGTAGTAGGGACCAGCTTCGGCCGGCGTCTGCCCCGTGGAGCCGATCACGTTTGTCAGATCGGCGAAGGAGAGCAAGCCCTTCATGATCACGTCGCCGCGCGTGCTACCGGACTTGGACGAGCACAGGCCAACTGCGTATGCACTCTTGGACAGTGTGAAGCCGCCCACGGAGTTGTCGAAGGACACCGCGGCCCTGGCCTGGTCGTAACGCAGGTTCAGCTCGTCCCAGTAAACCGGCTGGCCTACTTCAACAGCAGGAGCCAGCGCCACGCTACGCGCATAGATGCCGGAAAAGCTGTTAAGGTAATCGACCAGATCTTTGAGGTGCTGCGTCCGCTGCGTCAGCTGGTTGGGCAGACGGTTGGCAATGCGCGCCCGGACTTCTTCACCATCGACGACCGGGTTCAGCCGGCTGACCCAGGGAGTGATACTGCTCATTGGACGTCCTCCGTGAGCTGCTGCCTGTTCATCTTGGCCTCTTCAAGCAACTGGCGCATGCGCCCTTCCGCCAGCCCTTTCCGAGCGCTGCCTACAGTCAATCCAGTCATCCCGCCTGCACCTGCGCCCAAAGCCCCCATCGCGAGAGCCTTGAGCACCGACATGACCGGAGATCCTGGCGTTCTGAGCAGGTAGCCCAAACCAAGTCCGCCAATCCCTCCGCCGACCGCGCCAGCCGTTCGAGCGGCATAGGGATCGGTATTCCGGCTCATCCCGCCAAGCGCACCGCCGATCGCTGCCGGACCGCCGGTCAAGAGGGCTCCCAACAGGATCGTGCGCATCTTGGGAGGAAGGCTCTTGATGACGGCTTCCAGCGCCTTCGGATCCGCGCCTTTGTACCGATGCCGCAGAAGCGCCTCTTCCGTGCTTCCGGCCAAGTAGCCCCCGCCGGCCCCCAGAAGGCCCCCGCCGACCGCCCCGGCCCCAGCCCCGATCAGGGGCGGAGCGACATGCTCCTGAAACGCGGTCGGCTTTCTGTCCTGCTGCGAACGTTTGCGCATGGCTGCCTCACTTGAACCGAATGACCCACGTCACTCCGACCTGTTTGCCGTCCTGCTTGTCAATCGCGTCCGTCCAACCAAGCTCGCCGATGTACACGCGGCTGAAGACGATGTCCTTGCTCTGGTCGGCGGGATCGGGCGCAGCCACCAGGGCGGCTCCGAAGACGAACGAGGAAGCGGATTGCGAAAAAGCTTTGCCGAAGAACCCGGTCGTACCTTCGCTCTCCGCAAAGAATGTCGCCTGGTTGCTCTCGTAATCGTCACTCGACGCGTCCACGCTCGGATCGACCAGCAACGGCAACCGCAGGAAGTCCGTGTCCGGCGATACGGAAAGGCCGTTGTAGTAGGCGATCCCGTCCGCGCGCGACACGGCAGGCGGCGTGATCACACCCACTGTATTCTGGAACTCCAGGTACAGCATGTTGACGGCGTAGCTGGACTGGCCAGCCAGCAGCCTGCCCAGAATGTCGGCGCCGCTGTAAAGGATGAGGTTTTGCAAAGATATCTGACGGCAGATCCTTCGGGTCTTCTCGTCAAACGAAAACAGCGTGACGAGGCCTTTGGCCTGCCGCCCAAGATCAAGAGGTTCATGCAGCTTCACGTTGAGAAATCTCCTTCAGCATGGCACCACGGCGTCACATGTCGTACAGCGATCGACACGTCTTCGTAGCTGCTCGCAGCTGCCTCTTCAACAATAATACCCGGCCCCAGCCATAAGCCAATACCTTCCTCAGCACCATCGACTATCAAATCCAGCTCCTCTTCGAATGCACCCAACTGATATAAAACCACGTAAGTTGTATGAGGCGGGATCACGGTGCGCAGGAACGACAGCATGGTGCTGCTAGGCGCGTTTGCCCCGAAGCTGACCGCATTCATGCGGATGACGAACAGGTTGTTCCGCATGATGTTGCCGACCACCATCTCCAGCGGATTCACAAAGGCAGGCAAGGCCGACGGCGGCGGCTGCCCTACTTTGTTCGTACGCTGATCCAGAAGCTCAGCCAAGGTAGCCCCGGAGGCTTTGCCAGCGGCGTTGGCTTTCTCCCAGAACAGGTCCACGTCCGCCGGGAAACCGGATATTTCGAACCGGACCAGGACTTTACCGTCGTCATCTGGCCCCAAATACTCAAGGGCGACCCGTTCGTTTCGAAAGACCAACTCACACAGATACTCCGTTGTGGTGAACGACGGTGCTACGGCCAAGGCGTTAATCAGGCTGTAGTCGGGGTTGGCTCCCTGCAACTCGACCAGCTGGACGGCGTCCGTGATCGGATCCCCGCTCTTCAGCACGTCGCCCACAGAAACGATAACGGTCGCCGCGACCGGCACACGGTACGCATGCGTGGTCGTGACAATCAGCTTCGTATCGCCTTCCGTCTGAATCACTTCAACGGTTTCGGATGCGTCGATGATCGTCGGGGCACCTGCCGCGGCAGCCAAGAAGGCCTGGAAGCCCTGCAAAGACGGACCCAGGACATGCATGTCCCAAAGCGCGTTTAGCAGATCCTTGTACTCCTGGCTGGACCGCAGCCGCATCGACAAGACGTAGCCAAAGTAGGTCCAGATCGACTCCAGATCGAACGAACCGCGGTAAACCCACAGCCCGATTTCCCGATCCACAATCTCTCCGGCTTCGTTCAGGACATCGCGAATGGCCACAGCCGGATTGTTAAACGGATCTGAAGCAAAACTCATGGTGTTGCGCTCGGTATCGATCGTGTAATCGACACCGTAGACCCAGGCAGCGCTGGGCAGCGTGACCGTGTTCTGCAACGTGTACTGCGCGTTCCGCATCGCACCAGGCAGCGGTATCCGGAAGATGTCCGGTCGATCCTGCCCGCCGTAAGTTTGAATGAAGCCGGCGGGCCGTCCTTCCACCAGACCAGTTTGCGCGCCGTAGACCAGATCTCCTTCTTGGTAGATGCTGGCCAGATTCTTCGCGTCGCTTTCCCGGATCGTGAGCAGATGCCAATCCTGCGTGTGAAAGACCGGAATGGAGAGCCGGGAAACGGTCGCTA
>Ga0307376_10006506_pt1 | contig 10322 bp, 18 predicted proteins | sample TR2MG_FD_202536 | JGI IMG/M metagenome (GOLD analysis project Ga0307376, IMG submission 202536) | Soil microbial communities from Risofladan, Vaasa, Finland - TR-2 | ecosystem: Environmental > Terrestrial > Soil > Coastal area > Acid sulfate soil | place: Finland: Risofladan, Vaasa | collected...
TATTGAACTGGTCGTCTCCGGTTCCCGATGATCCGATTTTCAAGCTGAAGGCCAGGTCGGAGGCCAGGCGCTTCATGATCCGATAATTGCGATAGTCAGCGACGTAGATGTAATTGGGCAACGGTGCAGGCGAGAACTGTGCGCTTGCCCAACCTCTGGGCAGTGAAACGATTTCATCGAAAGTCATCAAAATCACCTCATCATATCATGTATGTGACCTTGACTCTTATGTTATCGACATATTCTCGGTTATCATTGGTCACCTGAGCCGAAGTGCCGAAGCGAACCCTGATCAGCGCGAGCTCGGCGGCGGTCCAGACTGGGTGCCCCAACGCGGGATCTGTCGCCTCAAACTCGACCCACGCCAGATCAGGCGACGGGACCGTTACGTATGTCGCGGTCGTGAAGCTGGCCGGAAAGTTGGTTGTCCCGACGCATACCCTGCCCTGGTGCCCACCCTGGGGACATCTGCACTTGTACTGGCACAGAATGCTTGTGATCACGGCCTCCGCAGGGATGTTGAAGCCGAAGGCCTGCCCCTCAACGAACGCATCGGCCCCGCCGTATTCGCCGCAGGTTCCGGACGCGGGATTCCAATACTCCGCAACGACGCCGTCCTCCAGGAGGATGTTCTGACCGGCCGACCAGTCCTCAGGATATGCCACCGTGGGTAGTCTTGTCTCCGTCACGACGACCGGTGGTTTAACGTTTCGATCGCCTCGCGGTAAGTGAACCGCTGCCTCGAACGGTACCACACTTACTCCTCTACCTAGTGCCATCAGAATTACCTCATATCGTGTACGTGACAGTGACCTTCATGTGGTTGAGATAGTCGTGGTCACTTATGCCCGACTGAGCTGAAGAAGTCATCCGTACCCTGAGCGATGCGAGCTCGGCGACGGTCCAGGACCGTCCTTCCGTTGCCTCGAACGTCAGCCAGGTGAAGTTATCCCAGGGCGCGGAGAGCGTTTTCCAGCCCGACCCTACCCAGTTCGTCCCGGCATCCCACGAAGCACACAGCGAAACTTGATGGGCAGTGACCTTGTAGCTGCAGGCGTAGTACTGGCACAGAATGCTTGTGATCACGGCCTCCGCTGGGATGGAGGAGAAGTCAAACCCCAAACCGTGGATCCAGTAGTTATCCCCGGTTTCACACAGCGCCCCGGAGCCACCTCGACCATACGAGCTGGCCGCGCCAGTGTTCAGGATATTGTTGATGTCGAACCAGTTGCCGTTCGTGGAGGCGCCCGTGGGCAGTTTCGTTACAGACCCGACGATCGGTGGTTTCTCAAAGGGCACGCTAGTACCGCCTCTCGGAAGCGGATAGACCCAATCAGCGAAGACCATCAGTCCGACCCTCCTCTACCTAGCTGCGCCATCAGAATACATTGTGAGTAGTCGATACATAAAGCTTCTGAAGAAGAATGACGAAGGGTTTAAGAGGACGGGAGGAAGGGCAGTACCCCCCGTCCCCGGGGAGAGGATTACTCACTTGTTCATTGAGCATTCCTTCGCGGCCGCGGCAAACTTCGCCTTGATCTCGTGCCTCTTGCCAGACGAGCCGGCCATCTTCCTGCCGACACAAGCCGCGTGTCTGTTCGTCCCTGGAGACTTTCTCAGGCCCCTCGGGTATGCGAACTTCACTCCGAATATGTTGATGTTGGGCATTTTTGGTACACCTCCTTTGAAAATAACAGAGTTCCAGAGGATATATATTGGTTCCTTCCTATTTTCGGAAATTAGGAAAACTCTTTCTCGAGGTCCCGTTCCAGGCGAATAAGCATGTCTCTCACAACATTTGCGAAGCCCAGTGTCTCGTTCTCTGCCCCCGAAAGATCCATGTACGGCAACAGCCTCGGCATCGAATCGACGATCAGGTCAAAGAAGTCGTCCCGGACCTTGTCGCTCGTGAGTAGCAGTTGAGCGGCATACCTCGTCACAAAGCCGTCCTTGAAGGCAACGACCCTGCCTTGGGACACCAGTTGATTCAGATGATGGGTCATCTGGTTCGGATTCTTCCCCAACGCCTTGGCTATGTGAGCAGCCCTCATGGGCTTCTTGTTCTTCGCCAGGATGTCGATGACCTGGCGCTTCATATCTGAGGTCATCACTCGTCGCCCCGAGCAAGCGTCTCGATCTCCTCGAGCTTGCCGAGCGTCTCTCGGTTCTGGGTATGCGCCCGAACCGTCTCAACGAGATCCTTGATCGAGAGCTCCCCGTCGATGAACCGTTGCGCCAGCTGCTCACAATCCACATCATGCGATTCGAGCTCGCGGCACATCGACAGGGTCACGCCGCCCAACGCCGCGATCTTGCACTCGTCGCATTCCTTCGGCTCCTCATCGGTAGGCATCGATTGATGAACGTGCGCGGTAGATATATAAGGATGTGCGAACCGTAGTTCTACTGTGCAATTCGGAACTGTTTACCCGGTAGTACAGAGCATATCGCCAACGGCTGGCTCGACACTTGCACATTATGCCAGGCGCAAGGAGCGGGAGATGCGGAATCTCGCCCAGCTACCAGTCTACACCTTCCCAGACGTGTATCTCACAGAGAACATCGGGACCATGGTCGACGGCAAGTTCAGCATGATCACGAAAAAGGGCCGGAGACTGACCAAGGCCGAATGGGCGCTCACATGGAACGCGACGCTGCTGGGGCACGCTTCCCGTTACAATCAACTGGCTGAGATGCTGACGGAAGACGAGCCGGAGGGAGACGAGCCAGAAATGATTCCGAGCTCGATGGACGAGCTCACGCCGGAGCAGAGAAGGAAGGCGGCCGCGGTTCTCCAAGGGGTGACGAATTGACGATACCATGCTGGCCGAAGGACCGGGCGGTCGAGGATACGCGCTTCCTGATGGGCAAGTCAAGGGAGGCCGAGAGGAACGGGCATCCCGAGCTCGCCGAGGAATACGCACAGCTCGCGTTCATGTTCAAGCACCGCCTTCCGGATTGTCGCACCGAAGCCGATCTGGTCACGACCCCCTTCTCGAAGGAAGAGACCATAGAGGGGAAATTACCGTCCGATGACTCCATGTCGGGGGATCTGAGCTACCATCTACTCGCGGCGCGTCTTGACCCGTCCACGCACATCGGGAACGTCATGCGAGACCTCGTCAAGAGACCTGGGATGGAAAAGGCCGAGGATGACGGGGAAGATGAGGACCTGGTTGAGGCATACATCAAGGTCGGCAAGGTGCAGGATCCCATGATACTAGCTCGCAAGGCAGAGGCGACCGGGGATAGATGGGGGGAGGACCGCTACCTTTCGCCCGAGACCATGTATGACAACCCAGCAGACCCCGAGCGGCTGTACACGATCGCAGATACGGTCTATTACGAGCACGATAGGCCAAAGGCACGGTTCAAGAGGGGTGGGATCGTTGACGCGGCCGGGTTCGCGCAGGTCCAGGACATCGGTGCTGTGAAGGCGAAGCGCCCTCCGGTGATCAGCGAGCCCGTGGTGGTCGAGCCGATAACGGTCAAGATTGACCGAGAAACCAAGGCAACGCCCCCGAAAACGGTCAAACCTGCCCGAAAAACCAAGGCTCCGGACCTGCGGCAGAAATCCGCCGTTCCGAGTGCTGCGAAGATCGCGGGGTGCATCATCAAGACGAGGAAGCTGGCGAACAAGCTCCGGGATTATGACCCCAAGGCAAAGAAGGCACTCGAGGTACAGGCCGAAACGCTCAAGGAGCTGAGGCGTATCGAGAAGACGACCGACGATAACAAGGAGCTCGATCGCGTGCAGGAAGAGATCCCCCGAGTCATGCGGGAGATCAAGCAGCTCAAGAAGATGGACCCTGAGACCATCCACGACGACTACGACACGCTGAAAGCGAAGTGCCCCGGCCTCGAGGTCGACTATCATGATACCCTGGGCGAACATTCAAATGTGATACGCTTCCATTATCTAGCCAACTCGACCGAGGCGCAGAGTCTTGTGGTCAGGGCCGAAGCCAGGGAGCTCTACGAGGAGTTTCTCAAGTAGAAGGGAGAAATATGTCTGACGAAGAGAGTGATTGTGGTATCCAAGTAGGGCAACTCCAGAAGATACTGGAGGAGAAAAGGGCGAAGCTGACCCGCGACCTCGAATTCGAGAAGAAGTTTCAGGAAAAGTACGGCATGAATGAGTCGAGGACCGTCGATGCGATCCAGAACGAGCTGACGGCGGTGGGGCAGCTTGAGAAGGATGTTTGCAACGAGGACTGGTGCAAGAAGGTCAAGGCTGCTCAGCAGAAACCCGTAACGGTCCTACCGCCCGTTACAGAAAACGAGGAAGAGGGCTAGGCTTTCGCCTTCGCGGCGTTCCACTCGTCAACGCATTCCTTCATCGGCTGGCCGCGGCCACCCTTCGCTTCTGGACGCATGCACGAACCCATATGGAGCTGGTACTTCGTCAGCGGCCGCCCGGTCTTCTTAGAGACAGGCCCGTCAGCTGGTGCAGCCGCCGCCTTGTGTGCAACCGCGGCTTCGCATGTTTGCAGTTCCTCGAGTATCGGCTCCCAGCTAGGGTCGTCCTCGACCAATGCTTCCAACAACTCGATCAGCGTACCCTTTGACTTCCCAGAAATTGTGCATACCATACTGACTACCTCCAACCAGCTTTCTGTCGTGCTTCCGCAAACAGCGGCTGAGATGACATATTCTCATAGACGACCCTAAAGATGATGGACTGGAATGTACTTGCGACCCTTCCGCCGATGATGCTCGGAGTCGAGGCTATCACCGTATTGAAGAGCCCTCCCTGGAAGATCTCTCCCCAATCCATCAAACCCAACGGACCCTTTGCCATTACTGCACCCCCGCGAACAGCGACCATTTCGGCAAGCCCCAACCTGCGCTGTTGCTCTTGTTCTGCTGCATGGACATGATCGTCTTGAACCGGTCGGCATACGCCGCGCGGTCTTCCCCGAGCAGCCCAGCTTCGAGCAGCAGCGCCATGAACCCGGCGACGTGCGGAGTCGCCATGCTTGTCCCGGCGATCGCGGTGTATCCGTTGCCGATCATGTCGGCCTCGCGATCGAGCAATGTCTGGTACGTGACCCCCGAGTAGATGTTCTCTTCTGGCTCCGACTCCGCGGAGGACCTCCCTCCACCTGGAGCTACGACGTCGGGCTTGATGGCGCCGTCGGGTGTGGGACCACGGGAGGAAAAGTACGAAACGGATTGGTCGATCAGACCAAGCGAGCCGACTGTGACCACCTGAGGTGAATGCCCCGGAGATGAGATCGTCCCGGTACCCGGTCCCTCATTGCCTGCAGCGACAACATAGATCGCCTCTCCTCTGTGTTCGTTGATGTATTCCACCTGGGGATCCGGAGTCTGGATGGGGCCACCCAGTGACATGCTCAGGACATCAGCCCCCTGGTCGAGCGCCCACTGCATCGCGTTTATGATCCACGAGGTCTGTCCCATGCCCATCGGGGTGGCTAGGCACTTCGCAGCTAGAAGGCTGGCACCAGGTGCTACACCCTTGACGGGGATATGGTTAGGAATCGAAGTAGCTAATCTGCCCGCTGCAATGGTGGCACAGTGACAGCCATGCCCATTCTGGTCACTAGGTGAGGGTGTGAAATTCGCCCGGTCGAGCACGGCTCCGGAGAGCTGGGGGTGCCGTGCGAACCGCTCACCTGATTCTGTGTCGACAATCGCGATCTTTACCCCCCGGCCGGTGAATCCCTGGACCTCGGCGATGTCTGCCTCGAGCCACCGTCTTGATTCCTCGGTGGATATCCAGCCGGGCGTTTGCTCGGTCAGCAGACTCAGTGACGGTCTCTTCTTTGCCAAACGGAATAGACCTCCAGGGAGGAATCTCTGAGGCATGATCCCGTCCCGGATCTCGGGGATGCGCATGGTCGTGTCAAGGTAGATGCGCTCAACGAAAGGTAGATCCGTCACATGCTTCAAGGCGAAGCGTGGTATCCAAGCGGTGATGTAATTCCTTGCTCTGAGCGTCTCACCCACGATGCTGAGACGGTCCAATGCCCCGAGGAGCTTGTCGGGGTCCTGCTTCGTTTTGAGGATGCAGAGGCTTCCTACCCCACCGAACACATTCCTTCGAAGCAAGTCACTCGTCTTGGCTAGATTCATCAATTGGAAAATATGTCAACGACACATATAAGTAAGCTTGGAGCCGGGATGCAAAAACCGATGAATAGATATACTTTCGCAAAACATAGTTTCCCTGGAGATTGAGGTGCCGAGGATATTGCGGATCTTGGATAACTTGACGCGCACCGCTACCGTGGGCTCACTGGCGTCCACGCTGAGTCTTACCGATGCCCCCGAGAACAGGGAAGTGGGCGTGGCATATCCCTTCCGGGGCGTCCTTTCGGGAGAAGTCGCTGCGCTGCCTGTTGTTCCTGAGGAACCTGTGCCAGAGCCGTATGTACCTCCGCCGGAGCCTGAAGAGCCGTATGTGCCACCGCCTGAGCCCGAAGAGCCGTATGTGCCGCCGGAGCCACCTGAGGATTATGAGCGTAATTTGCCGATCCCTTACCTTTCGTTGAGGTCGAGACCGCTCTTGCGTGCGATGACAGTGACTCCGCTCACGGACTCCGGCATGGCGCCACTTCCGGGCAGAACCGTGAAGGTCTCGCTGTTTAAGGAGCGGACCACCGTCCCGGAGACGACGGAGTATTGCACGACGGCGGCGGATGGGAGCTGGGAAGTGATGCTGGCCGCCCGGGAGTATGTTGGCTATTATCTCATTGCGGAATTCGCGGGGGATGCTCAATATGCTGCGTGTCAGGGGAAGTGGTATTTGTCCTACACGACCATGGTCGAACCGGTTCACTTGCCCGCGAGGCCTGCAAATCTGTCGGCCGTGGCTGAAGAGTCGGATATCTATGTGGACTGGGGCGTCGTCGGTGATGCCGAGTCGTATGTGGTCTATCGTAATCTGAATTCCGACCTTGCCACATCCATTGCGGTCTCCTACTCGGCGGCCGCGAGCTACACGGACTACGACGTTCTTCCAGGCCGGACATACTATTACTGGGTGGCTTCACGGAACATAGTTGGAGATAGTGACCCTGCTGGTCCCGCTGTCGCTACCTTTTCCGAGGCGGTGCCGGTGCCTCTACCGGAGCCGGAACCCGAGCCTATCCCGGAGCCGGAGCCTATTCCTGTGCCCTACCCTGAGCCAGAGCCCTACCCTCTCCCTGAGCCTGAACCCGAGCCGGAGGGATTCGTTCCTGGAGACAACATCAGACGGGTCATGGAGATCGTGAACGCTCGCCTCGAGAAGATCCGCGAACAGAAAGCCTCCGGTGAGTGGCCCCCTTGGAGTTGAACTGATGGACGATGACGAAGAGATTTTCATACCTGGAGAGAAGGACCTCGAGGAGGCCGAGGAGATTGAACGGGAGCTCTCAAAGCATGCCCTTAAGGCAATGAAGGGAGCACTCGAACAGATGCCGGAAGAGGAGCGGAAGAAGGTCGCCGAGGATTTCGACAATCGGCTTCGAGAGCTGGCGATGACGTGGCCCGACAACCTGCTCACGCCGCCCGAATGTGACCTCGTTGTGGAGAACTGGGGCGCGTTGAGCTTCCAAGGATATGGCGACATTCGCAGAGGTATGCAATCGCAGGTGTATCGGGAGGCCGTCAAGGGGATGGACCTCGATGAGTGCTCAGATTTCCTGGGGGATACCGTCAAGATCTCCGAGATCCCGAAGACTATCAACCTCTGTCTCGTCATAAAGATCGAGGAGCTCGTCAAGCAGAAGCTCATAGATGATGGGCATGACCCCGACGATGTGAGCGATTCGAGCCTCTATTGGAACTCACCATTGGATGTGGGCTGGACTTCGCCCCACGAACACATCAACGAAGCGGCAATGAAGATCATGAGGGAGGAATGAAATGCCAGAAATATGCTCGTACAAGATGGTGGTGTATCGAACCGGTGTGGAGATGGGTTACGACCCAATGTACAGGAAAGCGAGCGAAGACCCTCTCTGGTTCACGGGCTTGCCCTCAGAGGTCAAGTACAACGCGTACAAACGATTGCATGAAAAAATCGACCGCTTCCTCATCGCGGATTTCGAGGCTGCGAGAAAGGACGAGGACTTGCCAGGGGACCAATATGATGGGTTTGTGATCGCGGCATGTGTTTTCGACTCAGGGTATCCCAACCGCCCACCGCACCAGCCCCAGATCGAAGTCATAGCCGACGTGCACGATACCCCGCTCACTGATGAAGACACGTACGAAGTACTCAAGGCGGAACAATTGGAGCGTCACGGAGAGCGATGAAATGCCAGAAAAATGCTCGTACAAGCTGCTGATCTATGAAACGGGGATTCGGATGGGGCACGACCCGACCTATCGAAAGGCGAAAGATGTCCACGTGGGCTTCGCTCGCACCTTCGAGGCGGATGCGTCTGCGCTTGAGAAAGAAGCGCATAGCCTGCTCCATGCGGAGATCGACACGTTGCTCCTCAAAGATTATGAGGAGGCGCTAGAATACGACGATGAACCTAACGACCAATATGATGGATTCATCATCGCGGCGTGTATCGAGAGTGGGAAAGATGCGCCCGACAAGCCCACAATCCGCGTCATAGCCGATGCTCACGAAACCCCACTCACTGAAGACGCTTACGAGGACCTCAAGGTAGAAAATGCGGAGAAATTGAAGAACCTCAAGGACTATCTCGTTGGAAGGTGAAAAAGTGGAAGTCGATGCGTGTGAATGTATGACCGCGGTGGGCATTTTCGCCGGGGCAGTAATGGAGGTATCGGGCCGCACATTAACGAGCAGGGGCATGGACGCTATCTACGCCGCACTCACAAAGGCGGAGAAGCTGTGTGGGCACGTCAAAGCCATGGACGTTCGCTCCATGCTCGATGATGTCCGAGATGACCCGTCGATGTTGGACGATTTTGAAGGCGAGTACCACGACCACATAACCACGCAGCTCGTGCTCGACCTGGCCCGTGAAATGGGGAAGAAGTGATGCCGGACTACAAGCTACTCTACGGGTCTCTGATCCAAACCGCCACGAGGCAGTTGTACGACCGCGTTTTCGGCCAGAACCAGATCCATGGAAACATCTTGAATCTCAAGGAGGCGTTCGACGCCTTCTGTGCCGATGGGATGTGCGAACGGATCCGAGTGGACTACGAAGGGCCGTTCTGGGTGTCCTACACCGCGATGGGGTGGGTTCTTGGGCACGACCCCGCGTCTGAAGTTAGCCTCCTGGAGAACGTTCGGTTCTGGGGGCTGAGGAACGGCGTATCCACGGTACTCACGAGAGAAGGTTTCTACACACTCGGGATGTTCGACCGCAAGGTCATCCAGAGCATGCTAGCTTAGCTCAGTTATCTCCGATCGCTAGCCAGTTAATCTCCGTGTTGCCCTGGGACAGGAACTGGAAGCCGTCTACCGTGATCGCGCGCATCTCGACTAGCGAAGCCTTGGTGTCTTTCGGAAGCCCAATGAACGCATACAGCTGGTTGATAGACTCGTTGATGGACCTCTGAGCTAGGGCCGTAACCTGGTTCAGGGCGGACGTGAGATTCGAGCTGAAGACGTTCATTTGGTCGGTCATGCGGTTGGTATACTCGTTCATCTGGGCCGTCAGGGCTTCCGTGTAGCTCCTCATCGCGTCCTTGAGGTCCGTGTTGTACCCGTTCATCATCCCATCGATGTTGCCCTTGTATTCGTCAAGCGTCTCGTTGATCTTCCCCGTGTATTCACCGAGCGATGTGTTGAGGGAAGTCTGGACTTTGTCCCGGAACCTCGTGATGTCGGTAGGGACGATGGTGTTCACGATATCCTCGAGGCCGCCTGCTATGCCGTCTGCGAGTCGGTCCATCACTGCGGTCGTCATCGCGTAGGCGCTGCCAGAATCGGGGGATTGGAGTGGAAGGCCCGCGGCGTCGAAGTAGATCTGTCCGGGGTCCGTGTCGTAGTCCTTCCCCGGAGGACCAAACAGAGCGCCGGAGGCCGCATTCCCTGGGCCGTTGAACAGGTTGGGATAGAGTGAGGGGCCATGTCCGCTGAACTTGTCATGGATAGCTTGAGCTGCGCGTGCCATGAGGCTCTTGTAGGAGTTCCTGACCTTCGTTCTCAGATCCGTGCGCCAATCCCTTGGCCCGTCCCAGGTCGGCAGTGCGATCGACAGGGTGGGGATCGACGACATGATCGGCGCAGATACATTCGGAGCGACGAACGACGGTGCAGCGAACTCAGGAGCAACGAAGGTCGGGGCCGTGACTTGAGGAGGAACATAATCCTGCTCGGGCTGCTCCCCTCTTTGGTAGAGCGCGGATGCGACGACGCGCGGGACCATGGTGCACCTGTT
>Ga0307376_10006507_pt1 | contig 10321 bp, 9 predicted proteins | sample TR2MG_FD_202536 | JGI IMG/M metagenome (GOLD analysis project Ga0307376, IMG submission 202536) | Soil microbial communities from Risofladan, Vaasa, Finland - TR-2 | ecosystem: Environmental > Terrestrial > Soil > Coastal area > Acid sulfate soil | place: Finland: Risofladan, Vaasa | collected...
GCTGTCGGCCAAATGGGCCTGGTGCAGGCCTACGAAAGCTGCTTCCGCAAGCATGGCCTGCATGCCGCACAAGTGTTGCTGACGCACGCCGACCTGGCCGATCGCGAACGCTACCTGAACGCACGCATCACGTTGACCACGCTGTTGTCCCTGCGCGTTATTCCCATCATCAACGAAAACGACACTGTGGTAACCGATGAGATCAAATTCGGCGATAACGACACGCTGGGCGCGCTGGTCACAAATCTGATCGAAGCCGACCTGCTGATCATCCTCACTGATCAGGACGGCCTGTATACCGCCGATCCGCGCAAGAATCCCGCGGCTACCCTGGTCAGCCAGGCGCTGGCAGGCGATGCGCTGCTTGAAGACATGGCCGGTGCGGCAGGCAGCCATATCGGACGCGGCGGCATGATCACCAAGATACTTGCGGCAAAACGTGCCGCACGCAGCGGCGCGCACACGGTCATTGCCTCGGGACACGAGCCCGATGTGTTGTTGCGTCTGATCAATGGCGAATCTGTCGGCACCCTGCTCACCGCCGCCACCCTGACGCTGGTGGCCCGCAAACAATGGCTGGCGGATCATTTGCAGGTTTCCGGAAAACTGGTACTGGATGCCGGTGCTGTGAAAGCCTTGCGCTCGGATGGCAAGAGCTTGCTGCCGATCGGGGTCAAAAACGTCGCGGGAAAATTTGAACGCGGCGAGCTGGTCGCCTGCATCGGGGAAGACGGCAACGAGATCGCGCGCGGCCTGACCAATTACAACGCAATAGAAGCAAGCCGCATCGCAGGTCATGCCAGCAAGGAAATCGAATCCCTGCTCGGCTATGGTGGCGAGGTTGAAATCATCCACAGGGATAATCTGGTACTACTGTAGATCTTTGCAGTACCGGGTGCAGTGTGTGCTGTCGCTCTCGCGACGAACATCAGCTCGTCGCAAAATCCCGTCCGCTTTAATCCTCAGGCGGCAGTTGTTCCACGGCAATCTGCAACGGAGTGGCAATTTCCTCCACCGTGGATCGCAGACCCTCGGTTCCCGATTCATCAACAACACCGGAGAGCGGATATTTCTGCAACACGGGATCGGAAAATTCGTGCAGCGTCTTGAAATGGCTGACAGTCTCATGTTTAGAGGACTTTGGATTGGCGGCCTGAAAATATAATTCCCCGCCACGCAACGAGATCGCCAGCAAATAGGACTTCTGGCCCCTCGAATAAACCTTGGGATCGCGAACTTCAAAATACTGGGTGGGCAGATCGCCTTTGGGCTGATATTTCTCGATAAACTGTTTCGCGATTTGCTCAACAAACGTCTGGACACGATTAAGTTGCGGCGCAAGGGTAATGTGGTACTGCCCGGGTCGGTGGATGTTCACCGGATTTTCCAAGATCACCGGTCTCGCGCGCAGTATCGTGATAACAATCAATGAAATAATGGTGAGTGTCAGTAGTGATTCGCCCATAACGTCAACCTTGAATAATCAAAAAAATGTTACAAAAAATTTGCTCCAGGTATGGATGATCGGCCCGACACTTCGCCAAAACTAGTGAAAATCGCCCGCCAGCCTTACTCCGCCGTGGGGCTCGACATAGCGTCGAGGTGCGCTTTCCATCCATTGTCTGATGCGGTTGGCATCGCCTACCCGGGTGAACTTGCCCCACGAGTCAAGCAGCACGATAATGACCGGACGGTGCCTGATCGTTGCCTGCATCACCATGCATTGACCAGCTTCATTGATAAACCCGGTCTTGCTCAAACTGATATCCCACGAGGCATTCCTGACCAGCGGATTGGTGTTGCCGAAGCGTACGGCATGACCGTTTAAATTATCCACCAGAATGGATGCCGTGGTGGTGTATTGATGTATCAAAGTGTAACGCCCGGCCGCAGCAACCATTTTAACCAGATCCTGCGCGGTGGAAACATTGTCCCTGTCAAGACCGGTCGGCTCGAAAAACCGGGTATTCTCCATGCCCAGCGCGCGCGCCTTGGCATTCATTGCCGCCACCAGCGCTGCGGTGCCGCCGGGATAACTTCTCGCCAAGGCCAATGCCGCGCGATTTTCCGAAGCCATCAACGCCAGCCTGAGCATCTCCCCGCGCGTAAGCGTCATGCCATCGCGCAATCTCGATTTGGCTCTTTTGATTTTGTTCAGGTTGTCCTTCTCGACGGTTATTTCCGCGTTCATCGGCAAATGTGCGTCCAGCACCACCATCGCGGTCATCAGCTTGGTAATGGATGCAATCGGCATAACCACCTGGCCGTGCTTGTCATATAGCGGTCGCTGGGTCTGCTCATCAAAAACCAGCGCGGCATGGGAACGTACCTTGAGCAACGAAGCCCTGAGCGACAATACCCTGCTCGGCTCGACCTTCAATGGACTCCCCGCAGTTTCAGCGTGCGCTACAGCAGCGACCAATGCCTGCCCTAACAGTATCAAAACCAGCACTTGCTTTTTCATTGTTTTGTTCCCCCTGTACAACACAATTGCGCGGCCGAAGCATACCTTAATTTAGTTATAAATCAAACAACAGGCCGTTCATGCTCTTCTTGTTTCTGAAGATTCCACATTTGCGCATAAACACGGTTTTGCGTAAGCAATTCCCGATGGGTCCCGCGCTCGACTATTTTTCCATGATCCATAACCAGTATCTGGTCGGCATCCACAACCGTCGACAGGCGATGCGCGATCACCAGGGTGGTGCGATTTTGCGAGATCGCGCGCAGCTCCGACTGTATCGCCTTTTCTGATTTTGAATCCAGCGCGGAAGTCGCTTCATCAAAGATCAGGATAGCCGGATTCTTGAGGATAGCCCGCGCGATCGCAACACGCTGCTTCTCTCCGCCGGACAGTTTCAAGCCGCGCTCGCCCACCATGCTGTCATAACCCTGCGGCAGCGACTCGATAAAACCGTGGATGTGGGCAGCCTGCGCTGCGGCAATGATTTCATCGCGCGTCGCCCCTGGTTTTCCGTATGCGATGTTGTAATAGATCGTGTCGTTGAACAACACGGTATCCTGCGGCACGATACCGATCGCCGCGCGCAGACTGGTTTGTGTCACCCCGCGGATATCCTGTCCGTTGACCAGGATGTGCCCCTGCTGAGCATCATAGAAGCGGAACAACAGTCGCGAAAGCGTGGATTTGCCGGCTCCGCTTGAACCCACAACAGCGACCTTGTGCCCGGCAGGAATCGTAAAGCTCACGTCAAACAAAATCTGCCGGTCCGGCGCATAGGAAAAACTGACCCGTTCGAACCGTACTTCCGCCCTGCCCACCTGCAATACTGCCGCATTCGGCGCATCCGCGATTTCCTGGTCCTCATGAAGCAGGCTGAACATCCTCTCCATGTCAGCCATGGCATTGCGTATTTCGCGATACACAAAACCAAGAAAATGCAGCGGCATGTAGAGCTGGATCATGTAAACATTGACCAGCACCAGATCCCCCACCGTCATCTTGCCCTTCACCACCTGATCCGCGGCCAGCAACATCAGCGCGGTGATCCCGATCGCGATAACCACACTCTGAACGGAATTGAGCAGTGCCAGCGAAGTCTGGTTTCGCACCGCGGCGGACTCCCAGTGTTCCATATGGTGATCGTAGCGATCCGCCTCATATTGCTCGTTGCCGAAATACTTCACCGTCTCGTAGTTGAGCAGGCTATCGATGGCACGCGTGTTGGCTTTGGAATCCAAGTCGTTCATGGTGCGCCGCACCACCATGCGCCATTCCGTAATGAACAAAGTGAATGCGATGTAGATCACCAGCGTGATTAAGGTGATGATGGCAAACCAAGGACTGTATTTTTTTAGCAGGATCGCGGCCACCAGGCCGATTTCCAGCAGCGTCGGCAGGATGTTGAACAGCGTGAAATTCAACAGAAATCCGATTCCGCGGGTGCCGCGCTCGATATCGCGCGATACACCGCCGGTCTGCCGGTCCAGGTGGAAGCGCAGGCTCAGGCTGTGCAAATGCTCGAATACCTGCAAAGCGACCCGCCGGATGGCGCGCTGTGTGACATTGGCAAAAACCGCATCGCGCAATTCACCGAACAAGGTGCTGACCAATCTGAGCAACCCATAGCCGACGATCAGGAACACCGGTATGTACAGTACCGACTTGGTCTTGTCCATCGCATCGATGATGTCCTTGAGCACCAGCGGGACGGACACATTGGCGAGTTTGGACAATATCAGCAGGGACATTGCGACAATCACCCGCCACTTGAATTCCATCAGATAAGGAATCAGCGTTCGCAGGGTCTGCCAGTCAGCGCGACTTTTACTTTTCAACGGATTATTCGTGGAAGGACGCATATGGGAACGACAAAAATAATAGACGCTGATTATAACGCGGGGACGTACCGGGCAGACTGCTCAAATCGACCCGCCATAGCCGAGCAGGCCGATCAACAGGCGCACGATCCCGTAACTGACACGCGCAACCAGTCTGTCCTGCCAGCTGCGCGACACCCCATATCCATCCCCGACACGAAGTGCCTCATTGGCTATCGCCGCCAGCAGACTTGCACGCAGCTCTCCGGAAAATCCGGCATCCCGGACCGCCAGATTGGCCTCCAATGCCAGCATCAGACTGAACGGATCGATGTTGGATGAACCCACCGTTGTCCATTGCCCATCGACCACGGCAACCTTGGCGTGCAGGTAGCTGGGCTGATACTCGTATATCTCAATACCCGCAGCCAGCAACTGGTCATAGAGCGCATGGGTCGCGTAGTACTGCACGCGGTATTCGACCCTGCCCTGCAACAGCAGCACGACACGGACACCGCGCTGCGCGGCTTGTATCAGTGACAGGCGAAAGGCGCGTCTGGGCAAAAAATATGCATTGGCGATAATGATTTCGCTGCTCGCGCCATCAATAGCCTTCAGGTAAGCGTCTTCGATATTGTGCCGATGGCGCAAGTTATCGCGCAATATCAGCTTGATGCCTGGCAGACCCGGTTTGACACGCTCCATGACCAAGCGCCTGAGCTCTTTCCCGCGCCTGCGGAAGTTGGCCCATGACACCACACCCCACAAACGCCGCATAGTTGAGTGAATCTCGCCGACTGCCGCGCCTTGCACGCGCACGGCGTAATCGAGGCGCGGAGAGCTGAAACCGTCATGCCTGGAAATATCGTTGATGATATTGATCCCGCCGACAAAAGCCACTTCGCCATCCAGTACCACCAGTTTGCGATGCAAACGTCGCAAGCGGCGCATCCGGCTGCGGCGCAAAGTGAACGGGGAGATTTCGCGCCTGAACCATTGAACCTGGACCTTCGCCGCGGTCAACTCGGCCAGCCATGCCCGCGAAAATTCGGCCGAACCGTAACCATCCAGCAATACACGCACCACCGCCCCGCGTTCAGCAGCGCGGCGCAACGCATCGACCACCATACGGCCGGTTTCGTCCGAGGCAAAAATATAGGTTTCCAGATAGATCGAATGCTGCGCGGCATCGATATCTGCGCACAATCGCGGAAAATATGCAGCGCCGTTTTGCAGCAGCTGCAGCTGGTTTCCGGCCACCCGATGAACGTTATTCATATGTTTTTCAGTTGCGCGGAAAGCGCGGCATGGTCGGACAAGCGCAGCCAATCTCCGCCGAAATGCACGCTGCTGCGCAACACATCAAATCCCCTCACGTAAATACGATCCAGCCGCAGTACCGGCAACCTGGATGGGAAGCTGCGCGCCGGTATTCCGCCGTGCAAATCGAATACATCGTGAATTTGCAACTCGCTGGACAGCGTCTTGCTCAACTGGTTGCGCCAATCATTGAAATCGCCCGCAATCACCAGCCGCGCTCCAACCGGGATCTCTTTGCGCACATATTCGATCAATGCGCTGGTTTGCGAGCGCCTGCCTTTTGCGAACAAACCAAAATGCACGCACAGGCAATGCACGCTCTGCTGCAGTGTTTCATGCTGCTGGTGAGGCAGTGCGATCTCGCAGTGCAACAGCCCGCGGCTCTCAAAGCGATGCGCGGACACATCCGTGTTGAAGGATTGCAGAATCGGGAAGCGGCTCAGTATCGCGTTGCCGTGATGCCCCGCTTCGTACACCGAATTTTTCCCATAAACGGAATGCGGCCAGACTTCCTCGGCAATATAGTCGTATTGCGCGCCTACCGGATAATTGTGGAAACGCTCACCATGCTGCGTATGTTCCCCCTGCACCTCCTGCAGGAACACGATGTCTGCATTCAATTCGCGCAGCCGCTCGCGCAACGTGTGCAACACCACACGGCGATTGAAATAGGAAAGCCCCTTGTGGATATTGTAGGTGGCGATTTTGAGGGTAAGCATGGCGGGTATTCTACCCAATGGTGGTGGATGATGCCGTTGCATGATTGACGTCAAGATCGCGGGCAGTACCCGCAAGGGGTACGCCGTGGTTGTTAGGGGCTGAAGTCCCAACAACACACGCAGGGCCCGCTCCCACCAACAAACGAACGGCCTGATAAAACTATGCGTTGCCAATACCCTTCGCCGGCAACCCGATCTCCTTCGCAAACGCCAGCATGCGCTGGATCGGCAGCACCGCCCTCGGAATGATCGCCGGATCGACGTGTATCTCATTGCGCCCGGATTCCAGCACCTCCGCCAGATTCAACAAACCATTCATCGCCATCCACGGGCAATGCGAACAGCTCTTGCAAGTCGCGCCTACACCGGAGGTCGGGGCCTCCAGGAATATCTTGTGCGGCGACAGGGTGCGCATCTGGTGCAGGATGCCGTTGTCGGTGGCGACGATGAATTCCTGCGCATCCAGACTCTGCGATGCCTTGATCAGCTGTGTGGTGGAGCCGACCATGTCCGCCAGCTGGACGACCGCGCGCGGCGATTCGGGATGCGCCAGCACTTTGGCCCCGGGATGCTGCGCTTTCAGTTCCTGCAGTTCCTTGGCCTTGTATTCGTCGTGCACGATGCACGAGCCCTGCCACAGCAGCATGTCCGCGCCTGTCTGTTCCTGCACGTAATTGCCGAGGTGGCGATCCGGCGCCCACAGCACTTTCTTGCCCTGCTCATGGAGATGTTTGACCACCGGCAGCGCGATCGAGCTGGTCACCATCCAGTCGGCGCGCGCCTTCACTGCGGCGCTGGTGTTCGCGTACACCACCACGGTCCGGTCGGGGTGTTCGTCGCAGAACTTGCTGAACTCGTCCGCAGGACAGCCGAGGTCGAGCGAGCATTCCGCCTTGAGGTCCGGCATCAGCACGCGTTTTTCCGGATTCAGTATCTTTGCGGTCTCGCCCATGAAGCGCACGCCCGCGACGACGATGGTCCTGGCCGGATGCCGGTGGCCGAAGTTCGCCATGTCCAGCGAATCGGAGACGATGCCGCCAGTGGCTTCCGCCAGATCCTGCAGATCCGCATGCACGTAATAATGTGCCACCAGTACCGCATCCTGTTCTTTCAGCAGGCGCTTGATGCGCGCGATCAACTCGGGTTTTTCAGCCTCGCCCGGCTCGGGCGCAACCTTCGCCCAAGCCACAGCTGTCGGAGAACCGGGATGTTCATAGGCATAAGGGATGGCATTTTCACTCATTGGAATTTCCTCTGAAGACGCTCTTTTGTTTTTATGCACCCATTCATCCGGACGCGATTTGGCAATTCCAGTATCGCGGCGCGATTGCTCGGTGAAAACACTTTTTCAGCGGCATCCTGCCACGCCAGCCACTGGCAGTTCAAATGCTCACGCGGGGCAAGCTGGATCTCGACCCGGCGGGGAAGTTGCAGGCCGAATACATGCTCGGTGTTGTGCGTGATACCCGGAGGGTAGCGGTGCCGCCAGTGCGGATAGATCTCGTAGACACTCTGTTCCTGCCAGTCGCTGAGCGAATAGCACCGCGCATCAAGTCCGGTTTCTTCGCCCACTTCGCGTATCGCGGTATCGACCAGCAATTCATCGCCGTCGCGGCTGCCGGTGACCGATTGCCAGTAACCGGGATGATCGGCCCGTTCCAGCAGCAAAACGTCCAGATCATCCGTGTAGATCACCACCAGCACCGAGACCGGCTGTTTATCCTGTTTCATGCCTTAGGAAAAAAATATCCAGAATGGTTTTTTTCGCTGCCGCCAATACACTACCGTGTCGGCAAAGATATCCAGCGCGATTTCCCTGTCGTTGGCGGAAAGACCCAGTGTGTCACTGGCACCGCGCAACAACAGTACATATCCGTTTGCCCGATGCCACGACAGGTCGCACAGTGCATCGGCCAGCGCATCCCAATTCGCGCCGTATCCGGGCGGAAATTTGGCTGCAGCAGCCAATACATACAGCAAATTCTGCTTGCCCTTGACGCCCTTCAGATCGGCATCGAACAGCGCAAAGCCGGCCTTTTCAACCGCGCCGAGCAAAGCTTCCGTACTGCAATCGAGCGTATAGCTACCCGCCGCTTCCTGATTGCTCAGTTGTTTTGCCAATGTATCCATGGCTACTCCCGAATCCGGTTGAATGTCTGGTAATGATCTGCAGTGTAAAAATATTCACCGGTTGTGCCGCTGATGATGCGCCTTGTGCCGCGGCTGTGCGTGCCTGGCGTTTTCACGGTGTACTCGTGATAGTAACCACGCCTGCGTTCAGGCAATGCATGTTCGTAGTTGTTGAATACCACGCCATCGCGCCGGAATGCGAACGGCCCACCCCGTTTGATCGCGCGCAGCGTGGCACGCGCCTGTGCAGGCAATTGGGCTGTGCTGATGGTGGCCGTGTCGGTCCAGACCTTCGCTGCATGGTGCGTATGCGCTTGCGCACCGGCAGGCAACCACAACATCGCCGCCAGCACTATCCATTTCAAACGCAACATACGTGGCCCCATTATTCCTTGGCTACTTCAACTTCAGCCGTAGTTTGCACTTGCTGGCGCAACCGGATGTGCAAATCGCGCAACTGCCTTTCATCCACCGCGCTGGGTGCCTGGGTCAGCAGGCATTGCGCGCGTTGGGTTTTGGGAAATGCGATCACATCGCGGATCGATTCCGAGCCGGTCATCATCGTCACAATGCGGTCCAGGCCGAATGCCAGGCCGCCGTGCGGCGGCGCGCCGTACTGCAGCGCGTCGAGCAGGAAGCCGAACTTGAGCTGCGCTTCTTCCGCGCCGATATTGAGCGCGCGGAACACCTGGGATTGCACCGCCTCCTGATGGATACGCACCGATCCGCCGCCGATCTCGGAACCGTTCAGGGCGAGATCGTAAGCCTTGGCCAGACACTTGCCCGGGTCGCTTTCCAGCAGCGCGAGATGCTCGTCCTTGGGCGCGGTGAACGGGTGATGGCAGGCATTCCAGCGCTTGGCTTCCTCGTCGTATTCGAACATCGGAAAATCCACCACCCACAACGGTTCCCATGCCTTGCCGTTGGTGTAGCCCTTGTCGTGTCCGATTTTGCTGCGCAGCGCCCCGAGCGCGTCGTTGACAATCTTTTCCTTGTCGGCACCGAAGAAAACGATGTCGCCGTTCGCCGCACCGGTTCGTTCGATGATGGTCTTCAGCGCGCCCTCGTGCAGGTTCTTCACGATGGGCGACTGCAGACCGGTTTCGTTGGGCTGGGTAATGTCGTTGACCTTGATGTAAGCCAGGCCTTTTGCGCCGTAGATGCCGACGAATTTGGTGTATTCGTCAATCTCGCCGCGAGTGAACGCGGCACCACCCGGCACACGCAATGCTGCCACGCGGCCGTTTTCGGAATTGGCCACGCCGGCGAACACCTTGAACGCGACATCCTTCACCGCGTCGGTGACCTCGGTCAGCTCCAGCGTCACGCGCAGGTCGGGCTTGTCGGAACCGTAGCGCGCCATCGCCTCGGCATGGGTCATGCGCGGGAACGGGTTGGGCAGCTCCTCGTTGAGCGCTTCCTTGAATACGGTGCGTATCATTTCTTCCATCAGCGCGGTGATCTGCGTTTCGTCCAGAAAGGATGTTTCGATATCCACCTGGGTAAATTCCGGTTGGCGGTCGGCGCGCAGATCCTCGTCGCGGAAACACTTGGTGATCTGGTAATAGCGGTCGAAACCCGCCACCATCAGCAACTGCTTGAACAATTGCGGCGATTGCGGCAGAGCAAAAAATTCGCCCGGGTGCACGCGCGACGGCACCAGGTAATCACGCGCGCCTTCCGGGGTGGACTTGGTCAGCATCGGCGTCTCGATGTCGATGAAGCCGCGGGAGTCGAGGAAACGCCGGAATGCCATCGCCACCTTGTAACGCAGCATCATGTTCTTCTGCATCTGCGGGCGGCGCAGGTCGATCACGCGATGGGTGAGGCGCACCGTTTCGGAAAGGTTCTCGTCGTCCAGCTGGAACGGC
>Ga0307376_10006510_pt1 | contig 10317 bp, 9 predicted proteins | sample TR2MG_FD_202536 | JGI IMG/M metagenome (GOLD analysis project Ga0307376, IMG submission 202536) | Soil microbial communities from Risofladan, Vaasa, Finland - TR-2 | ecosystem: Environmental > Terrestrial > Soil > Coastal area > Acid sulfate soil | place: Finland: Risofladan, Vaasa | collected...
ATTGTCGTTGGGAATAGAACATCAAAGTTATATTTGATTCTACTAACTGGCTCTACTAACCCGCTTAGCGCGACAGTCCCCTGAAACAAAACATCAAGATTATAAAATTCTCCGCCTTCATCTCCGCCTGCGAGATCTCGGAATTGAATCATAAACGCAGATCCAGTCCCACCTACAGATTCGTTTGCATAAGCCGCACGCAACAACTGATTAACGTTGCCGTTACTAGATGGGAAAGTACACTGAATGCTGTTTGCAGGAGTGACCCCGCCGTTCCAGTTATACGTTGCGGGACCGTTTTCGAGATCCAAGAACGTGGTACCAGGAGTGAAGTCAGAGAAATCATCATCGGCAGCTTTAAACGGATACGGCCCCGCTTTAGAAACACCGTTATTCTGATTGATTTTATCAGCAGCGTTCTGAAGTCCTGGAGCATCGCCGTCGGGTAAGTTGACGCTGACAGAAACTACTTTACCGTTACCGTCGCGAACGGGCTCGGCAGCGTTAGGGTTACTGCCTGGCATCCCTTGGGCTGCGGCTGCGAGAATCTCATCGCAGATCGTACCCATATCGGCACCTGGTTTTACTAATACTTTGATTTTAGCCATCTCTATAACTCCTGGTTTTTAGTTTTAAATTCTGATTTATCATGCGCCGCGTCTCTGCGTACCCGCTCCAACGTAGCTATATAATCAAACAGCATAGCCACGTCATATTGAAACATCATAATATTATCCCAATCGGCATCAGTTAGCGGCTGATTTATGGGTAAATTTATAAACCAACTGGCGCGGTCATGTAACTCTTTATCCATAAATTCTTAGAGCAGGGCCAGGGCTATAAGCCCCCAAGCTGACATCCCCGCCAGGAGAAGCGTCAGGGCCCCGCTGCGTAGCTTATCGGCATCCTGTGAAAATTCATAACACTCCACAGCAAATCAGCCTGATCGCAGCTCCACCCACATAAGCCCAGCAGCGACGCACAACGAAACGGTGAAGGAAACCAGCGGCGCTTCGTTGAAAAACCAAAGGACTATCCCAGCCATGACTAGGGCCGCAACGCCTGAGAAGAAATAAAATAGAAACTCTTTAATCATTCGTGATAGGTGATCTTATCCCTATACGTTTTTATCAAGCAAACGCATTCCCATTTCCGAGGGTGCTCTGCTACCCTAGCGAAACTTTCCATAGTGCCCGCTCTATCCTTGCACGCCCTAATACACTTACTTAGGTAGTACCGATTCAGGTCGCAACTCCCGAGCACCAGAATCGTTAAAGCGAGCACTATGGTCTTCACTTAAAACATCGCTTCAGCTTCAGCGTTCACTTCAGTGGCCACGCTATCCGCCTGCCAGAAAGCATCCATTGGATCAAGCGGTAGTAACTTAATTCCGTTTAACGTCTTTCTGGTTTCATCTGTCATCTTCTTACTAGCTACGGGAAGCACAGTATAGACTGTGTCATTCTTCCCTTGGCCTGTGCGTTTAATCTTTATGTAGGTATCCTCTAACGGGACGTCTTTATTAATTTCATCAAGTGCGTTGTAAACCTTCCAGCCCTGCTCTAGCACCTTCGCTTCAGGCTTTCCTTCTTCGTTGGCTACAATCATATTCAGACGGAATCTAAACGCAGCCTTAGAACCAGAGGCGCAGTGAGTACACCCAGTACCTGCACACTGCTCTGTGCGTGTGCCTACCCAGTGAGTTTTAAACGCGACCGGATCCCCTCTGAGTACTCCGACTACCTGATCCCCGTCTTTCAAACTAACGAAGTGTTTACCTAAGGCACTTCCTTTATTCTCTGTGAATTTCATTTTCATCTCTCCATTGTTTACAGTGTTTACTGACGATACAGTAATCCTTGCAGCGTTTCGCCTCGCCATATCGCTGCTCGATTTCAAACCCCCTTCCACATTCTTCCAGATACCACGTAGCCTGCTCGAGTGAAGGCAGTAGTTTCTTAGCTCTCTTGTTTCCCCGCTTGATAACTGCCCATTTATCATTTGTTTTCCAACGCTCCTCATTCGTGCAGAGTGGTAGCTGCTCTTGGGTGTGTTCGAATAATCTTCCACTGAGAAACCTCCTAGTGCGATCACTATCCCATAGAGGCGCTTCGAGTTTCACTACCTGTTTATTCGGCACACCCAGCTCACGCTTAGCCTTCCCTTTACTCCAGTCTCTAAGTATCGCGACAAGAGACAGCTTAGTTATCGGGGCCTTATTCGCGCGCACCAGTTCGGCGTAACAGTTTAGCTGCTGGATGTACTCCTCAGGCAGGCAGTTATTTTTCACCTTGTAATAGGTGACAAACTTATAGTCGATCAGTTCCCCCTGGTGCAGGTCGAATCTGTCCACCTGTCCGCTGATCCGAAATCCGTTTAGATCCATAAACAATCTCTTCTCGCTAAACGCCGAGCGCTCTGCCTTCTCAAAAATCCCATGCACCACGCGACCTACCAGTGACCAGATACGATCAGAGAGATCTTCTTCCAGCTCATCCCAGTGCAGGCGAGTTAACTTCGCTATCCTCGCAGGCCCTAACAATTCAGTAATAGAAAAATCTGAATCGCCCTTGTCATAGTCGTCATTTAAAATCGCATCGACGATAGGCTGCGGTAAATCTAGATTATTTGTAAACTTCAATTCTCCTATGCCCCGTTGGGATTAGCTATAGCGAGGAGTACGTTTACTTTCAACTGTTTTTTTTGTAGTCCTAGAGGGTGATCACACTACGCCCGTACCAGTCTCAACTCATTGATAATACACGTGAATCTATCATGCGCGGTAGCCGTGCCCCGCTCCTGGTTTCTCCATGCGGCTCTGGAAAAACTGTCATGTTTAGTTATCTGGCGCGCGAGGTAACGGCGAGAAACAAGCGGGTTTTAATTCTCGCGCACAGGCAAGAGCTGCTTGAGCAGATCGGCAGTACCCTAGCTCAGTTCGGTATCGAGCATGGCTTTATCGCGCCCATGCGCACCTACTACCGACTCTATAAAACTCAGGTCGCAAGCGTAATCTCAGCAGCGCGTAGGGCAGAGCGCGGGGATCTCTCAGAGCCTGATATTATTATCATTGACGAGGCGCATCACGTTGTAGCGGGCTCGATGTTTCATCGGGTTATAGGACGATTCCCACGCGCTAAGATAATCGGAGTGACGGCGACACCGTGCAGGTTATCAGGGGAAGCACTTGGGGAAATCTTCGATCGTTTAATCTTAGGCCCTAGTGTGCGCGAGCTGATTTCTCAGAAGTACCTCTGCGATTTTAAGATCTACGCCCCGCCTGGAATTACCACAGCAGGCCTGCACACCAGGGCGGGGGACTACGTTCGCGAAGAATTATCAGCGCTTATCGATAAGCCGTCGATCACTGGGAATGCCATAAACGAATACAAGAAACTAGCCGATGGGAAACGCGCTGTGGTTTTCTGCGTCTCTGTCGATCATGCAACGAACGTCGCAACGCAGTTTAAAGAAGCTGGCTACAGAGCAAGCGCTATCCATGGCAGTATGTCCAGGGCTAACCGCGCGGAACTAATAGATAACTTCAAGTCAGGGAAAACTCAGATCGTTACCTCCTGCGATATCTTAGGCGAGGGTTTCGATCTGCCTGCTATCGAGTGCGCGATTATGCTCAGGCCTACGAAATCCCTAGCACTGTGGATCCAGCAGTCTGGCAGAGCACTCAGACCGTCGCCAGGTAAAGAGCTGGCTGTCATCTTAGACCACGCAGGAAACACGCTGAGGCACGGCTTTCCCGATGAAGAGCGGGACTGGTCCCTCGATGGGGGGTTACGTAAGCGCGCGCGCGTGGCTAATGAAGTGCAGGTGAAAATCTGCCTGCATTGTTTCGCTGCTCAGAAACCAGGGCCCGGAGCGTGCGTATATTGCGGCGAGGCTTTCGCGATCAAGCTTCGGAAAGTAGAAACCAAGAGCGGAGATTTAGTCGAGTTAGATAGGCAGCACGCGAAGATTAATCGCTTGCGTGAGCAGGGTAGCGCACGCTCGCTTGAGGCGTTGACACAGCTTGGAATCAAGCGCGGGTATAAGAATCCAGTGGCGTGGGCTAGACACTTATTCTACGCAAGGATGACTAAAAAGAATGGATGACACCACCGCTGCTGTAGTAGTTATTTTGTTTGCGATTTTTACATGGGTGAAGTGAATGAAGGAAACAGACGTGATGCGCGATATCCAGTTAGCCGCATCCGAAATGGGGGGACGGCTCTTTAGAAACAACGTGGGTTTGTTTCAAACTATCGACGGTAGAATGGCACAGTGTGGGATGGGTAAGGGCAGCTCTGATCTGATAGGATTCATCCCTGCCGAAGTTGAAAACACTGTGCTTGCAGTTTTCACCGCCATCGAAGTGAAGTCACAGATGGGAATCCCTACAACGGAGCAGAATAATTTCCTAGAAATGGTACGCAGTAACGGGGGAATCGCTGGCGTTGTTAGGTCGCGTCATGAGTTTGAGTTTTTAATAGAAAACAGTTTGCAGAATGTCAGCTCGCTAGATATGAATACCGATTGATCGGGGCAGCAAGGGAAGGAAAACTGTTACGTGGGATCAATAGATTTTGATGGCATTTCCGATACACTTCTCGGCAAATCTAAATCACTACTAACTGAATGGTTTCCTGAAGGAAAACTCATCGGTAAGGAATTCGCCGTCGGCTCGCTTCGAGGAGGTGTAGGGCAATCCCTACGAATCAATACCCTAACCGGAATCTGGAAGGACTTCGCTACAGGAGATAGCGGTAGCGATCTGGTTTCTCTCTACGCTGCCATCCACGGCATAGGACAGGGCGATGCTGCCAAGATGCTTACAACCCTAAACGGTAACGGAGCTGGCAACGGAAACGGTAGCGGGGTTACGACAGTAGGCTGGACTAAGCCTGCGCCTGTACCTGAGGGTGAGTGCGATGCATTCATAGCACCTCCGATAGACGCGCCTGCACCTGATTTCAAGCATTCGAAATTCGGCGAGCCCACAAATGTCTGGACATATCGCGACGCAGATAATAAACGATTATGCTATGTCGCTAGATACGACGACGACTACGGTAATAAGCATTTCCTTCCCTATTCGTTCACTCATACTGGATGGATTAGGAAGGCTTTACCTAAGCCTCGACCCCTCTACAATCCTTCTATTGAGCCGTTGCATTCATCCGTTCCTTGTCCCGAAAACATAGATCAGACGAATTCTAAAGCCATATTAGTTGTAGAGGGGGAGAAGGCGGCTGACGCCGCCTTTAAAATCTGCGGGCAATATTACCGAGTAGTTAGCTGGCCTGGCGGATCGTCTAGCTACAAACACGCCGACTGGAAACCCATCTACGGAAATCACGTGACTATATGGCCCGATGCAGACAAGCCAGGGAAAGTCTGCGCTGAAGGAGTAGCGAGACTTTTAGCCCCACACTGCCCAGACATTGAAATCATCGACGTGTCAGAGCGCTCTGACGGATGGGACGCAGCAGACGCGTTAGAAGAAGGCATGGACTGGGAATCATTTTCTCTGTGGGCTATGGAGAAAACACGCGCGCCAGTCCAAGCCGTTGAAGTAATCCCCGCTGATAAGCCTACATCTGCTCCACAGTACGATAAAGGAATCTGGACTAGCCTAGGTCTTGCCTGTACTAAGACAGGCGGTCCTAGAAGTAATATCGATAACGTCATCCGAATTCTCGAAGGCGAGGCGGACTGGAAGGAGCGTATCTGGTTTGATGAATTCCATGACAAGGTTTTCATCGTCGATCGTGAAGGAGATAAGCCAAGAGAATGGAACGATGTCGACTGCACCAGGCTAACTCACGAATTTCAAAGGTGCCTAGTCTTTCACTCTCTCGCAGAGACCACAGTCAGAAGCGCCGTTCGGTTATTTGCAGATAACAATCGAAGAAATGAGCCTAAGAATTGGATGAATTCCCTAAAATGGGACGGCGTTCTTAGATTAGAATCCTTCTTTCGAAGTTACCTCGGCGCGAAAAACGATGAACACTATCTAGCCAGCGCCTCTAAGAATTTCTGGATTTCGCTTATCGCTAGAGTTTTCAGGCCGGGCTGTAAAGTTGACACGATGCCTATACTCCAAGGTGCTCAAGGGATTCGAAAGTCGATGGCGTTGCAAGCGATCGGAGGAGACTGGTTTGCCGAGGCACACGAAGCGCCTACATCGAAAGACTTCTACATGATTCTCCAAGGAAAAATCCTAGTAGAGATCTCTGAGCTGAATAGTTTCAATGGTGCTGAAGTCGGTAAGATTAAACAGGTTATCACCTGCCAGATAGACAGATACCGAAAGCCTTACGCCACATGCGCTACCGATAACCCAAGGCAGTGTGTGTTTGTGGGGACGACTAACGATGACACCTACCTAAAGGACGCTACAGGCGGACGCAGATTCTGGCCAGTCACCGTTGGAAAAATAGATATAAAGCGGATTGAAGATGATCGTGCTCAGCTCTTCGCTGAAGCTGTAACCAGATTTAAAGAGAATGATACCTGGTGGGATATGCCAGAAACGGAAACTCTCGAAGTACAGGAGCAGTACCGCCAGGCTAATCCTTGGGAAGATAAGATCTCCTACGTCATCATGGGAAAAGAGACTGAAGGCGTTACCCTATTCGATGTAGCCAAGACAGCGCTCGACATGGAACCGAAAGAAATCCAAGGCGCTACCATGCACAGAATCGGAGCATGCCTCAGAGCACTTGGATGGGAAAATACCCCTAAATGGGATTCTGTCTTGCAGCGGGCTACCAGGCGCTGGATGCCTATAAAAAAATAGTCAATGATTTCAATACCCTCACAGCTTGTTACACCATCCTTACTCCTGGTGTAATGGATTTTCTCCAATTATTACAATACCCTTACTCCATTACACCATATATTATATATAATAAGAGTATTAGTATAGTAGGTAGTATAGAGGGGTATGTAGGGGGTTATGTACTATAAAGGTATAGGACTAGCTGAAATGCTGTAAGTAGTGTGATGTATATGAAATCATTGAACTAATGTGGTGTATGGAAGGTGTAAGTCGTGTAAGGAGAAAGTCCCAACTATGATACAGAATCATAGTCTACCGCGTTAACTAACCGACTTCATTGATATATATTGGGTGTGGGTATAATCGTGAATGATAATGCTACCTTACCAGACGTTATCCACAGGCCTGTGGATAAGTATCAATGGCGGGATTGTTTCACGTGAAACGTGGGTAGAAATCAGCCCCGCCGTCAGCATGGCATAAACTGAGACGGGGCTGATTCAATTTTGGTTTCTACCGGGATAAGTAGAAACCCCTGACTTAGTTATTCCACATAACACTATCAAAAAAAGTATACCTCTCGAGATAGCTAGCGCGATGCATGTTTTATTTAGCCAAGCTAGCGAATAGTCTGCGGGGATGATCGATGATTCCAGAGATTTACAGCGATGCAGGGACGCATTAGTTGAGGCTGATAACCTGTTATGTAGGAAGGGTTTCGAGTATAAGTATTCTGATCTCCATGATTTAATTTGGAAGGCAATAGATATCCTCGATGAGAAGCTTCGAAAACAATGAGAGTACGATCGTTGATAACCAGAATCCTCACGACCGCATCAAGGAATTAGAGGCTAGAATAGAAGCACTTCAGAAAATAATTGCCGATAGGGATAGAGAGATTTCCCAGCTAAAGGAATCTGATGGCTAACGAAACTCCAGTAACAGCCAAACTGATAATGGACCGTTCCCAGCCCCTTGGGAATTCAGTCGGGGATGATGCCAGACGACGCCTACATGTAAAAGTAGCCAACGGTAGCGCCGAAGCCATACCCGTAAAAATAACGGGCAGTTCCGATGGGAATACTATTCACCTAAACGGAACTGTGAATACCACGACAGCACTTACCCCCGCCGTTGCGGGTAATATAGTCATGGATGTTATGGCGCAGAATGTCGATACAGCTAAAGACTTGTTTGTATCCTTTGATGGGGGGACGACGTTTAAGACGTTGCGTCCTGGAGATAATTGGATCTGGTCACCTAAGGGAAACCTAACTCAGTTTCATATCAAGGGTGAAAACCCTAGTACCAGTTATGAAATTGTAATCAATACGGAGTAAACCTAATGTCGTGTGGATCAGTTGGATCATGGTTTAGTTACCCAAGCACTCAGCCCGGATCGGATCCGTTTGCTGATGCCCTATTTGATTGTGCTCAATGCGAGCCGTTGTATGATCATACTCCTGACGGACTGGTAGAACTTTTAACGGAGTGCGGATAAATGGGAAGATGCCACATAACCAGGGAACCCAACGCGCCAGCGTCTGCGCCGCTCGCCTCAGGGGATCACTTTGTAGATACCTCAACGAATGAAACCTACCTCTCTGTGGGTACCGCTTCTGTCGCGGACTGGGTAAAAGTAGAAACGATCGTTGATACTGATATTAAGGTAGCCGTTTCTTCAGACGACACCACGGCGGGATATCTAGAAGACAAGGTAACCGCAGGCTCTACCAAGGTTTCTCTAACCACGCTGAATCCTGGAGGCGATGAAGATCTAGAGATCGATATCGCTGAAGCAAACATCGATCATGATCAGCTTCTGAATTTTGTAACTGATGAGCACACTGACGCACAGGTAAAAGCTTCCCTAAACGATTCAACTCCAAACTACCTAGAAGATAAAGTAGTAGCTGGATCTACAAAGGTCTCAGTTACTACGTTGAATGATGGAGCTGATGAAGATGTATCGATAGACGTCAATGAAGCTAACGTCGATCATGATGCGTTATTAAATTTTGTAACTGATGAGCACACTGATGCTCAAGTGAAAGCGTCTCTAAACGATGCTACTCCGAATTACTTAGAAGATAAGATCGTCGCGGGTTCTACGAAGATAGCGGTCACTACGCTAAACGACGGAGCTGATGAAGATGTATCGATAGACGTCAATGAAGCTAACGTCGATCATGATGCGTTACTAAATTACGTTGCGGGTGAGCACACCGATGCTCAGGTAAAAGTCACTTCAAACGATACAACTCCTGGCTATCTATTTTCGAAGCTGGCAGCAGGTACAAACATCGTACTGACTGAGCAGAATGACGGAGCTAATGAAACCATACTGATCGACGCATCAGGCGATGGAGGAGAAACAAACACAGCTAGTAATGCTGGCGCTGGAGGCGTTGGATTATTCGATGCCAAGGTAGGAGTTGATCTAGAGTTTAGAAATATCAACGCCGCGTCTACTAAGATAAGCGTTGCCCTTGATGCAGGAAACAAGGAAGTAGATATCGACGTCGCTGAAGCCAACGTCGATCACGATCAACTTCTAAATTTTGTAACTGATGAGCACACTGACGCACAGGTAAAAGCTTCGTTAAACGATTCAACTCCAAACTACCTCGAAGATAAAATAGTAGCAGGCAGTACGAAAGTCTCAGTCACCACGCTGAATGATGGCGCTGATGAAGATGTCGCAGTCGATATCAATGAAGCCAACGTCGATCACGATGCACTGTTAAATTACGTTGCGGGTGAGCACACTGATGCTCAAGTGAAAGCGTCTCTAAACGATACAACTCCGAATTACTTAGAAGATAAGATCGTCGCAGGCTCTACTAAGATTTCAGTCACTACATTGAATGACGGCGCTGATGAAGATGTCTCTGTCGATGTAGCTGAGGCGAATGTAAATCATGACGCGTTATTAAATTACGTTGCGGGCGAACACACTGATGCTCAAGCCAAGGTATCTTTAAACGACACCACACCAGATTATCTAGAAAACAAAATCATAGCAGGCAGTACGAAAGTCTCAGTCACCACGTTAAACGATGGCGGCGATGAAGATATCTCTGTCGATATTTCAGAAGCAAATATAAATCACGACGCATTATTAAATTACATCGCAGGTGAGCACACTGATGCTCAAGTGAAAGCGTCTCTAAACGATACAACTCCGAATTACTTAGAAGATAAGATCGTCGCAGGCTCTACTAAGATTTCAGTCACCACGCTGAATGATGGAGCTGATGAAGATGTCTCTGTAGATCTAGTTGAAGCCAACGTAAACCATGACGCATTATTAAATTACATCGCAGGTGAGCACACAGATGCTCAAGTGAAGGTCACATCAAACGACACCACACCCGATTACCTGTTTTCAAAATTAGTCGCTGGCACAAACATCACACTGACCGAGCAGAATGATGGCGCTAACGAAAACATTCTTATCGATGCTAGCGGTGGGGACTTCGGAGCAGAGTTTACATTCGCTGAGAGCTTAGGAGCTTCTTCTACGACGTCTGTCACATACA
>Ga0307376_10006513_pt1 | contig 10312 bp, 11 predicted proteins | sample TR2MG_FD_202536 | JGI IMG/M metagenome (GOLD analysis project Ga0307376, IMG submission 202536) | Soil microbial communities from Risofladan, Vaasa, Finland - TR-2 | ecosystem: Environmental > Terrestrial > Soil > Coastal area > Acid sulfate soil | place: Finland: Risofladan, Vaasa | collected...
TAAGAAAAAAAACAGTCCCGGGTACTATCCAAGACAGATCGACATGGATAATGGGATCACGGTCATTTCTACGCCATTTCTCAAACCAAGTGAAGTAAAAAATGTTTTGGTGGTTAAATTAGATCTTTTGGGCGATGTCATTTTTGGGCGGCCAGCGATAACCCGCCTTAGGGAGAGGCTGCCCGAGGCAACCATCTCGGTTCTGTGTGGATCGTTGTATGGGGATCTGGTTAGGACATTTGATTACGTAGATCATGTGATTACGACAGATCATGTGATGACGTTTGATCTTAGCGACGGCGAAAGATTGGGGTTACAACGGAAGTTGTCGCCGCTGAACCTGGATATTGCCATAGATCTAAGGCGACAGCCTGAAACAAGATGGATCTTAGGATTATCGGGTGCTCCTCTCACCATTGGGTACGAAACAGTTAGGTACAATCCCACTATATCCCTCGCGGTGGACTCAACTCGCGTTTCCGACCACCTAAGCAATTACTTGGTCAGATTGGTCGACACCATTCCTCTCCTCCCGGTGGGGTCCAAAGACTGTGTGCCGGGGCCCCGGGGTCTGCTCTCGGTCGGCATACATCCAGGGTCAGGCCACAGAGCAAAATGCTGGCCGCTAGAATACTTCAGCCAACTGGTCGGCTTGTTACTGGCGGCAGGTTTAAGGGTAATATTGTTCGGGGGGCCGGGAGAACGTGAAATGAATCAACAAATTATCCAGGACCACGCGAACAGCGGAACGATTGTGGATATGTCAGGGGCAGTGTCGACAGCAAATTATGCTGAGGCTGTGGCAAACCAATGCAACATCTACGTTGGGAACGATACCGGCCCCACGCATATAGCGGCTGTCGCCGGAGTACCAGTTATAGCCATCTTCAGCGGAGGTACTAATATAACAGACTGGTTTCCGCCCGGCCATATCGTAGAAGTGTTGATAAAGGCGATGCCCTGTATGCCTTGTGGCTTTAGGCAATGTTCTTACAATATGGAGTGTATTGCTTCCGTAAAGCCGGGCCATGTCTTTGCCCGGGTAGCGAAACTTGCGAGAGAAGTTTTCAGCCACGAAGTGGTCGGGTGATCGTATGTACCACTTCAGGGGCATGGTGCGCGATGCCGCTTCAAATACCTCAGGATAGCTCGCATGGTATGGAGAAAGACCAAAACAAATGTGGGGGAACTCCTAGCCGTTGACAAGGGAGAGAGAGTGTACTATGTCCGTCGAGCAAATTATAAGAGAACACATATCTGTAATTAAAAAGATGATAGATACTGACTTTGTGACGGCTGTAGAACAGTTTATCGAAGCCTGTATTACTACCCTGCGAAATGGGGGGACTATCTATTTCTGCGGAAACGGGGGGAGCGCCGCCGACGCTCAACACTGGACGGCGGAGCTTGTAGGCCGGTTTCTGAGCGAACGGAAGGCCTTGCCAGCGGTTGCGATGACAACCGACACATCGATCATTACCGCCGTAGGGAATGATTATGGATTTGAAAATATCTTTGCCCGCCAAGTGGTTGCTTTGGCAAAGAATACTGATCTAGTCGTCGGGATTTCTACGTCAGGCACGAGCAAAAACGTCGTAAAGGCCTTGCAAATAGCCAAAGAAATCGGAGCTCTTTCCGTGGGAATGACCGGCAGTACCGGTGGCGATCTTGTAAGTGTCTGTGACATATGTATTCGCATACCTTCTAATGATACAGCCAGGATTCAGGAGGGCCACGCGTTAGTGGGGCATATCTTATGTAAGGTTATCGACGAGGTGGATTTCAATGGATAGCATCCTCTCTAAATTATGCCAATTTGATAAAGCTGTCAAACAGTGCAGAATATTGGTATTTGGCGACGCCATGCTTGATAAATACTATTATGGTAGTGTTGATCGCATATCACCAGAAGCGCCCGTCCCTATTGTTAGAGTATTAAAAGAACACGAAACGCTCGGGGGATCAGCCAACGTGGCAAACAACCTGGCTGGGTTGGGTTGCCACGTGGTAATGGCCGGAACGACTGGAAATGACCAAGAAAACGAACGATTATCCAGACTGTTAGAGTCAAAAGGTATTGATTTCTCGGGACTGTTTGCTACTAATAGGCCAACGATGACAAAATTAAGGGTTGTTGTTCAACAGCAACAGATGATCCGTCTTGATTTTGAAGAAACAGCATTTATCGAACAGTGGGTAGAGGAGACAATTAAAAGTTACGTCTGGGCAATTATCGATGACGGTATCGATGGGGTGGTGATATCGGATTATGCAAAGGGCAATTGTACTCCTGGGCTATGCACTTATATTATACAGCGATGCCACCATGCAAACATCCCAGTTTTAATAGATCCCAAGGGGCCTAGCTGGGAAAAATACAAGGGAGCCTCTATCATTACCCCCAACGTGAAAGAACTTGGTACCGCTTTTGGGACAGAAATTCCGAACGAAGACGGGCCTATTGTTTCTTATGCACTAGCGGCAAGGAAGCGCTTCGAGATAGCCCAGATTTTGGTCACGAGATCGTCGAAAGGTTTAAGTTTGATCAATGATTTATCGGTGGTGCATACTCCTACCCAGAGTCAGGAAGTGTTCGATGTTTCGGGCGCGGGAGATGCAGTAGCCGCCGTAGTAATCGCAGGTTTAGCAGCAGGGCTTACTACGGTGGAGGCTGTGCCACTGGCCAACTTGGCTGCGGGAGTGGTGGTGGGAAAGGCTGGCACGCATGCTATTAATAGCGATGAGCTAATGACTGCGGCCAAGCGGAACAGTTCCCCGCATAAAAGACAGGTGCTAACTCGTGATGAAGTAGTTCAATTAGTAGAGCAATGCCGGAGAGGGGGAAAAAAGGTGGTATTTACCAACGGCTGTTTCGATATCCTTCACAAGGGTCATTTGGCACTCTTGGAGAACGCAAAAGCGACCGGCGATTTTCTTATAGTTGCCATCAATTCCGACGAATCAGTGAGGCGACTTAAGGGGATAGGGCACCCAATTGTTAATGATAGTGACAGGGCGCGAATTGTCGGAGCCTTTGAGCCGGTTGACTGCGTTGTAATATTCTCTGAGGACACTCCCCGTGACTTGATTCAGGCCGTGAGGCCGGATATTCTTGTTAAGGGCGGGGACTATCGTGAGGACGAAGTTGTCGGTAGGGAATTCGCAAAGGAAGTAAAGCTTATTCCTTTTGAGAATGGGTATTCCACTTCACTGCTTTTAGAGAGAATTATAAGAGAGTATCTTCGGAGACAGGAGGCAGTTTTATGATTGTTGTCACGGGCGGTGCTGGATTTATTGGTAGTAATATCGTATTTGGGCTTAACCAAAAAGGCTATAGCAATATTCTGGTAGTTGACACCTTGACTAAGGCTAAAAAATTTAGGAACTTGCTGCCGCTTAAATTCTGCGACTTCCAAGATAAAACTAACTTTATCGAAAATATTATCACCGATAAGTTTACCAACCATCGGATTGAAGCTGTTTTTCATCAGGGAGCTTGTTCAGACACAATGGAACATGATGGAAAATACATGATGCAAAATAATTATGAATATAGTAAGGTGCTCCTTCAGTTTTGTTTGCAAAAGAGGGTCCCTTTTATCTATGCATCGTCGGCTTCGGTGTACGGCAACGGGCTAAGAGGGTTTTTTGAGGACGAGGAGTCAGAGGACGCATTAAATATCTATGCCTTTTCCAAGCTTATGTTTGATAGGTATGTGAGAAGCGTAATGCCTTGTGCACAAAGCCAGGTAGTTGGTTTGCGTTACTTTAATGTTTATGGCCCTCAGGAAAATCACAAAGAAAGAATGGCGTCGATCGCGTATCAGCTTTACAGGCAATTGACTGATGGTCACGTCGCCCGGCTATTCAAGGGTAGTGACGGGTATGGAGACGGCGAACAGAAACGAGATTTCGTCTACGTTAAGGATGTGGTACGGGTGAACCTCTTTTTTCTTCAACATCCGCATCAGAGCGGCATATTTAATTGCGGTACCGGAAGGCCCAGAACATTTATGGCAGTTGCGCAAACCTTAATTAGTACTTTGGACAGGGGAGAGCTGGAATATATTGATTTTCCAGATTCCCTAAGAGGAAAATATCAAAGTTTTACCCATGCACAAACCGATAAGCTTCTTGGAGCCGGTTTTGATGGTAGTTTTATGGAACTCGAGGATGCACTATCCGAGTACGTTGATATCCTCTCTAATAATGATGGCTATCTTGCTTAATTGTTCACGTCATTCCCAATTGAAGAAAGGTTCATGGATTATTTATAGAGGCGATAGTAGTGATCGACAAAGTCTACCTGCCCGCGCTCTTTTTCGATAGAGATGGCGTTATCAATATCGATACTGGGTATGTTTACCAAAGAGAAATTTTTGTCTGGGTAGACGGGGCAATAGATGCTATAAGAGTGGCTAAAAAGGCTGGGTATCTTGTCTTTGTGGTTACTAATCAAAGTGGCGTGGCCAGGGGGTACTTTACCGAGCAACATGTTAAGGATCTGCACGAGTGGATGAACCAGACCCTACGTCAGCATGGCACGCTAATTGATCAGTTTTACTATTGTCCTCATCACCCCGACGGTATTCTTTATGAATATGCGATTAGCTGTAACTGTCGCAAGCCGTTACCGGGCATGATTCTGAGGGCTGTTACCGAGTGGCAGGTTGACACCGGCAGATCTTTCTTGGTTGGGGATAAGGAGAGTGACATGGAGGCAGCAGTAAACGCTGGAATAAGGGGCCTTTTGTTCAGGGGGTCAGACCTTTACAGTTTTATCGTAGATAATCTTCGAGCCTGATAATCCACGTAGCGATGCACATTGCCGGCAATTCCCTGATGCCCTGGGGCCGACATCTCCTCAGTCTGCCGCCGGTAATAGGCGACCGGAAGCCCGACGACCAGTGATGTCCCGGGATTCGCCCCCAAGAGTCGGGCGGCGGTTATGATAATTACGTCGTGGTTGGGATGCAGGTGCTTTTCCCGGTCCAGGGTGAAGGTGGCTCCCTGCCCCTCCCGTACGCCCAGGTCACCGAGGAAATGCTTTGAGGTGTCACCCAGAACTTTCCGGACGCTCACAACATGGCCGCATCCGTTCTTGGCCAGATCACCTAAGCGGCATATCCCTGTACGGGCCACCACGGACGGCAGTAATGCACGGGGCCGGACGCCGTGACCGCCTTTGTAGCGCTGTAGCCAACGTCAATCGCTATCGCGTCCAATTATAAATCCCCCTCTTTTGCACACGGGCCTTTCGCCCATGTGGCTGCGTTCTATACCCTTACAGCACACTAGCCGCGGCCGTGATGGCCACCGCCGGCATTCCGGAGGTACCACATAAATGACCGAGAAAAGAGTTAGCGCCCCTCTTAGCCGCCTTCTTGGCAACATCTTGAGCGCATCACCCTACCTGTGACACAAAATACTTCATTTCAAAATAAGGTGATCCTCCAGCCCTTTTTGACCGGAGCTTCTGGTGACCGCTTTGCGCATTTAGTGGTTAGTTTCAACATACCCTACCGGGGTATCCTATATGTTCAATTATTGAAATCCCGTTCGGGAGTATTCTCGCGGAAGTTGAATCCTTTAGAAGACATTGTAGGTGAGAACTTCCCATTATCCATAGGGAATTACCTTGAAGTTTGGCCCAAAAAACCCGGTGCTTTGATTTATGCACCAGGTCTATATTACATCAAGTCTCGCCAAACTTTAGATAATTCGGATAGAACGACACCGCGAATTTAGAAGTACTGACTTCGGTATGCGCTATGGATTTTTAAACATCTCAAGTTACTCACAAATGATGCTAAGTTAATGAACTTGGTAAAAAGTGAAAAACATCAAACACTCTAAAAAGCCGGCAAAGATGTAAAATAGGCATAGTAGCCCCCTCCCCGTCAAGCGGAATGTTACCTGGCACCCGGCACAGGCGGGGGGCTGTACTTCCCCAGCGATTGGCGCGGCTTGGGGGTTTAACATGTTGGAGGAGCGATTTTTTCAGGGGCCACCAATGGTTTTTTGGAATCTCTAAGCGGTGGTGGCACCCTGCCAAGGCCACCGTGTTCTCCACGGCATCCCCGTTGTAGACGTGGACGAAGTCATCGAAGGCCTCGTCCAGGAACATCGTCGTCCCGGTAACAGGAGCTCCCCGTTGATCCCGGGAGAGGGTGTCGTCGTGGTTTTCGTGCCCTGGAACAACAAGAGTGCCCGCCCCTCGAAGGAGTTAAGGCTCTATCAAAACTCACCGCATTGTATATTCCCCGCTACGGATCCAGTCTTAACGGGGACCTGCGGCGCCCACCTTCTCTGGCAACTTATGCGTCGTAAGAATTCGGCCTTAGCAGGCCCGGGAGGGCACAAAAAAGCGCCGCCGGGTGTCTCCCAACGACGCATAAGATTTCTGGCCGGGTATTAGTTTTCAAGCCCGCCCTGCCTTCTTAGCCGCCACCGCCTGTCCCAGGAATTCGCACCAGGCTTCCATCCCCTCCCCCGTGCGGACCGAAGTGACCATGACCGGCAGGTCCGGGTTGATCTCCCGGATGGTCTGAAGTACGCCGGGCAGATCAAAGTCGGTATAAGGCAAAAGGTCGACCTTGGTGATTACCACCGCCTGGGCCGCGGCGAAGGACTCCCGGTATTTGGCCGGCTTGTCCGAGCCCTCGGCTACGGAGAGAAGAACCACCTTGAAATCCTCGCCCAGGTCGAAGCCGGCGGGACAGACCAGGTTGCCCACGTTCTCGATGACGAGGAGGTCAACGGTCTGTACGGCCTCCAGACCCTGCATCGCCCGTTCCACCATGGCGGCATTCAAGTGGCAGACACCCTCGGTATTGATCTGGACCACGCTGGCAGCCTTGTCCTCCAAGCGCTCAGCGTCCAGGGCGGTATACAGGTCACCCTCGATGACGGCCGTCTTCAACCGCCCCCCCAGACGGGTCAGGGTGCCTTCCAGGAGCGTCGTCTTGCCGGCGCCCGGCGAGCTGATCAGATTGATGGCCGTAATGTTCCTCTGCGCTAAATAAAGACGGTTATCCCTGGCCTTGCCGGCATTGGCGGCCAGGAGCCCCTTGCCCATGATTACTCGCAAGAAAGGTCTGCCTCCGTTTCTCCCTCATAGTAGTCAAGATAAAGTTCGTTGCCGCTGACCAGGGTACGGCGAAAGGAACCGCACGCCGGACAGGGCACCGGCCATTCCGAGCCGCCATACTCCCGCTCGCACTCCTGACAGCGAAAGAGCACCTTCACCTGGCCGATCTCCAGCTCGGCCCCGGCAGCCAGCGTGTCCGTAGTCAGGACCTCGAAAGCGGTAGCCAGGGCCTCGGGCAGGGCCTGGTAGGATTCTCCCACCACCAGGCGTACCTTTTTCACCTGGACGATACCGTGTTCACGGGCACTCTGCTCCAGAATATTTACCAACTCCGCTATCAGGGATACCTCGTGCACCCCCACCACCTCCACCCCTCAGGTTAGCGGCTCTCTCCACTCCCGCAAGAGCCGCCTGACCGCTTCCGCGGCCACCGCCACCGCCGCCGCCACCGGCGGCGAGAGCTTTTCCTCCAGTCCCGGCGGCCTGATGGCCACCGTCACCAGCGCCAGCCGGCACGGCATATCCGCCGGCACAACCCGGTGCCCGAAGCGTAGGGCATCCAGGAGCCCCACGCCGTGGTGGTGCGAGGCCGGCGCAAGCCCCGGGAAATCCTCCGGTCTTTGCACCTGAACCTGTCCCGGTGCCATATTTTCGTCCACCAGGGCATCCACCACGATGACATGGGCCATGCCCAGCATCATTTCCACCAGGGCCAGCCCCGGGGCCCCGGCGTCCTCCAGCCGCACGCCGGCATCCAGCGTGCCCCGCAGGCTCTCTACCACGGCCGGTCCGACGCCGTCGTCACCCCGCCAGGGGTTGCCCACGCCCAGAACCATGGTTCCCCCCATTTAGGCTCCCCCCAGTTCCCGGATCATTTCCCCGTCCGCCCGGAACACCCGTATTTTGGGCCGCGCCTCAAAGGCCAGAGCGTGGGTGGAACAGGAAAAGCAGGGATCATAGGCCCGCAGGACCGTTTCCACCGTATTGAGCAGGGCCTCGGTGACCGGCCTGCCGGGGCGTATGACGGCGGCAGCCGCTTTTTTCAACGCCAGGCCGATGGGCGCGTGGTTGTGGGTGGTCCCGGCCAGGAAGTTGGCTTTCTTGACAATACCCCGCTCATCGGTTAGGTAGTGGTGGATCAGGATGCCACGGGGCGCCTCCACCAGGCCCACCCCCTCGCCGGGGGCCTCTTGCGGGATTACCCGTAAACGGCCGCCAGTGATCTCCGGGTCGGCCGCCAGTTCGGCCAGCCGCTCGGCGGCGTAGAGCAGTTCCACCAGGCGGGCCCAGTGCTGGCCCAGCACGGCATGCACCGGTTTGGGCCCCAGGGCCGGCCAAAAACTGCTCGTAAGCTTCCTGCGCCAGCGGGGTGGCCATGCCGTCGGCCACGTTCAGGCGGGCCAGGGGCCCGACCTGGTAGACCCCACTGGCCGGTCCCTCCGCCAGTCCATTCCAGACCTGGCGGCGCAGAAAGGGAAACTTCATGTAGCTCCACGGCGCCACGGCCTCGGCCACGTAGTCCAGGTAGGCGGCTGCACCGAAACGCCCGGTTTCCTCCCCGTCCGGTCCGACGATCCGGGCCGTCCCGTCATAAAAGTTCACCCGGTTTTGGCCGTCCACCAGACCCATGTAATAGGTCCGGACCTGGTGGGCCTCGGCCCCGACCATCTCCCGGTAACCCCGGTCTTTGAGAACCAGTCTCTCGAAGAAACGCAGGGAAAAGACGGCAAAGTCCACCTGGGCCGCGGCAATCTCCCGCACCCTCTCCCTCTCCAAGGCCGACAATCCCTTGGAGACGCCGCCGGGCAGGGCCCAGGCCGGGTGGGTGGCCTTGCCCCCTAAAATGGCCTGGATCTCCTGGGCCATGGCCCGGTGCCTGATCACGGCCGACCCTGTCTACCGGCCCATCCGCTCCACCAGCCCCGGAAAGTTCCGGTCCGCCGGTCCGGCCTCTCCCATTATCAGGTCCGGGGCCGCCAGCAGGTAGAGATGGGCGATGTGGCTGTGCAGAAAGTGGGCGCAATAGAACAGTTCCCGCAACTTAACCGCCGGCGGCGGGGGCTGGACCTGGAAAACGGCGTCGGCGCCCTTAGCCGAGCAGATATGATGAGCACCCGGGCAGATGCCGCACAGCCGGGTGACAATCCGCGGCAACTCTTCGACGGGCCGGCCGGCCACAAATTTTTCAAAACCTCTCAGTTCGGGAACCTGAAGATAGGCGTTCGCCACATTTCCTTCATCATCTAAAAAAATCTCCACCTGGCCGTGCCCTTCCAGCCTGGTGACCGGGTCGATGGTTATCCTCGGCAAGCTGGACCGACCCCCTTGAGCAGAGATTTGGCCAGGGAAAAGCGAAAGAGGGTGCCCGAAAGATCCGGTATTTCCTCCACCAGCCGGACGATATCGGCCGGGCTGTCGGCGTCGAGCAGGGAACCCAGGGTGCTGATAAACTTGGCCCCCTGGTCCACAATGCCGGGGGGAGGCCCGTAGCAGCCGCGGCAGGGCATGTTGGCCTTCAGACAACTGGCGCCGCACCCGGAGCGGGTTACCGGCCCCAGGCAGATCAGCCCCTGTTCCAGCAGGCAGTTTTCCTCATCCGGGATTATCTCGTGCAGACGGTAGAACCTGGCTATTTTCTTTTCCCGCCGGACCCGCAGACAGTCCCGGCACACCGTGCTGTCAGCCGCGCCAACCGTCGCACCCGGCTCGGGCAACGGACCGGTCAGGAGGGAACGAATCACTGCCCCGATCCCGGCCGGAGCGGGAGGGCAACCAGGCAGGTAATAATCCACCGGTACCACCTCGTCCAGGGCGCGGACCCGGGGTTGAAAGCCAGGCAAGGACAGTTCGCCCTCCGGAGCGGCAAACTTCTCCCGGGGCAAAACCCCGGCCGGATTGACGGTGGAGATCGAGCAGACATAGATCTCCTGCAGGATGGCATCCGGCGCCGCCAAATTGGCCAGGGCGGTGATGCCGCCGGTCACGGCGCAACTGCCGGCAGCCACCAGGACTCACGCTTTTCGCCTGGCCAGGCGGGCCACCTCTTCGTCCCGGGCGGTGCGCACCGCGCCGGAAAAAAGGCACAGGTCGAGGCCGCCGTCCGGGATGGCCGTCAGGTCCCGGTATTTAAAATCGGTTACCATCGGCCAGAAGACGAAATCGGCTGCGCGAGCGATACTCAGGATCTCTTCCTGCGTGTCCAGAAGGGCCACATCGCAGCCA
>Ga0307376_10006514_pt1 | contig 10311 bp, 10 predicted proteins | sample TR2MG_FD_202536 | JGI IMG/M metagenome (GOLD analysis project Ga0307376, IMG submission 202536) | Soil microbial communities from Risofladan, Vaasa, Finland - TR-2 | ecosystem: Environmental > Terrestrial > Soil > Coastal area > Acid sulfate soil | place: Finland: Risofladan, Vaasa | collected...
GAGTCTTTTTTTTGTCTTGTAAATAAGTGTTGTTTTCTAAAATTAGAAACATATTTTCTGCGTTTTGACAATGCTCCAGGAACATCTTTCTATCATCAAGAGATAGAGAAAAAAACTCCCCCTGAAGTTCTCTTCCGTCTTCATCCTCTTTCTGCATTCCAAACTGTCTATGCAATTTAGACTCGACCTGAGTTGGGTATTCACTCTTAAACCTTGCTACTTCTGTAACCCTATAGGGACAGCCAACCTGCACTTCTGCAATCCTTTTTTTAGGATGCTTAGAATAACCAATCTTATAGACATCGGTACCCTCAACATTAAACAGATATACATATTGTTTCATTAAGAAAAGTATTAAAATCAAAATTAAAAACCAAAACTTTTTACTATTTATAGTTAAACATTGCGTAAATCATGAAGAAATTAATCAACGAAGAAATCCTAAGAGTTCAAAAGCTTGCTGGAATTATATCTGAAAGCCAATACAACGAGACTATTGAAGAGTCTTCAGAAAATAGATACGATTTAACCAATCAAAGCAATGTCGATGACATGATGAGAGATATAACTGGGATTATCGCTAAGTATACTGGTGTTCAATCTACAAATGACGCAGCAGTTGGAAATGACAACAGAGTTAAAATATACAATATGTTAAACTCTGGAGAATTTCAAAAGAAGATTTCACAAATGATTCCGCCATCAAACATGCACCAAGGGTTCAACCACGAAGCTAATCATGCTGAATATTTTACAAACAACCCAGAAGCAATGTCTGAATTTTTGAATAGCATTGGCATGACAGACTTTAACCTCAAAGGAGACAAAGCCAATGATGCTATGGATAAAATGTTTAAAGGAACTACTCCAGATGATATGAACTTTTAATCAAGTCTCATTATCTGCTTCCATCTAAGAATCATCATCCTGGTATAATTATAACTGTCGAAACCGTATGGCCCAAGGCTATATCCGTCATTTGCCTCAATTAGAATGGTCCTTCCATCATCAGTAACCCCAAAATCAATTGCATAAGCAACTGGAGCGCTTTCATATGCATCTACACACTTCTTAATTACATCGAAGTCTGGAACTGCTGAAAACTCTCCCTTATACTTCCTGCAGTCATAAACCTCTCCCTTTATGACGAAACATCTGAATTCAGACACTATCTTAACAACTTCAGATGAGAATACTTTTGTATCCCAGCCTTGCTCTTCATCGACATATCTAAACAACTTCAATTCTTCTTTGCATGAAACAACTTGACCATCGAATAACTTTCCTTTTTCTGCTGGCTTTACAAACACTGGATAACTCGTGGTGTCATAAAGCTCCCACAACTTACTTACGTTAATTTCTCTACCACAAAAACCTTCAAGTTCCTCTGGAATGTCAAGTGGGTTTGGAATTAGTCCACCGAATTTCTCAAACATCTTAATCATCACTGGAACTCCACCGCTGACCATCTCATTCTTCTTAATTTCTAAAGTGTCTGAGTCTTTATCTTTGAATAATTCTGTTTCTATTCCTAATAACTTGCATCCATTATAAAAATAAAATGATGCATCGTTGACAAATTCACCATCAATAGTTTGGATGTAGGCTTTGTCTATACCTTTCAATTCTTTTAATTCTCTTGCGAACATAATTTGTGTTTTTCAATAATTATGTTCAAATAAAAAACCTCTCCCAAATTAATGAGAGAGGTTTTAAGTCTTATGGGTGTGACCCCACTTCTATCGTCCGACAAAGACTATTCAGTCACTACCTGAATCGTATTGTTTAGTCAGCAAAGTCAGTATATCTTTCGATAGTCTTAACCAAAGCCTTCTTGTCTTGTTCAAGCATTTCCATGATGTCAAATACTTTTTCAGAGAAACCAGCTATAGCGAATACACCTTGTTCTGGGAACTGCATATCACCATAGTTTTGTAGGTCGAAAGAATAAACCCTTGGGTTACACTTTGTTCTACTCTTGTATGCTGCAAACTCTGAAGATGGAAGCGAGCTACCGTAGCTGCTCTTTTGCCATCCTTGCATATCTGACAATATGATAACTCTATCATAAGCCTTATTAGCTGTCTTGAAGATGCTTGGGAAGTTTGTACCACCAGACTTGGCCATAGCCATGATTCTACTGGTAAGAGTACCCAATGAGTCTCCAAAGTTCATGTTGTTAACGTAACGTGCATCACTGTTGAACATCATGAAATCACACTTGTTTGACTTCATCAAAACTGCAGCAAACAAAGAACCAATTTGCATTGGGTTCTTATAGTCACCTGTCTTGTTGAAGGTCATAGAACCTGAGTCATCAAGAACCACAAGAGTTGTTCCTGGGAACACAGGAACGTTTGACAATGAGTTATCAAGAGACACGTTAAGAGCTGCGATTACTTCACCAGTTCTGCTGAAATTCACTTTTTCAAGTTCGTTAATAGCAGCGATGAAACGGAATGGCAACATCATTGAGTTCTTGATGAAGTTCTCATTCTTAAGAGCATCAATTGCAAGGTCGATTGATTCTGGTGATTGCTCAAGGATGTTCCTTAAGTTTCTCACAAGAGCCATTGCACCTAATTTCCTTTCAGAAAGAAGTTCATACCAACCTTGAGCTTTCTTTTCAGCCTTATCCTTATCAGATGTAGCTTCTTGTCCAGCCTTGGTCATCTTAGATTCCCAAGTATCTGTAGACTTAAGTACACCATTAACAAGGTCTTCAAGAGCCTTAGCATTCTTGTCTGTTGGAACTGGGTGAACCAAGTTTACAACATCAACAAGTGATACATCTTTTCCTTCTTGTCTGTACTTAGCAAGTTGGTAGGCATCGAATTTATCGAAAGCCTTGGCGAAACCTTTTTGCAAAGATTTAGACAACCTCTTGTTACCTTTACTAAAGTAGTAAGATACGATTTCAGTCATATCATCTGGCCTTCTTGCTATATCTCTATAAAAGTTCTTAGCCCACTCTTTTCCAGAAACATGCTTAGCAAGCTCTCCAGCAAGTACGTGAGTGATAGACCTCATCTTAAATTCATTCCTTGCGTATACAGCTGCTTTAGCCGCAAACTTAGGGTCTACTTTACCTAAAAGTTCAGAGATTCTACTCATAGTATCTCCAGCTTTTCTATAATATTGGTCTTGAACGAATGATGTCAATAAAATTGATACCAATTCAAGTTCTGGAGTTTGCTTATAAGCGTCTCCTCCAGCTACATTCCTGGTTTTTGTCCCAGGAGACTTTTCGTTAAATCTTGACATTTTTGGTCAGGTTTAATTTGTTAATAAAAAAAGGGATGATAACCTAAGTTAACATCCCTCTGAATTTAAAGCTCAAACAATAAAGAGACTGAATCCCTGCCTATCTTTCCGAGTCCACCTTTTTTCAGTGGTCATGTATGATAGAACTTCTCTATATTACCTAAGCAATGTTTTCAGTAGGGATAAATGAGGTGGGCTTTTTTTGTGTTTTTTCTAAATACGAAGTAACCCGTTCTCTCGCCACTACTAATAGCTTAATATTTTAATCATTGAAACCGTTATACATATTTCAAATCATTTTGTTTCAATTAAATTGAGAAAAGTTTGAGACAATCTCCCTCTTCTCAATTATATTTTTAGAATTTTAAAAACTGCAACCTGGAAAAACCAGACAGAGTGACGTGCTTAACGACTCAAGTTTCGTATGAACCCAAAGGTTCAAACCTGAATCACACCGAGCTATACCCTAACTCACAAGGTCGAAAGTTTTAAGGTATCTTTCAAATCCACTCTTAGTCCCCTTATTTCTAAGTCGGCTGGGCTTTCGAGTTCTACCCTCTTATTCTGGAGCCAAAACAGGGCTCCGCTGCCATGCAGATGAAGTATCAAAAGTGTTATTTAACCTCCTCATCATCCGCTTCTCTGTTTACATAGTAAAGTGTGTTGCCACACTGTATCGAAGTATCTCTAATCTTCACCACAGATTTTAGCGCTTTTTTTAAAATTCCAATAAGTAAAAGAACTTAATCATTGCAGATTTCTCCGCTCTGATATTGTAAATATGAAACAAAAATATAAAATTGATTCCGATAAATCAAATTTATTTTAAAGTTTTTTTATTTTTTTTTGCAAACACAGACGCACAGAGGGCTGCAGAAAGATAAAATATTTTAAAAAAAATACCACCCAATTGGAAAGCTCCAGAAAAATGCTTACTATTTATAATAAGAATCTAAATTCTAAGATATGTCAAATAAAGGAAAAAAAGACCAAGAAATTGAAGAGGTGATGCATGAGTCAGATTCGGATGGTGGAAGCGCCATGGAACTTGGTTATTTAACAACAGCAATTCTTGATTACTACGAGACAACTGGTAAAGAAAGTTTTGACGAAGGTGAAGATTGGAAGACTGGAACTGAGCACGACAAAAGAAAAGAAGCTGTTCAAATTCCAGCAGATTTAGATAAAGAAATTAAAAAAGCATTCATAGCTCAAGTTAAAAAGTTTCAAAAATAATATGTTTGAAGATAATAATCTATGGTTCTTTTTATTCGCTGTAGTACCAGCGATTCTATATTCTCTGTTCATTTATCACAGAGCACCAAAGGGTATTGTTAAAAAAAGACCAATGTGGAGCTATATAATTATCGGACTTTTATCTATTCAGATACTTAAGACGATTCATTTTTTATTTCCACACATTCATACATACATAGAAAGCCAGACAGTATCACACGACATGGGAAATGGGATGTTTATAATGACAGAAGAACCTACTATGTGGGCTATATTTGTGTTTGCATTCTTCCAGGTTGCATTCTTTGAGGAGATTTCTAAATGGTTTGCATTCAGAGTTGGAAATGCTGTTAGGGGAGATACCAGAGATGGAATAGATTCTCCATTTGCTGTAATGTTTTACTCTGTAATGATTGCAGTAGGATTTGCAGTATTTGAAAACATCCACTACGTTGGCAGAGTTCTTTGGGGTGACCTTAAAGGTGTTAATCCAAATGAAATGTTAATGGTTAGGTCAATCAACTCTGTAGTAATTCACATGCTTAGCGGCTTGTTTATGGGATACTTTATAGCTCTTGGTAGAAGATGTAAGAATGTATTCAAACATGCAGGATACACGCTGTTAGGACTACTGGCAGCCACTATGTTCCACGGATACTATGACTTTAACCTTATGAAGGGAGTTACTGAATCAGAATTTATTAGCATTTTTGGGCTTGATTTCCATATTGTGAACAACCTAATAATTATCGCATCTCTTATTATAGCTTGGTTTATGGGCAAGCACCTATTAAGCATCGGCTATAAAAATAATGGATTACTGAGGTAATAACAAGTCTCCAGATTTAATAAAAGCTGGCAATTCATCGAATAAACAAGTCATTAAATCAAGTAGGCTTATTTTAGTATTCGCTTCAATTTCTGAACTTTCTTGAACCAACTTTATGCTTTCATCAATGTATATTGGAAGGCCTGCTATATTCTTTAGGCCCACTTCTCCTGGAGCTGGCTTAATGAACTCAATCTCTGGGGTCATATACATAAACTCCTTACCCTCTTCAGGCTCCAATCTGAACATTTTATAAACTCTGATAGCTTTATACTCTATTGGCAATTGTGTTGCTGAAGCAAGCGCTCTAACAACTTCGTACTCTTCAGAAAACACCTTTTGAATCAAATCCTTAGCATCATAAAAAAAATGGATTATATCGCCACATGTGACGTTTTCTCCAAGTTCAGTATCCAAAGCAAGCATGCTCGTAAGAAACTCGCTCTTGTCCTCTAATCGGGACAAGTCAGCAAGTTCTCCTTCAATAAATATCCTATTACCAGAATCTACTTTTAATGTTCTCATTATTTAGCTATAACTTTATTACTTTTCTTATCAAATGTTAATTTGATTTTGCTTCCTTCAGAAATGCCTTCATTAAGAATAGCCTTAGCAATAACGTTCTCTACATTCTGAGTAATAGCTCTCTTAAGAGGTCTTGCTCCGTATTCTTTATCATAACCTATCTCAACCAAATAATCCTTAACATTCTTGGCTATAGTTATCTCATATCCTTTTTGCGAAATTCTATCAACAGTTCTTTTGATTTCAAGTTCAACAATCTTAGAAATATCTTCCTCGCTAAGCGGGTTAAATACAATCTTCTCATCAATTCTATTAATAAGCTCTGGTCTAAGATGTTTCTTAAGCTCTTCTCCAACAATCTTTGAGATACTTTCGTGCTCGTCCGTTTGAACTCCGAACCCAAGAGTTTTCTTACCCATTATCTTATCAGTACCAATGTTTGATGTCATTATGATAATTGTATTCTTAAAGTTAATTTCTCTACCAGTGGCATCAGTTAATATACCATCGTCAAGAATTTGAAGGAAGATGTTGAAAATATCTGGATGAGCTTTCTCAATCTCATCAAATAACAATATCGAATAAGGTTTGTTCTTAACAGCTTCTGTAAGAATACCTCTATCTTCGTGACCAACATATCCTGGAGGTGAACCAATAAGTTTTGTTACATTAAATTTCTCCATGTACTCACTCATATCAAACCTGATGAATGCATCCTCGCTATCAAACATGAATTTGGCTAATTGTTTCGCAAGATGCGTTTTACCGACACCTGTTGAACCTAATAACAAAAATGATGCAATCGGCTTATTAGGGTCTTGAATGCCGAGTCTTGAGCGCTGAATTGCTTCACACACTTTCTCAACCGCTTCGTTTTGACCAATAACAGTTTTTTCAAGATAAGTCTTCATGTGTATAAGTCTTTCATTCTCATTATCTGTCATTTTCGTAATTGGAACCCCAACGTGATTAGCTATAACTTCAGCAACATCTTGAACTGTGACAACCACTCTGGTCTCTCTAAGTTTATTCTCCCACTTGATAGTTTCTTCTTCTATCTTCGCAAGCATTTCTCTTTCTTTGTCTCTAAACTTAGCTGCATCTTCATACCTTTGGTTCTTTGCAGCATCACTCTTCTTACCCTGAATTCCTTCAAGTTCTTTTTCAAGCTTCTTGATTCCTTCTGGAACTGGTGTGTTATTTAATTTAACTCTGGAACCTACCTCATCCAACGCATCAATGGCTTTGTCTGGAAAGTTTCTGTAATTAACATATCTATCTGTGAATTCAACACACTTTTCAAGAACTTCATCTGAATAGGTTACATTATGATAACCCTCGTATCTTTCTCTAAGTTGTTTTAGAATCTGCAAAGTCTCCTCTTTAGATGGAATATCTACGAACACTTTTTGAAACCTTCTCTCAAGAGCTGAGTCGCTCTCAATAATCTTTTTGTATTCATCAACTGTTGTTGCACCAATTACTTTAATCTCTCCCCTGGCAAGTGCTGGCTTGATGATATTTGATGCATCCATAGAGCCTGATGCTCCTCCAGCTCCAACTACATTGTGAAGCTCATCAATGAATATAATTACGTCTGGACTTGCTTTAACCTCTTTTAAAAGGTCTTCCATGCGCTGCTCAAACTCTCCTCTATATTTAGTTCCAGATACAAGCGATGTGAAATTAATCTCAACTATTCTCTTGTTAAAAAGCCATCTGTCAACCTGCTTATTAGCAATCCTAAGAGCAAGGCCTTCTGCAATAGCAGTTTTACCAACTCCAGCTTCGCCTACAAGTACGGGATTATTCTTCTTTCTCTTGTTAAGGATTTGGACTAACTTGTCAACCTCAACCTCTCTACCAACAACAGGGTCAAGACCACCTTTGGCAGCCAGCTCTGTTAAATCCTTTCCATAGTGGTCAAGGATTGGAGTTTTGCTCTTACTATTCTTTTTGATTCTATCTGTGTTCGAATCATCGTCTTCTGGTCCAAAAGCTCTTCTGTCCATAATTTATCTCTTTAGTTGTATTTGTAAAATCTAAGAATTTTTGCACGAAAAACCAAGAGAAAAGAAAAGTAACTAAAACTTTTTTATATTACTCATGTAATCTTTTGGACACAAGCTCAATAAAAATAGTTTTAGCATTGTCTTTTAATGCTCCTATAGAGTGTACATCGTATTTTTCCGTTGGATATGCTCTTCTGATTTTGTCCCAAAAGTGTTCGAAGCCTTTGTTTTCTATCTCTTTAGTAGTAATTGATATTACCACCTTTTCCATTGTTTTTAGTACTAAGTCCATAATTTCTAAGTTTCCTATAAATAATCAGAAGAAACTAATAAATCACTTATTAGGTAAAACAAAGATTTGTCAAACTCCTAAATTTGAATAAAATTGATGATTTTCTTTCAATTTGTTAATAACTATTTCTGCTATATCCAGAATATTGAAGTTATTTCTTTTTGCTTTTTCGACATAAATGCCCTTAACGAACTCTTCCATTGGGAAGCCATACAAATCATTGTTCTCGGAAACCTCTTCCCAGTTCAATACATACTCTTCTTTGGTGCTTATATCCTCTGGAAGCCTGACAATATCATCCCCTCTTTCATAAGGAAATTGATTGGCCCCGCCATTAACTGGATACGCTGGATGCATCTGCTGCAATGTTTCATGCAATACTTTCCTAATTTCTTGTCTTAAAGCTTTCTCGTTCATACTTCTATAAATATGAAAGAGAATTATAAATTTAGAAATTAAACCTTCATATGGTTTATGCTGCTGAAGTTTTTGATGGAATTCTTAGTAAGAATAGAAATCAATTTTTCTCTCGCTTCTATTTCTTCGTGTATAGGCTCAGTCATAGCAAGATATTTCTTCTTACTCTTAAGCCTATTAACGCTTACTTGAAGGTATAGTATTTTAAAAATTGTTTTCATTGTTAAGAATATATAGTCTGTTTTTTGTTCTAATCGCAAAATTAATGAATTTAATCTATAAAAACCAATGATTGGTAGGTTATTACAAAAAAAGAGCGAACATAAATGCCCACTCTCTTAATACGTTATTTAAAATTAAATGTTCTCTTTATTTAGACACAAGTGAAATTATATTTTTCGCTTGCCCGTATTCCATTGTAATTTTTACATTATTGTTATCTCTCATGTCTGTAATTGATAAAAGATTACAAATGGTAAGGAAGTTGTCAACCACTTTCTTGTCATAAACAAACCCAGCTTCTTGAATATCCTTTACAAGCTCTTTGTGAGGTGGAATTACGTCTCCTACACTTCTGCTTCCGTTTGCATATAATATGTCTAATAAGCTAAGATAAATAGGGTTTGATTCTATTCCCTTAAGTATTGTTGCAAAAGACTTCTTTGGTTCATCTACTTTTTCAAAATCACCATTTTCATCTGCAACATATTCTACAACCTCTTCTCCTTTTTCTTCTGGGAAATCGTGGTCAAAATCTAAAATGTCAGAATCTTCATCAACATTATTAATTGCATCCACAATTCTCTGCTGCTTATCTTCTTGAGATACTTCTGGCTTCTCTTCTGGTAGCGTCTCTTCAACTATAACTTCTTCTTCGGCTATTGACTCTGGTTTCTTAAATCTATCCCTAAGACGACCTAATAAGCCTTTTTTATCCTCTTCTGGAGGGTCGTTACCTTCGTTGTTAGCGTCATATATGTTACTGGCAAAAATAACCAACAATACCGCCAGCGGGTCAAATACGAATATAAGCATCAAGATAAACCAATTAATGATGTCATCCATAGGTCTATCAAGAACAGTTGACATATACTTAAGTGGACCTATCTCTGTGGCAACGTCTGAATTTTGATAGTCGAGCACCTCAATATCTAAATCTCCTATCTCTTGATTTATTCTGTTTATCTTAACAGAAATAGTGTCCAATTCTACCTGCAGCACTTTAACTTCTGCTGTAGCTTCTTCTATCAAAAGCTGAGTCTTTTTAGCACTGCTCGTCCAGCCTTTATTATAAAGCGAATCCAGTCTTGCTTCCTGCTGACCTCTTAATTCGATAAGAGAGCTAATTCTATCTGTCTTAGTTAACTTGATTTGCTCTATGCCTTCAATCTGTATTTTTTTCTGCTCCTGCTGTTTTTCAATCAACCCTATCTTTCCTTGAATTTTGTCCAATTCTATTGAAGTGGTTGAGTATGCATTTGCCAAGAATCCATAAATACCAGAACTGGTAATTAGCATCACAGCCACAACCATAGCTGTAAGAGTATATTTCATCCACCATTTAGTCTTGTTCCAGTATCTGTGGAGTGCGGCTGTAGTTGCCAACTTACCAAACTCTATAAAGGATGCCATGATAATGACCTCAAATGCTGCGCCACCAAATAGTTTAGACAATCCTGAAATAGAGAAGTATGCGGCAGAACCCGCAAGACCAAGAGCTGCTATCACTATAAGCA
>Ga0307376_10006515_pt1 | contig 10310 bp, 19 predicted proteins | sample TR2MG_FD_202536 | JGI IMG/M metagenome (GOLD analysis project Ga0307376, IMG submission 202536) | Soil microbial communities from Risofladan, Vaasa, Finland - TR-2 | ecosystem: Environmental > Terrestrial > Soil > Coastal area > Acid sulfate soil | place: Finland: Risofladan, Vaasa | collected...
AAGAAAAGGATTTAAAAAAATATTATAAAAATGTTTACATTTGTAAAAAATGTAAAAGGTATTTTGGTTCTAATCAAAAATCTCGTAATGAAACCTGCCCAAAGTGTGAAAATAACAGTTGGAGAAAATAATGGAAGAAATAGAAAAATTATATGAAGAATTATTTTTTAAACATTTAGAAATTAAAAAATGTTTGGAAGAAATAGAGGAAATAATAGATAAAAAAATATGACACAAAAATTTTTTCAATGGCTTACACTAATTATAGGAACTTTAATTTTTCTTGGGATAATCTTATTAGCAATAATTATTTATAAAAATATAAATATAATACAATCAGACCCTTGTAAATTATGTATAGAAGGTGGGTTTAGTTGTTTTAAAGTAAGAGGTCCTTAATGGGATTTTGGACATTTGTTTTAATGGCTTTTATTGGAGGAATATTTGGATATTTTTCTAAAAGTTATTTTAGCGGGTTTGTATTGTTTATTTTTTTATGTATTGTTAAAATGTTATTAAATTGGATTAGAGATGAAATAATATGACCCAAGAAGATATTATAAATTTATTAAAAGAATTATTTAAAAATTGTAAAAAGCAATTTCCAGAAGGAATTGTTTGTTTATCTAAAAAAGATATATCAGAACAATTATCATCTAAAGTAAATAAAAAAAATGTAGAAAAAGCAATTACTCAATTAAAAAAATTTAAAGAGATTGAATCTATACAAATTAATGTGAATATTGCCAGAAAACTTTATGGAAAAAATATTAATAAAGAAGTTCAATTATTTTTTATTGTTGATGATTAATCGTGTCTATTTATCACACCAACTTTTCTTACTAAATAATTGCCATTAGTTTTTTTATGAACTTTGGCTCTTACTCTTTTTCCATTAATAGTTCTTTTTGTGTATTTCCACTTCATTTTATACTATACCTCCTTTTAATTAATATCCTTTAAAAGGATTTGAACCAAATAAACCATAAGATTGTGTTATTTTTTTAATTGGTTTTTTAATTATTTTTTCTTTTACAGGAACAATTGTTATTACTTTATTACGATTATATTTATTATATGCTTTTTTCCAAGATGAAAGTTCTTTTAGTGTTTGACCTTTTCTTGATAAAAAACTATTTCCCTTTTTATCATAAATTCTATATCTTGTCATTTTATATTATACCTCCTTTTAAATTGTGAAATTGTTAATTTTGGTTCTTCTTGCATTAATTTTCTAATAACTTTGGAATTAAGATTAACTGGTGGTAAATTTCTTTTAATTGTTGGCTTTGGAAATTTATGCATTTGTTTTAAAACAGTTCCAACTGCTGCTGTTGTAAGTATAGCACCTACTCCAAAACCTATTGCTTTATTTATTGTTCCCATTTTATTATTAAAGATTTTTCTGGGCTTTCAACCAGATTAACACTATTTTAGGTTCATCTTTAACCTTTATTTTAACCGATTGAGTGCGAAAGCTCGGTTAGACTTCCGTAATAACTTTAAACTCCTTGTCCTCTATTAGCAAAGCTTCTAATTATAAAAAATAGAACTACCCCAGCTGCAAGAACTAACAAGATTATTCCTAACCAAGGAAGGAATGCTACAAATTGAGTAACTAAAGTCCCTGTTGCTTCTGATGATGATGTATCTGCTGAATATGTATATGTATATGATACATTTACACTGGCCCAATTAGTTGCAGTTGCATTAATTAAAACACCAACTGAACTTACTGTATAATTCCCTGAAGTAATAATAACTCCATTAGTTGCATTATGAATTAATGTAATTACTGGATTTGCAAAATCATCTGCTCCAGCTAATTCTAATGTATATCCAGAACCATTAATATATGCTCCAGATTCATTTGTGACTGAACCAGCAGTATTTTTTATCTGGAAACTTGTTCCCATAGAAGATAAAATATACAAAACTAATGCAAGTAAGATTCCGATTGAAGCAATAACTAAGATTCCTCCATATAATCCCCCTAAGGATTGTGCTTTTTTGTCAAATTTCATTTTTTCCTCCTTTCTACTTATTATTAATATGAAATGCCCTTAAAAAATAAAGGGCAAAATAAATATGTTTTTTGGTTTAGAAATTTAAGTTTACTTAAACTCCTGCAACTCGTCCTCCACCAGCAAAGCTTCTTATTACAAAGAATAAGACAACTCCTGCAGCAAGAACTAACAAGATTATTCCAAGCCAAGGAAGGAAATCTACAAATTGGTCAACTAAAGTAGTTGTTGCATTTTGGGCTGAACTTGCATCTGGTAATGAATCCCCAATACTTGTCAAAATATACAAAACTAATGCAAGTAAGATTCCGATTGAAGCAATAACTAAGATTCCTCCATATAATCCCCCTAAGGATTGTGCTTTTTTGTCAGATATAATTGCTCTCATTTTTTAACCTCCTTATAATACATATAAACATATAAATTAATAAAAAATTAACTTAAAAACACTTTCTCCTCTAAAATCACAAAACATCACACAATAAACTGTCCTTTAAATTGTCTTTTTATATTTGTAGTTATGTCAGAATCTGATGGTCTAAATCCTCTTATTTTATTAAATTGTTCTTTTATTTCTTCAACCCATTTAATAAATTCAGCAGAAACTCTCATTGTTTTTGCTTCTAATTCTTTGTTATTTTCCATTTTACTCAATTGCATTATCCATATAAGACCAAACAGCACCAATTGCAGTAATTATTATTGCAATATACATATACATTGGTGCTAACCACCCAAGAGTTGTTAATAATATAGACAAAACCATTATAATAAACGAAGCCCCAACAAATGCTTTTCCATTTGAAGTTCCACCTCTTAAAATCATAAATAAAATCACAAACAAACCTAAAAGTATCATTGAAAAGAAATTTCCTTCTGAAACTTCCTGAACCCAATCAAAATAAGATTTAGCTCCAGTAATATTTATTGTTGCGTTTGTAGGTAAAATTGATGCCATTTTCACATTTTTGTTTTAGTTAGTGATGAAACAACTACAAATACTAAAATAGTTGTTATTATTGCAATTATTGCTGGGAATACTAAATTTGCAAGTGGCAAAGGTATTCCAAAAGTCCCAATCATTGAAGCAAAAACATTATTAACTGTTCCTAAACTTCCAAATACAATTTGCACAACTGTAACTGTTGAACCAAAAAATAATTCTACCCCACCCAACAACCCCAAGCCCTCCTTACTTGTTGTTGAGTTTGCCATTTGATTTGTAATGCTTTCGGCATATTGAACTTTATTATAAGCAGAATCAAAATTATCATTAGTCATATTTTCAATATTATACCCACTTTGAGGGTCTGCCATATCATAAGCAATTAAACTTCCAATTCCAGCAAACAAACTAAAAAGTATAATTACAATTACCCAATCACGTGCGAGCAAATTTTTCACCCCCAAGGATAATCTTAAATTTATTTAACTTTTTATTTGCCATATTATAAATACTCCTAAAATTATTAATCCCCATAAAGTTATAGTTCCAAAAGAAGCAATCCCAAGCCATCCAGTTCCTATAATTCCTATAATTGAACCAACTATGCCCCCTGAAACTCCACCCATTAAAACTCCTGCAGTAGCAAAAATAACAATAATAATTGTTGCCCAAAATAATCCTTCCATTCCCATTATTGCTTTTAAAGTTTTAAGAACAAATGAAACTCCCCAAACAAGAATTTCTGGGCTTCTTGAAATATAACTTTCTGCATAAACAGTTCCTTCAATTCCTGTAACATTACAAATTAAAGTTGCGGCATTTGAAACAGATGTAACATTACAAATTGTTTGTTTTCCTATTGCAGAATTAATTGTATAAACAAATAATCTTCCATAATTTGTTGTTCCTGATGTGTCAATATAAGTATAAGAAATTATACCTGTATCTGAATCATAAGTTGGGCCATAATAAATAAGATTAGTTAAATTACCAACATATGCCCAACCAGAAACTCCAGCACTTTCTGTCTGAATTGGCAATGTGCAAGGAGTTGCAGAACAATAAACTTTTTGGATTGGTGAGGTATAAATTATAATTCCATTTTTCATTATAATTATTCTATAATCTTCTGTTTCTGCTTCAAAATGTGCAACAGTATTTCCATTTCCATCTGTTTTAGACATTGCAACTGTTTGATATAACCCTGTTCCCGGATAATATCTTTGCACATAAATATAAGCGTTTGTTATTGGCAATTGCGAACCATCCTTTACTGAAATAATAAAAGCAGTTGATTGTGTTTTATTTAATAAATAAAGAACAACATTTTGAGTTGTGTTTGTCAAAGAAGTATTATAAAAATAATAATTTCTTTTTACAAAATCATCTTTTTCATATTGAATTACTGCATCTGCTTTATAAGTTAAATTATTAGGATTAATGCATAAAGCAGAATAATTAATGTTTAGATTATTAATTGAAATATTTTTTCTTATAGTTCCTGAACCAATCCAATATTCAAAAGTTCCTACAAAATTCCAATTTATTAAAGAAGTTAAATCTTCTTCATTTTTAGCAGTAAAATTTAAAGTTTGATTTGTTGCAGAAGTGCAGTTAATTAAAGAAATTGGATTTACTGTTTGATTGTAAGAAGTTGTATTTTGATATAAAAAACTTCCAGCACCAATTGAATAAATTAATTTAAAATAAAATAAATAATTTGTTTGTGTTGTTACTGTTGGGATGTCTATTATAGAATAAGCCAGATAATTGCTATTTCCTAAATCAGTTAAATTACCAGAATATTCTGTTCCATTATAAACAATTTGAATATCATATAAAGAAGTTCCTTCTAATAATTTTAATTTCCCAGAAAACATTTGACTTGAAGTTTCATAAACATTTGAATTATAAGTTACATTTGAAAGAGTTGCACCAACCTGAAAAGTAAAATTATTTATTGCTGTTGTATAATCTGCAAAAGTATTATTTCCATACCATCCTAAAACATTCCATTTGTAATTTCCAATAGTAAATTCGTCTATATATAGAATATTTTGAGTATTATTTCCCGATAAATTTACTGTTGTTGAATTAAATGCTATTCCATTTCTCCATACTTGATAAGTTGCATTCTTCCAAGTATAATTATTAGGATTTGTTCCTGTTGTATTAAAATTTGCTGTAAAATTCGTTCCTGTTGCTGATAAAACTGTTTCATTTGCAGGAGAAATTAAAGTTACAGATGCTTCTCCAATTCCGCTATAAACCAAACCAGCTCCAGAATTATAAAGTTCTGTGACTTCTGATGCTGATAAACTTCTATTCCAAATACCAACTTCATCCATTGTTCCATTAAAATAATACTTTTCTGCTTGTCCAACTAATCTTCCTATTGATAAATCCTGATTACTCCAGTTTATACTTGTTAAAGGAACTACCTTACTATTTTCCAATACTCCATCCTTATATAATGACAAATTTGTTCCATTAAATGTAACCGTTGCCATGTGCCAATTATTATTATTATTATTTTGTGAAGTTCCCATAACATCTATTGACGAACCTGTTACGTTATAGAATATTACATAAAGGGAACTACAATAATTTCCTCCAGTTGAATTTGCTCCTAATCTTATTCCACCGAAATAACCATAGGCGGTAGAACTTGAATGAAAATTAACTAAATATTCTCCAGCCCCACCAACATCATAATTGCAAATTGTTTTAAACCAAACATTAAATGTTAAATTAGATGGCCTTAATTTTACATTTGCTGTAATATTAACATAATTACTATCTGATTTATTAAAATAATAAGCAGTGTTTAAAATCCCACTTACTCCCCTTGTAGTATTATAACTTGTTCCATTAAGTCCATTTGCAGTTGCATCTATAACTGCTCCACTTGTTTCATCTAATTTATAATAAGCAACATTATCCCAAGTAATTGCAGAAGCAAAATTAATCATAAATAAGGTTATACTAAATATCAAAAAAGTAAAAAAGATTGCTCTGCGTGGCTTTAATAAAGAATTTTTCTTTTGTATTCGGTAAAAATTAGTATTTTTCATATTAAAATGGCTGATTACCTCGGGGTTTAGCAAATATTAAAATCATTGATAAAACTCCAACTCCAATAGCAATCATTACTAAATGACTCATTATATATTGAGTTATTGGATGTGATTCTGCAATAACAATAAAAGTATTTGCATTTGCAAAACTTTCATAAATGTTTTCAACTACAACTGCAAAGATAATTAATAATCCTAAAGCAATAACATAAATTGGAATTAATATTGGAGAACTTTCTATAAAAAATGAAGTAATTAAAACTGAAATTGCAAGTCCAATAAAAATTATTAAAAATATTCCATCAAACCTTGCAGTAACATTATCAGATGAATTTAAAGCAGTCATTGAAGCAGTATTATTCCCAACATCAGAAGCACCTATTTGTGAAGTTATTTGAGGGAAAACATAGCCAACAATTAAAATAAATATTGCTAATCCTAAAACTGCAACTAACAAGAATGCAACATCAATAATACTTCCTTTTTTATTTAAATAATTTTTTAATTTCATCTGGTGTTAAAAAAGTTATTTTTACATACTTTTTTACAAATTTAGTTTTTGGGATATTTCTTACTTTAAACTTTAAAGCAAGATTAATTCTTTCTTTTTCAATTTTATCAATCATTTCTTTTGGCATTGGGTATCTAATATATTTAACCATAGTAAAATTATAAAGGTTTCATCTCCTTCCTTTGCTCCTTAGGAAAATATCTATTTCCCATATTATTATTTTAATTAATGTATAAAGGAAAAATAAAATTATTATTGTAAAGAAAATATACATTACAGAAGTATAAACAGAAGCCATTGAACTACTAACCCCAAGAGTATCGTGGACTATTACATTTGTAATTATAATATGTGCAATTAAAAATACTAAAGATAATCCAATAAAAAAGAATCTTGATGCTCCTTGTTCTGCTTTAGCCATTCCTGACTTAATTCCGCTTCCAGATAAATATAAAAATAAAATCATTAAAAATAATGTAGATAATGATACAAATATTTGAATTGTTATTCTCCAACCATTTATTTCTGTTCCGCTTGGGGTTATCTCAAAATCCTTACAAGCAACAGTATCAGTTCCTTCAACATCTCCTACTACACAATAACTATATATTCCTAAATCCTGCGTTTTGCAGAAACTATAATTAAATGAAGTTCCTTGCTTTGTCATTGTTACATCTATATATTCTCTTGTCATATTTGGATACTGAATTGATGTTAATGTAATATATGAACAATCGGCGCATTCTTGTGGTAATTGAATACAATTTTTCTGTTTTCCTATTAAAAGCCCTCCACTTTCTTCTGCAATTACTATATTAATTAATAATAATCCTATTATCATAATTAACCATATATTTCTTTTCATTTTATTTTGCAATTATCCCTTACCATCCAATTTAATTTAGTATTATAATATCCAAAACTTTTATAACGGCAAGTATAAACAGTTACCCCTCCTGATTCACTTGTTATATTAATATAAAACTCTCCAGAGTTCCAATTATTAGAAGTATCATTTACAGAAATATTTAAATAATAAATTGTTTCATTTGCAAGAACTTCTGTATTTGTTATTTTTCCTACGCAATCAACATTAAAAACTGAAGTATCATTTAGATAATAACAATAAACCCCAACATTATCTGTTGCTGTTATATATTTTGTAAATGGTTGATTTGTATAACCACTTAAATTTCTTAAATTATCAAATACAGGTGCTTCATCATCAGTTATATTTAAATTAAAAATAGTCCAGTTAACATTTCCTACACTATCATTTATTGAGACATTTACATAATATTCTCCAACATCTAATTGTCCTGTCCAAGTTAAAATTATATATGTTGGCATTCCTGTTGGAATAAATATTTCAAAATGTTCAGTATCATTTATAGAAAATGCTCCAAAACTATTGTCATCTTCTGCTGTAAATTCTACTCCTTCCCATTCAGTTCCATAAGGCACACTTGCATTTTCTGGAATATATGTAAAATAAGGAGCATTCGTGTCTGGCACTATAAATTTCATTTGTAATTCTTGTGTGTCTGCCTTTGTAAAACTAATTAAAGCCATTCCTACAAGTAAAATTAATAATAATTTCTTCATAAAACCTCCACATTTATTGTCAATGGTGAGACATTCGTCTGATAATTCCCTCCGTCAACATATTTTTTCTCTCTCATATTTACTAAATATTCACATCTATTAGTATCCTTTAGATATTTTAAACAATCTTGATAATACAATTCCTTATCTACTTCTAATTTTAAAACTTGTTTTGTTGCTTCTCTTGAAAAATCTCTTGATGGGGGCTGAGTGTTAAACCTAAATATATAATCCCCTTTAGGAGGTGTTTCTTTTACAATTATTTTTATCTCTATTTTTTTAGTCCATTCATCTTCAAATACTGGAAATGTTGGAGCAGTAATAAATTCATTTGGGGTTATTTCTATTTTAAAATATTCGTTTTCTCCAAAGGGAATTAATTTAAAACCCTGATAAGTCCATACTCCAAAACCATTATGAAAAAATGTGCATAATTTAAATTCATCTCCTTTTTTTAAATTTTTAAATGAATATCCTATTTCTCTTGGAATGCTTCCCTGTCCATAAACCCCCCACATTACATAATCAGGATTATCATAAAACTTTTCTTGTGCATTCTTCCAAGAGTCACCATAGAACTCTGGTTGTTTCCAGTATCCTCCATCTAAATCGCATAATTCAACAAACTCCCCTCCCCATATTTCTCTTGAGTAGGCACTAAAGTCATTAGGCTTTTCAGGTATTCTCATATATCTTTCAATTCCACTTGCTTTAGGCAGTAAAGAAATATAGATAGCAAATATTGCCCCAGCTATAATTACTACTGTCGCTAAAGCGATTAGTTTTTTGTTCATTTTATCCTAAGATGCTGTTGAGTTTATTTGGTAAGTTCTTTCTGCAGTTCCTAATGTAGCATCTGTAAAGTTAGCCCACATATACAAATTTGAACTTGATGCTGGACTAATTGATGTTGATATTGTTGAATATGCACTTGTTATCAATTTTGTCCAATCAACTGTTGCAGCGGTATTGTAACTTACATTAACAAATGTTGGCATTGTAGCGTTCACTTTTTGAGTAAAGTTTAAGTTAATATTACCAGTATTTGTTATTACTGCTATTGGTGTAGTTGTAGATGCGTTTTGGCTGTCTGGCTGAACATTCTTACTATTTGCTGTTACTGGATTAAAGTCAATAGTTGTTTCTGCACCTGCTAATTGAACAGTAAAGCTTGTATCTGAACCAACAATAAACTTCATTGAAGCAGTATAAGGTGTTGAAGCATCATAAGCATAAACTCCAGATATTCCGCCAATTAATAATAACCCTAACATTAGTGTCAATATTTTATTTTTCATTGTTTAACCTCCTTGAATTTAACTTTCTGAATATCATTTTAATTTTCTGTAACACTTGTATTTAATTTTCTCTCTATTATTTGGGGTGTCTTATCTGTCCAATTCATCCAGACCCAAATATTCTGAGAACTTGAAGTTAATAAATTATCCTTTAATAATAAATTTGTTGTATTTAAAACCGTTGCCCCGTTATAGTCATTATTCGTTTTTGAAAATACAATAAATCCTGCATCTGTTTGATTAATTGATAAATACACATCTAACCCCACATTTCCTGTATTTGTAATTTCTAATACTGAAATTGTACTATTTTGTCCTCCAGCATTCAAATTAGAAACTGTTTTATTATTTGCTGTAAAATTAATTTCAGTATATCCTAAAGGTAATGAAACTGTAAATGATGTATCTGATGGTCCTCCTTCTTCTTCATTCCAAATTTCATAAGTTATATCTCCTTCAATTATGGGTGAATAAAAAGAATAATCCCCAGCAATAAAAGTATAATTAAATGTCAATTCTGTTGAATTAGAAGAAATATTAAAAGAATTATTAACTCCATTAGTAATTATTTGCGGAGCAGTATAACTCCAACTCCCATCATAATAACCAACTGTTAAATTTATCTTGCTGTTTAAATTATTTTGAATTTGTGTTGAAACATTAACTTTGTTATATTCTCCAAGAATTAAATCATATTCGTCTACACTGTCACCATTTGAACCTACAGTATACATCTTAGTTCCATCAGGCTTGAAGAATACTCCTTGAGGACTTGTTTCTTTAGCACTTATACTAATCTCTTGTAAATAAGTAGCAGTTGTAACATTCCAAGCAGTTGACAAATTATAC
>Ga0307376_10006516_pt1 | contig 10310 bp, 17 predicted proteins | sample TR2MG_FD_202536 | JGI IMG/M metagenome (GOLD analysis project Ga0307376, IMG submission 202536) | Soil microbial communities from Risofladan, Vaasa, Finland - TR-2 | ecosystem: Environmental > Terrestrial > Soil > Coastal area > Acid sulfate soil | place: Finland: Risofladan, Vaasa | collected...
TAGGACAAATTAATCAAGGTACATTCAACGGCACCATCGACGACGTCATGATTTTCAACACTTCCTTAACAGCTCAACAAATTTTAGACATCTACAACAACCAATCAGCAAGATTTTTTGCTCAAGGAACTCAAAAAGTTAGGGCAGTTAATATAACAAACACAACACAATGGAATAATAATGGATATAATCGAGTTAATTTAACAACAACTTATCAAACAAATATGCAGAGTAATATTTCTGCAAGAATAGGACAAATTAATTCAAGTGTTGATGTTGATGGTTTAGTTTTATATATGCCTTTTGAATGGGGGAGTGCTGTTGATATTTCAGGAAAAGGAAATGATGGAACTTTGGTTGGAAATACTTTATTTAATTTAACTGGAGGACATAATTCTACGGGGGGGTTTGAGTTTGATGGTGTTGGGAATTATATAAATATTGGGAATTTAACCTCACAAATTTATAATACTACAGATATATCTATTTCATTTTGGGTTAAATTAAAATCATATATTAATACGCAATCTTATGTGTCTTCATGGGGTTCAGCAGGTCAAAGAAGATTTTTGTCACGTTCAGATGGTAGTGGTAATTTTGCTACTTATTTTTTTACAACCGAACAAGCAGGGGGTAATACTGGTATAGATTTAGAATTAAATGAATGGACATATATAACTATTATTTATAATGGAACAACATTAAGCTCATATAAAAATGGTGTTACAAGTGGAACAACATTTTCTTTAACTGGAGGACTTCAACCAAATGGAGAAGTAGATGTATATATAGGTAATGATTATGGTGGTTCAGGTTTCCCTCTTAACGGCACCATCGACGACGTAATGATTTTCAATAGAAGTTTATCAGCAGATGAAATTTCTGCCTTATACAGCAACTCAACAAACAAATACAACGTTCCTTACTACACACCATACAAAAACATAACAGGTAATGATGAATTTACAATAAGTAATAATGCAGACTTTATTTTCCCAGACTTTCAATTTCACGCAGGTAATCGTTCAAGTCAATTTTATACACCAATATTAAGTGGTGATGTTGTTTTGGATGTTTGGAATGTTGGTGGAGAACCACCAGAACCAGAAGTAACAAACTGCACTTGTTATTATGATAGTCCTAAAGTATTTAATATGAGTGATTATTGTAACATAACAACTCCATGTGATTTAGGTGCAGGTGGAATAAGTTGGACAGGAAGTGGATGGACAAATTGTTCTGCAACTATTAATACAACAAACATGGCAAGACCTGATAATGAAAATCAATTATTACTAATTACTAAAGATTGTATAATAAATATATTTAATTGGATATTAGGAATAATAAAACAACCTATGTTACCTTCTGTTGGTGCTACATCAATATCTAATACAAATCTTTCTAATTCAGGTTCTGGTAATTTTGTTCAAGTAGATTACATGACTTTAACAGAACTTGTAATAAATGATACTGCAATTGAGTTATATAATGTAAGTTCAATAGGAACTAATTTTACAAATGTAAATCCCACAAGTAACTCTTCAATCTATTTTTATGGATTGATAATTGGTTTATCAGTATTCCACGTCGATAATTCTAATTATTTATTTAATTCTACTGTTGGAAGTCAAAATTATCCAGCGACATTTGAAACAGAAAATATTCTAAGGATACTTTCTATTTTGATTGCACAATATTCAAGAGTAATGAATATAATTCCAAATGTAGAGCTTTCTATTCCGTATGTTAAACTAAACGAGACTTTGAAATTTTAGACTTCACATGAAAACAAGATATTTAATCTTAGGAATAGTTGTATTTATTTTATGTTTAAACTTAGTTAGTGCAGAATATTCTTATGTATTTCAAAAAGATTCAGAATCAAGTTTACATATATCTTGCTTTGATATAAATAATTCTTATTGTTTAAGTGGAACTAGTTGTCAGATTTCTATTTACTATCCTAATCAAACAGCTCTAGCTATAAACCAATCAATGACTTATAATGTAACATTCTTTGATTATAATATTACTAATACAGTGCTAGGTGAACATTCAACAATAGTTACTTGTCAAGGTTCTACAAATGGTTATTCAACTTTTAATTATCTAGTAACTCCAACAGGAAGTGAAATAACTTCAGGACAAGGTTTTGCATCAATAGGATTAATTATAGCCATGATATTATTAGCAGCACTATTTGCATTCTTTGGTTTTAAGTTTGCAGAAACAGGAAAGCTATTTCCAATAGCTTTGTTCTTTATGTTGATAGCTTTAATCTTAGGAGTCTACACTCTTCAACTAGGATATATTTATACGAGAGATATATTATCACCAATAGGAACTGAAAACTCTCAGTTTAAAGTATACATAGGAATTATCTGGGGATTATTAGGTATGGCATTCATAGCTTTACTAGGATTTATCTTCACGACATTAAAAGAATTGAAAGTAAGAAAGTCTATTTATCAGCAAGGTGAAGGTTGGAATCCTAACACAGGAACTTACCAATAGCTTACACTCCAAATTCTTCGACGCCTCTTTCTCGCATCAGTAATATTACCGAACCAATAAATATTACTACAACAATCAATAAAATTGCATCGTTTATTAACTCTAAAAATCTTAAAAACAATGCAGAAACTAAAGTTAAGAAAGCAGAAAAACCTAATGCTCTTTCAAAACTATATGCTTTTGTTGCTAAGAAAGAAACAAAACCAATTATAATTAACATACCTGCACCTAATAATCCTGTGGTTCCAACTACTGTTAATGTATTTACATATTGCAGGAAAGTTATAATTCCTGTAATATTGTTGCTGGGATATGCAAATACTGCGATTTTATTTTCTCCTTTGTTTCCAATGTAATTTAATATTTGAATATACCATTTTAAACTTTACTTCTTGACCTCCACCAAGATATTAAACCCCATATCATTATTACTGATATAGCAGTTATTGCAAAAGGAATAACAAAATCAGGTATGTCAATCTCATTCGCAACCCCTGTTAAAATTGTTACACCATATCCTAAAGAACTAATAATTGTTAATATAGCAGTGATTACTGCTACAGGAATTGCAGCAACTCCAATTAAACCAACAAATAACCAATGAGTATCTTCCTTATTCATTTTCTCAAGCATTTCTTGTAATATTGTAGCATTACCTGTAATCTTTTCTTGATAATTATATTCATTTTCCCACGTAGAAGTATTAACATCAACTTCAGGATAATATGTTTCAAAGTCATTAACTATACTTCCAACTAAGGCAAAACAAAATCCTACCATTAATATTATTAATATATATCCACTGAGTTTCATTTTTTATTCCTCATGTTTTCATTTTCATTGCAAGTATAATTGCTATTATAACTACGAGTATGACTGTTGTATAACTAAATGCAGCAAACCCTAAAAGCTGCATCATGAAAACAGAAAAGGCGACTAAGATAACACCAACTGCTGGATTCCAAGACCCAACTAAAGCTATTGTAATTATAAGAAACAAACTAACTAAAATTCCTAATTGTCCAAAAACATCTGAAATTATTTCATTGACAAATAAAATAGTTCTAACAACTAATGGTGGACTTCTACTAATATAACCTGTTGCTTTAAAGTTCCCAGTATAACCAGTAACATTACAATTTAATGTTCCTGAAGTTGAATATAAAGTATTATCACAAATAGTATTTCCTGTTTGATTAGAAGATAGTTGTACAACTGTTAATTGAAAATATTGAGCTAAACCTGTTAGGTCATTAAAAGTATAGGTAACAATCTTTGTTGTATCATTAAAGGTTAAAGAGTAAGCAACATTAGTAGCATAAATATCATAATAACCTTGCCAAGTATCTGTAAGTCCTTCGTCTATTTGTAGTTTAAGTTCACAAGGTGCTTCTTCACAAGAAGCTTGTGCAGTTATTGTTCCATAACTTGTCCCATTCTTAGAAATAAAAAATTTATATTTCTTATCTAAGTCAAGGTATTCTATAAACTCTCCAAGATCATCTGTCTCTCTTATTCCTATTGTTCTATAAACTCCTTCACCTGTGAAATATTTACTTATTGTAACTATAGCATCTGTAAATGGAACTAAACCTTTTTTAACACTAATAAAAAACTTAACAGAATCAGATACTGTTAATAGGTTTAGTTTAATTTCATTTGTTATATTTGATATAACTGCGTTTCTTAAATGATAAGTTCTTGAAGAATAAGCTTCTGCTTCATAATCTAAATCTGCATCTACTTTAAAAGTTTCCCATGTCGGATAAATACAAAACTTATATTGTGAACCGTCAGCAGCATTATTTGTTAAATTATTATATGAATAATTTTTATACACACTTCCATTACCTAACCAATATTGGAATGTTGTTTGAATACTTGTAGCATTTTTAGTTGCATCTATTTCAGTACTTAATAGTTCGTCATAATATGTAAAGTTTATTCCTGTTGTTGAATAAGTTGTATTGCACCTTTGTAGTTTAATAAAAGAAACATTGTGATAATATGTATCTGTTACTTGAACTTGATCTCCTGCATAAACAAATCTAAAGTAAAACTCTCTTGTTTCATTATTAATAAAGTCATGTTTGTTCAAAGGAATATCTATTGTTCTAGAAATATTAAAACTAGATAACACATAAGTTATATTTGATATTGTATAGTTTGTTCCATTATAAATTAGTTGTCCTAATGATATTTCTGAATTATTTAAAATAGTAAAACTTGCTTTAAATGTTTCTCTTGCTGTTTCATAAGTTTGATTAGGATAAGTAATTGAATTTAATGAAGCTCCAACAGTAAAAGAATAATTAGCATCTGCCCAAATACAATAAGTAGAAGTCGCATTTTCTGCACAAGCAAAAACATTCCATTCATAATTATCTAAAGTAAAATTAGTAAAACGTTGCTTTGTAACATTAGAAGAATTTATAGAATAGGTTGTTGAATTATATATTGTACTATTTGAATACCAAATATAATATGTTGAATTCTTTAAAGTATAACTTGTAGCAGTATAGTTTACAATAAAAACATTTTCCGTACTTGAAGAAGCATAACCATCTAGTGGAGAAATTAAATCTATTACTAATGAGGAAACAACAGCTCCTTCTAATTCATATTTATAAACACTATTTCCAGCTCTAGAAAGTGTAAGTAAGTTTGTTCCATTATTTGCTATACCTCTCATGTCTGTTGATTGAGCTAATACACTAAAGTTACTTACATAATTTCCAACCATATCATATTTATAAACTCTATCAAGATTATCACTAACCATCCAAAAATAATTACCATTTGTTGTGATACCATCTATGTCTGTAATTATTGAAGAAACATCAAAAGAAAAACTAGAGTAGGTTCCATTTTTATAATATCTGTAAACTATTCCTGTTCCAGAGTTTGGAACATAAACATAGTTACCATAATTTGCTAAACTATATATTGCTGTACCTTGACCACTTGTATCCCAATCAATACCACTTGATGTTCCGTCAGCATTAAACTGATAAACTTGGTCTACTGAATCACCATTAACCCAAAAAAATGTAGTGTTCATTGTTATACCATAAGTGTTAGCCACTCCTGCTGACCAACTATCAACATAGTTTCCTACATTATCATAGTTATTAACACTACCACCAACAGACATTACATAAATATTAGATCCATTAGCAGTTAAACTTTCACAAGCTCCCCCACATAATACCGCTGTACTAAAGTTGCTAATGAAATCTCCTTCAACTGCAGATACTAAATTCAAACATAAGATTGAGGTAAGCAATACTATTGCGAAGAGTATTTTATTTGATTGTGAAGCGATTGTGAGCTTTCTACTTGTAGGTTTTTCCATATTTCTAGTCATTTTTTCACACTTCTCCCACCCGTCTCGATTTTCCATATAAAACTATTACAATAATAACTCCTGTAACTAAAATTATAATTGGGAAGTGAACTCCTAAAACAATATTTGAATAATCAAATTGTGACGAGGTTGAAATTAATTGTGGTTCTGTAACTATGTCATTATAAATATTTGCAATTTGTCCGCCTAAAAAGATAGCAATGATTAATGCTAGAATAAAAACTATAATTATTGCTGGATGTACATCAATGTAAATTGAGGATATGATTAATCCAATCATTAAAGATATTAATGAAAAGAAAATTAAAAAGTCAAGCAAAGGAATTGTATTCTCTTCAACAGTTTCTATAGTTTCTATTGTTCGATTACTAAATTCGTCTTGATTTTTTAATTCATCTGTAATCTCTAAGAATATTTTTGAGAATATTACAGAACCAACTGCTAAAGCAAACACAATTACAATCATAATTATAATTGATTGAAAGTCTGCACGTTTATTTTTAGTTTGAAGTATGCTCCTCATTCTTTATTACCTAATATTTTTAAAAGATTCTTTTCTGTTAGTATGATTGGGTTAGGTAAATTCTCTGCAATTATAATAGATGCTTTTGGTTTACTAAGTTCAATTCCAAAAGACTTCTTAACATTAGTTATCAATTCTTCCAACCTCTTTTCAAACTTGGCAGAAAGCCTTACAGGATTTCTATTAACCATGAGAAAATTAATAAAATGTTCTTATAAGTATCTTTCTAAAAAAAGTAACCATATGTAACTAGATGTAGTGATAGATACTTAAAGGAATTTTTTTTTGGTGTCTTATCTAAATTTAATTAAATTTACAAAGGAGGTTATCAAAATGAGAAAGTTGCTTAATAAAAAAGCACAGTTAGGTTCATTGCAAACAATTATAATTACGTTGGTTGTTATTGGAATAGTTCTTGGTATTGGATTCTTAGTTTTAGAAGAGTTTCAAGATCAAATGAACCCGGGTTCAGAAGCTGCTGATGCAGTTAATGAAACAATCCAAGCAATGGCAGAAATTCCTACATGGCTAACGATTATAGTAATCTTAGCAATAGTTGGTATTTTACTAGCAATTGTGTTTTCAGTATTGCCACAAGCTGGAAGTAGAGTATAAGCAAGAATCTTGCTTATATAAAATGAAAAGCAAAAAGGCGAGAATAGGAGCTATACAGGGCATAGTTATTACACTAATAATTATTGGTTTGATTCTTGGTATTGGATTCTTAGTTTTAGAAGAATTTGAAGATACTTTAGGAACAACAGTTACAACTGTTGCTAATGAATCAATAATAGTTACTGACGCTGGGTCATATACGTCTGCTAACTCTACATCATCTAGTATATTTTGTTTTAATTCATTCGCTATTACGGATGTATTGAACGGTACTACAACTGGTAGAATTACTTCAGGTAATTATAGTTATGAAGCTGCAACTGGTAGGATTATTAATTTAACAACTACTTTTTCAGATTCACTTAATACTTGGAATATATCATATACTTATCAATCCAGTACATCAGAAGCTTGTCAAGGGATAGAAAGTACAGTTGATGCGATGAATGAAATACCTACTTGGCTAACAATAATAGTAATTATCCTAATAGTAGGAATATTACTAACAATTGTATTCAAGGTATTACCAACAAATGGTGAAAGTGGAAACATGAGTTACGGAGGATCTGGAGGCTCTGGAATAACAGCTGAGATATAAAGTTTATTTATTTTTTTTCCTTTTTTATTTTTTAAAGGAAGTATTAGAAACATAGTTTAAACTAAATGGTAAAGAAAAAGAAGAAGAACGGAAAGAAAAAGCTAAGGCTATTTGGAAGAACATTAAAGGAAGCAGTTAAAGAAGCTGCAAGAAGAGAAAAACAATCATTTAAACAAAGCAGAAGATCTGGACAAGGACTTATAGATTTTACAAAAACATTTGGATATTAATATGAAAAAGATAACCTCAAAGAAATTAAAGAAGCTGATAACAGAAGAAAAGAAAGCAAGTAAAGAATATAGAAGTTATGGATTCAAAGGTTTATCTAAAGACGAATCAAACCATTCAAAGTTTTTAAAGAGGAAACTAAAGAAAAATGGAAGAAGAAAATAAGGTAGAAGAAGTTAAGGTTGAAGAAGTTAAAGAACTTAAAGAAGAGAACAAGAATCTTAAAAGCAAGTATCAAAGATTTCTAATTGTTGTTGATAAACTAAGAGATATTTTTACTAAGATAGGTAATGCAACAAACGATGCTCTTAAAAGAATGGAAGATATTGATAAGAAACTTATTGGAACTGGTGAAGATAAAAGTATGAATAATTATACTTACGACGCTAAAAAAATAGATAAACTTTTAAATGGTTAAGAAAAAAAGAAAACTAAAAACAGTTTGGATAACAACAAAGAAATATGGTAAGATTGCTGTAAGGAAAGTTTATGATGTTAGTTCTGCTCCTGCTACAAAAAGATATGCTAAAAGTGCTTTAAGAACTGCTTACAGTATTAAAGGTGGATTGAATCGTTGGGAAAGAAAAATGAATCAAGAAACAAGAAGAACACCAAGATCAGAAAGAGAATTAAAGAAAAGATTAAAAAATATAAGGAGACTAGCTTATTAAATACAAAGGGGGTTAAAAAATGTCAAGAAGAAAGAAAATGAAGTATAGAGCATACATGAGAAGGAAAGCAATATATGGTGAAGGAAGATCAACTGGAAGAGGAATTGCTGGAAGAATAAGTATAGTAATTGCAGGTTATTAAAACATTTATTTAAGCAAAATAATTACAATGGAGGTATTAAAATGAAAAGAATAGATAGTTACATGAGAAAGAAAGCACATAGCAGAAAGAAAATCAAAGTTGATGGTTACATGAAGAAAGGTAAAAGAAAAGCTCCTGCTAAATAAAATCATATTTAAAATGAGAATGAAAAAATACAAAAAGTATCTTACTAAGGGTAAGAAAAAACTTATTAAGAAAAACCCAATAGTTAAAATGGGTAAACAGGCTGTTAGAAGTATAGCATAAATTATTATTTATACTAAACAAAACTTAAATATAGAAAATTAACTAAGTGTAGTGTGCCTCGTGACCTCATTTATCATTAACAACCTATCCAAAATTAGGCAATGTTAGAGGCACACTCATAATCACCACATCAATCTAACCTCTCTTTTCCCAGAAGAAGTCAGGACAAATGATTTGTTTTGACACCGACTTCCTCTAGGGTTTTATTAATTAGAACAATCAATTATCTCACCATTGTCAATTTTATTTCCAATGTCTTCTATTATTAATTTATCGTCAAGTTCTATTTCTGTTTCCATGTTTTCTTTCCAATTAAAGTTCAAGTCTTACTTGTTCTTTTTAATCTCCTCAGGTATTTTCATATATGTAAACCATTTAGTTATTGAATTTTTTCTATTATTGCTTGTTGTTCCGAATAATGCTTTTTCTGGAAATAAAGCAAGAACATCTTTAAATGGAATAGAATAATTGTTAAATTTAAAAATTAATACTCCATAATCATCTAAGCATCTCCATATTTCATTAAATCCTTTTTTCAAATCAATTTGCCAGGTTATAGGGTCTAATTTACCATAAGTAGCAGAAATTGCATCAGTTTCACCTTCTCTCATTTTTCCTTTAAGGTGTGGGGGATCCCAAGCAATCAATTTGAAACTTTTATCAGGAAAAGGTAAATCTCTAAAATCTGCAATTAAATCTGGATTAATCTCTCTATTAGGTCTAAATTTAACAAACCCCTTATCTTTCTTTCTTATATCTATATAAAGACAATTAGGATGTTTCTTTTGAACCCAGATAGACCTTATTGAACAACAAGCATCAAGTATAAATTTATTTTTCATTTTATGTTTCAATTATAAGATTTAATCTAACATTATTTAGATTTAATCTCCTTTCTCAATTCCTTAATTTCTATTGTGTGTTTTTTAGTCCTTTCATTTATAGTTTCTACTCTTGTAATTAATATGCTTATTGCATTTTCTAATTGTTTTTTAGTTAGTGTCATTTTGTATTATATTTATTCCCATATAGTTTTGCGCAGTTAAATTCCCTTGTTAAAACCTGGTATATTGCGGTACTTAGTTGTTTTGCGCTGTTTTATTTTGCAGTAAACTTGTTGCCGTACTCCTTAACTGGACTTCTCTTGTTTATCTTTGTAAAACAATAATAACAATTTCCATCAGTGCATAAGGTTCTATATCTGTTCTTACAACTTTTACATTCTTGTGTGGTTTTGTATATTGATGCTGTCATGTTTTCTTTAATTAATTATATTTAATATTCATCTAAATCTATATCTTCCTCCTTCATGAATCTATCAATGTAAAAATCCTTCCCTTTATCAGACAGGAAACCCATTTCATGTAGTTGGTGTAACTGTC
>Ga0307376_10006517_pt1 | contig 10309 bp, 15 predicted proteins | sample TR2MG_FD_202536 | JGI IMG/M metagenome (GOLD analysis project Ga0307376, IMG submission 202536) | Soil microbial communities from Risofladan, Vaasa, Finland - TR-2 | ecosystem: Environmental > Terrestrial > Soil > Coastal area > Acid sulfate soil | place: Finland: Risofladan, Vaasa | collected...
AATACCGGTAGTAACAACTGGTACCACCTTAATCCCTAAACTGATGGTTAAACATGGACATAATGGGTTCATTTCTCATAATAATGATCCAGATGAACTACGACACTATTGTATGTTGTTGTTAAAAGATGAAAAACTGAGGATGGAAATGGGTAAAAATGCTCGACAATGGGTAATTGATAATTTTGGAGAACAACGTTTTATTGATAAATGGAATGAGATTTTTAATAAAACTTTAGCAATGAGGAGATAATCTACGTGAAAATAAATCTACTATACGGACATGGTGATTTTCTACAAAGTCACCTAAATATTAACCCATTTTCCATAGAAGAAACAGAGAGTATGAAAATTGGTGATATTCGCAATCTAGACGGATGGGTTGATGATGCTGAAGCAACAGAAATTATTGCCATGGACGTTATTGACTATTTTAGTTTGGCTGAAGTCAATCCTATTTTAGAACATTGGATTAGTAAATTGCGACATGGGGGGAAAATCGTTATTGGTGGATGTGACGCTTTAGATGCCGCCAAAGCACTATCACAATATGAGTTGGACTTGCAAACATTCAATATGTTGATTCATGGAACTCAAGATCAGCCACATTTATATAAAAAGACTACATTAACATTAATTGGTATTGTTGAATATTTTAGAGAGCATGGTTTAAAAATTATTAAGCAGAGGAAGCATGGCATTAATTACGTTGTGGAGGCCCAACGACCATGACAGAACATAAAGAAGATAAAGTGGAAACCCTTTGCTTAAACTGTATTTTTGCTGAGTGGGAGATTAATACTTATGGCAATAAAGAGCAAGTAGGGTGCTCTGCTAAAATTTTGACAAAGTTTGATTATGAAGAATGTATTGATGATAAAACAAAAACAGAATTTTATGCAATTCCCGGTAGAGTATGTTTATATAATAGGTCTGAAGCGTGGGCAAAAACACATACGTCCATGGAAGATTTAGTACTTAAGGCTCGCCAAGAGATTACGTTGAGACTGACTACCGTAGTATATATGGGAGAAAATCATACCGAGGATGATTTAATTAATACTATTAAGTCGTTAGTACAAAACAAGTTACCACCATGGTATATAATATTCATATTTAATGATGTTAAATTAGCCCCTTCCTACCTGATGCCTCTCCTTGCTAAACACCTATCTGATTCTCACATACAATTTCGGATGGAATTTATCCAAGAGCGTGGAGCTAGTACATTTAGATGTATTGATATTTGTACAAAAAAAGTAGAGACTACCTTCTTTGCATGGTTTAATGCTGGTTTTATAGTTCAGCCTAATTTTATTAGTAATCTTGATATTGCACTAAATGATAACTTGGAACGCTTCCTAGTATTAACTGGTGATGAAAACTACAATGGATTAGTAATTCAACGTTTAATTGCTAGACAAATTGGTGGTAGCATTGGGGAGCGAAATCTATTAGAAAAATTAAAGCATATTATGGAGGCACAAGAATGTCAACATCTGATCAAACCAGTGAGCACGTACAATTACCAGTAGTGGGTGTTGTTGTTCCATTACATAATCACGCAGATTTTATCGAAGATTGTTTAACAAGTGTAGCTGAACAAGACTATCCTGCTAAATGTTGCGTGGTAATAGATGATGGATCTACTGATGATGGATATGATAAAGTACTATCAAATTTAAGTTGTGATTACAAGGTATCCAGCGATGGATTACCAGATGGAGTTATAGCTGGTCAATTTAATGGTATGACAACTTTATTATTACAACATGCTGAAGCTAAAGGGCCTTCTGCTGCACGCAACACTGGTATTAAAGCATTATGGTCTTCATGTCACTTTTTTGGCGTTTTAGATGCCGATGATGAATACTTACCATCTAAATTAAGTAAGTCGATTGCTAAAATGATAATGGATCCCACACGTATAGGACTAGTATATAGTGATGTTCTATTATATAATATTAAGACAGATATTAAAACACAAGAATTTCGCAGACCATATGATAGGTTAGTTTTGGAACGTGAAAATATTATATCAAACGCACCACTAGTTAATAAACTAGCATTACAAGATGTTGGACTATATGATGAGTCTTTACGAACATGTGAGGATTGGGATTTGTGGCTCAGAATTACCGAAAAATATGTTGCAGTACATATACCAGAAGTACTACAAATGTATAGAATAACTGGGGTAAACGCCACTCAAGTAGTCAATGATGAACAATGGCAACGTGATTGGCAAACCGTACAATATAAACTTATGGATCGCACAAGATGACGCATGTTGCATCACGTCACATTTCATATATACATACAATTCAACCTATAGCAAAAAAACATTTATCAGTTATAATATTAGCTGCTGGGGTTGGTAAAAGAATGAAGTCTTATGGACCCAAGGCTCTACTTAAATATGATAACAATATTACAATTTTAGATTTGATGTTAAATAATATATGGAGAGTACACCCAAAAGCAGATATATCTATAGTAATAGGCTTTCAGTATAAAAAATTTCTACCATATAAAGACAAATATCCCAATCTACGCTTAATATATAATGCACAGCATAATGATCTTAATACAATGTTTAGTGCACAACTTGGTATACAATCTATAGTTACTGAACGTGTATTAATTCTACATGGAGACTTAATATTTACATCCAAAACGCTAAAAGGACTGGCCAGTGACGAATCAAAATTAGTATTATGTGATTCATTACCAAAAGATAGTATTGGAATTATGCATCACAATAATATAGTTACCAACATTGCGTATGGGTTAGATAATAAGTGGGGTCAAATTGCTTATATTACAGACAGGGAATTTCAATTATTTAATCAAGTATTATATTCTAATCAATCTAGTCGTTTATTTTTATATGAAGGTTTAAAATATATTGTAGATAATGGTGGTAAATTTATGATACATGATCCATGTGGACACATAGTGTATGACGTTGATGCTTATAAAGATTTAGAAACAGCTAGGGAAAATATATGACAGCCACACCAATTAATATAAAAAAGCTTGAAGTAAATACTATTCTATATGTAGAAACTGAAGATTATGTATATAAAATTACTATAATGGATAGTAATGGCATATGTAGTGTATGTGGTGGAGCGATATTCCCTAATATTACTGAATCTAGATTAATGGGTGCTGTTGAAGTGGCAGATCAATCACAAGTTAAATATCCATCCCAAATCTATAAAGATATGTGTTTAGAATTTAAATTATCAGACAATAATCATACTTTTATTACTACGCAAGTAAAAGGAGTGTCAATTGAACGAGACTCATGGCGTTATGATGTGTGGGGTGATTAATGAAATTTATATGTGATAGAAAAAATAAGCTTTTGGGTGGTTTTTATAGTTCAATTGTGAATAGGGGACATGATTGGTATTGGTTAGATAACAAGCCAATATTTGATGTGTTTGATGAAGAGCAGCCTGACGTTATAATGGTTAGCGAATTAAATACAACAATGCTCAAATGTTTACAAGAGAGATCAAATCACGATAGAGTATGTGGAAATGATGTTGTTATTATATCAAACGACATGTATAAATTATATATAGGACACACAGCATGTACTATATGCGAATTAGTTGATACTTTTTCTTTCACACAAACTGACGTAGAACAAAATTTAGCGTGTGATTTGGCTGCAATAAACCACATTAATGATACAATCAAAAGCTTATGTTATCCAGTTGGAAAATTTAATATTAAGCTGTTTGGTGATGACAATGGAGGGGGTTATGGAGTAGCACAATTCTTGGGACGTATTACTCACTCTGAGATGTGTCAAGTGTATGCATCTTCCTTGCTAACTTATGTAAGTGATCATGCTGAAGCTATGGCTGTTACTTTGTGTGGGGGATGTCCTATTGGATATAATATAGATGAAAGATTTGGTATAAATATTGATGACATTGATGAATTAACTGATTTAATACATACTTGGGATAATAATCCATCTCTGAGAGAACAAACAACTAAAAGTTTACAACAATATCTTAAAGATTATCCAGAACACACATATGAATATCAATCCACCATACTATTGGAGAAGATAAATGAACAACGCGATTATAAAACCCAATGACACCATCTTAGTTACTGGTGGTAATGGTTTTTTGGGTGGATATGTTATTAAAGAATTAACCAAACATGGATTTAATTCTATTATATATGGAGGACGTGAATGGGTTCCTCCTAAACATATGAATTTATCATCTATCCAAGTTGATCTCAGATATCGTGGTGATGCTATAGCATTGATTTCAGATTATAAACCAAAAACTATTATTCATTTAGCAGGGAAGGTGGGGGGTATTGGGGCAAATCAAGATGCCCCAGGAGAGTTTTTCTATGATAATTTACAAATGGGTTTAAATGTTGTAGATGTTGCCCGCACTTGTGGAATACAACGAGTAGTTATATTGGGTTCTGTATGTGAGTATCCATTACATACTCCGGTACCTTTTGCTGAAGAACATATTTGGTTTGGTTATCCAGAGGAAACTAATGCTCCTTATGGAGTGGCTAAACGAGCATTAATGGAGATGGTTAAGTGTTATAATAAACAATATGGTATGCAAAATATAGTATTAATACCAACAAATATCTACGGACCATATGAGAATTTTAATGAACGTAATAGTCATGTAATTCCCGCATTAATTAGAAAATTTTATAATGCTATGGTAAATAATTTAGATGAAGTAGTTTTATGGGGTAGTGGGAATGTATCTCGGGAATTTTTGTATGCTGAAGATTGTGCAGAAGCTATTGTAAAAGCTATGAGATTTTGTACGTATGATGGACCTATTAATTTAGGGACTGGTAAAGAAATTACTATTGTACGTTTGGCCAATATAATAGCCGATTTAATGAATTACAAAGGGAAGATAGTATTTGATACTTCTTATCCTGATGGACAACCTCGTCGCTGCTTAAAAGTAGATAAGGCGTTAGAACACTTCGGATGGAGAGCAACAACACACTTTACGACTGGATTGGTTGATACAATTTTATGGTATGAGGAGCAAGTTCAAAATGGAACTATTAACAATTATATTTAGCAAGGACAGGGCATCACAGTTAGATTTACTACTTCGTAGCTTTTCCCACAATGATGACCAAGATGTATTTGAAAATGTTGCAATATTATATACTGTTAGTAATGAACGGTTCCAATATGGATATGACATATTAATTAATAATTATTATAATGATTGTGATGGAGATACTTATGGTATTATGTGGCATAAAGAACAGGACTTTAGGGCAGATCTATTAAATATTATTGCTAGACATAAACCATCTCATATTGTCTTTATGGTAGATGATATGATAATGATGAGACCATTAGCGTTTGCTATTAATGATGGATTTAACTTGTTAGCTAATCAACCGGTGGCTACCATTAGTTTGCGACTTGGACATAATACGTATTGGCAATACCAGACTAACAGTGAAACTATGATGCCCACAGTTTTTAAAGATGTAAAAAATGGTCTATATGTTTGGAATAGACTAACTATCCCCTCCACTATGAATTTTAACTATCCATTTTCTGTAGACGCTCATATTTTTCGCACAGACTTAATTCTGCCAATTATAGATGCGATTCCTTTCACTTTCCCTAATGATCTAGAAGGTGGAATGCAAACACACATTCATTGTGCACCACCATTAATGGCATGCCAAAAAATGAGTGCTTTTATTAATGCTCCTATTAATCGTGTTCAAGATAAATATCCAAATCGTGTTGGAGACACACACAGTATTAGTTCTGAAGAATTAAATGATAAATTCTTAGATGGTTTATTTATAGATTATGACAGTATTGATTTTGATAAAGTGCGTGGTTGCCATCAAGAACTTGAGATGGAGTTTGCCACGTCGTCATCAATAATTTAAGATGGAGTTTACCACATGACTGAAATTTATAAATGGTTAGCAAATGATGTGTTTCCGGATAATGGCCGAGGATTTTTTATAAATATTGGTAATAGGGATGACACAACTGAGATGCTTATAAATAATGGTTGGCGGGGATTATTCTTAAGGGAAGATGTTGATATTGTACAATCACCCATAGATTATGAAATTCCATTAATCATAGAGTTATTATATATAAATGCTAGCAATGCTTATGATTTATTAAAAACATTTGCATTTGCACAATATTTTGTAAAAACAATAGTGGTTCCCCCAATTTCACTACAAATTTTAATGTTATTATCACATAATTCATACACGCTTGTAAAACAAACAAAGATACATCACTACTATTTATCTAATCCTTATTTAGAGGAATATAATGCAACAACTTAACTTTTTAGTAGAAAATATTGGAGCTAGTCAACTTGGATATTACCTTACGACCGAACTCAATAAAATACATGGACATAAAGATGTAGACTCAATCGTTTTCTATAATACACTCCACAAACACGCATTACAACCTAATTTTGCCATAATGCAAATGATGGAAGCGTGGTGTCAACCAGGGACAACTATTGCCACATCGCTGACTACTGCCTCACAATTACTAAGTTTCCCCGGTCCTAAACACCGTATATATTACGTTTGGGATTTGCCATGGATGCGAATTGTGCCAAAAACATATAGTGTGGTAGCTAACATTATCACACAAGATAAACTTACACTTGTGGCTAGATCTATGCAACATGCATTGGCTATTGAGAATGCATTTAATATAGCAGTAAAGTATATCGTTGAAGATTTTAATATGGAATTATTTATACCAACAATTTTGGAGATACAAAATGACTAAACAAGATATGAATACCGTAGAGTGGAGACATGAACAATATGTTGTTAATGAACGCAGTATTATGGATATTGCCCAACAATTAGGGGTCCCTAAGAGTACCTTAAGAAGAAGGTTGATAAAGGATGGAACCGAGTTACGTTCTAGGGGAGAAGCACAGGCTGTAGCACTTAAGCAAGGGAGGGCACATCATCCCACTGCTGGTAGAGAACGGTCTGAACAAGAAAAGCTGCGTATTTCCGAAGGTGTGTCTGCACAATGGAAAACGCTAAGTCAGGAAGAACTTGATCGACGTAGTAAGACTGCTAAGGACAATTGGGAAAAATTACCACTACATAAACAACAGGAGATTTTAGAGTCTGCACGCAATGCCGTACGTAAAACTGCTACTGAGGGCTCAAAGTTAGAAAAATTCGTAAGAGACTATTTACAAAAGGCTGGTTACAAGGTAGAATGCCATGTAGAGAAACTTATTCCAAATACAAAGTTACAAATTGACCTGTACTTGCCAGAGATTAGCACAATTATTGAAATTGATGGGCCATCCCACTTTCTGCCAATTTGGGGTATGGAAAATTTAAAGCGTAATCAACGGGCAGATTTGGAAAAAAGTGGTCTGTTAATTGAACATGGATTTGTTATTATTAGAGTTAAACAATTACAAAAATCTATTTCTAGCAAGTTACAGCGTGACATCTCTAAGTTAATCTTAAATAAGGTTACAGAGATTAAACTAAATAAGCCATCTCCAAACCAACGATTAATTGAACTTGATACAGATGAGGGATAAAATGACTCACGGTTATGAAAATACAAATATAGACGAAATACGTAATATTCTAAAGGATCAATGGCAAGTTACGGATGAAGAAGTGTTAAAACAAACTAAAATCCCACTTGTAAAACTGTTATTGGCTAAAGAGGAAAGTTCGTTAGAAATATTAGGAAAAGCTTTGGATGATGCCGTAGTAGAAGAGGATGATAATGTAGTATTTGCCGAAAATTTAGTTGATGATATAGCATATGGATCTCCACAATGGTCAGACTATGTACTTAGACAATTTACTGATGAAGAGCTTGACGATGGTAATCCAAAATGTGATGGATGTAGGCGTGTTGTAGAACAACTACTGGGGCCAATCGTGTCATGTGGGGTGGCGGATTATACACCAGCCAGTATAGAAACTAATGGAACAGCAACAGTACTATATACTATAGAAGTTGCTATAAATAATGACATTCATCCATTGTGTGGACAAAACATTATACTTACAGACATTGCTGATGTTGGTCCACATAACACTGAGGCCCCATATTCAAATTATGCGGCAGCAACGGCCGCAACCAGGGCTGAGGGACGCTGCTATAGAAAACTACTACGATTAACCAACGTTATTACTGCCGAGGAAAAAAGTGATGTGGCAGAACAGTATGTCGCGGCTGATGCATGGTCTCCCGACAATCCCATTGATGATAATCAAATCAATGTTATTGATATTATGTGTCGTAGACTAAATATTAGCGTAATTGACTTTATAAATAGTGGCGTATCTGTTTATCCCACTATTAATCATGTTACTAAATCTACCGCACAAAAAATGTTACAAGAATTGAATAATATACAGCGAAAAACCAAAGATAAGCCTAAAACGTTAGGTGGTTATGTGGAAAATTGGAGGGAATTTGATTCTTCCACCACATTCTCCAAGTAATAGACAATACAGAAAGGGTCAAATCATGAAAGCTCAATTTAAAGTACGTACTAATTTGATTTTAGAGATTGAGGCAGATAAGCAGGTGGAACTATTTCGTGCACTAGCTTCAGCACAAGAAGTGTTTGGGGCAGCACATTGTGGGAAGTGTAAAAGTACCAATCTTTCTTTTAATGTTCGTCAAAATAAAGAGGATGATGATTTTTTTGAAATTATATGTGGTGACTGTTATGCTAAGTTAGCAATGGGACAACATAAGAAGGGGGGAACTTTGTATCCTCAGCGTCAGCGACAAAATGAGGATGGTGAACGTGAATGGCTACCCGATAATGGATGGATGAAGTGGGACAAAGAAAAGAAAATCCTTATATAAAATTCATACAAACTTTGTACTTATATAACAAATTTTAGCAGGGAAGGGAATCCCTATTAGTTACTTCATTTAGCCACTTTTCTGGCCACATCCAATACATTCTGTGAAATACACTATACAACGCATTACCAATTTCACTTGCACATTCGGGAGTTATGCCGGTAATTAATGTTAGGTCTTTATTGGACTCAATGTAAGACATGAGATCGCCAACGGTGTCATAGTGTGACTGTTGTAACAATGAAACGGTCGTTTTTGATAACCCTAAACTTGAGATTCGTTTTTTATAAATATTCATTCTTGCTCCTTATTTTTTATAACAGAATACCATATTCTTAGTTAATGTTCATATTCACTCATATTGTTCTCTTTTATAAAAATAGGGAAGCAAAGCTTCCCCTTAAAGTAACTGTGACGAGCCCAAGATAGCGAAGTCACCTCCTCTGCTAAAATAAAGAACTGGGTTACAGAAGCCTCACATCAGCAGTTTATGTTAATAAGCTTATATCTACTCCATCGTCTCATATTCAACTTCCATATAGACTCGGCTTGTTCTCTAGTATATGGACCAATGGTGTTGCTAGAAGTTACGTTATCTCCGCGTACTTTAAGCAACTTTAACATTACCATTGCAGAATTATCATCGTCTGTAGATTCATCCACATCGTCTGTCAAGTCATCCCCGTCACCATTCGTGGATTCATTACCATCATTTATAGAGTCACTGGCATTAACAAATGTATTAAATTCTTCTAACGTAGTCCCCCCACTCAATAAACTACTCATAATATCAGAAAAATCTACATCACCATCTCCATCAATATCAACAAATATGCTATCAAACAAATCACGCAAAACATTTAGAATAACATCTTCATCTTCATTACTAATACCATCAATATCTTGTAATTTATTCTTATCTAAAAAATTTAATAAACTACTAACATTTACAATATCATAACTAGACAATATATCAATGATGCGTTTAGATAGGTCTAAGCTAGCAATTTGTGTACTAAATATACTCATTTTTGATTCCTTTCGTAGGATACTTACTTATTTACTTCTTTCGCTTGGTGTTGTTATGATATCTTCTGGTTTCCAACCTGCACACACACGATAAGCTAAAGCTCCAACAGATTTTAATTGACATCTCTCATCATGCATCCACTCATAAAGATTTTTGGTTTCGCCAAAAGCAGTTAATATTATTGGGCAACTATTGCGTTTATTAGCTGCTTGTTCACGACGTGTTATCCACGTACAATTATCTGATTTATAATCACCATCTACATCTAATCTTTCTATTGTTAAAGTATCTTTATATCCATGATTCATTGCCCAATCGTAAAAGGCTTTAAAATCACTCATCCATTCATCACATATCTTAATTCCACGAGC
>Ga0307376_10006518_pt1 | contig 10309 bp, 9 predicted proteins | sample TR2MG_FD_202536 | JGI IMG/M metagenome (GOLD analysis project Ga0307376, IMG submission 202536) | Soil microbial communities from Risofladan, Vaasa, Finland - TR-2 | ecosystem: Environmental > Terrestrial > Soil > Coastal area > Acid sulfate soil | place: Finland: Risofladan, Vaasa | collected...
TGGAAAAGTAAAATTAGCATTTACAAGTCAAGGCAAGCTGGTTGAATTTTCTGGAGAAAAGTTTGGTCAGACAATCAATAAGGAAAACGAAATAGTTATCCGTAGCCACACGGCGGCAAATGCAAAATAATAGGCATAGCAATGTGCTGAAGCCAGTAGTCCTTTACGGAACTGCGAGATGGTAGATGCAACTGCGGGTTATCCATGCCCTCAGCAATAACTGGCGACCTACGCCAAGGTTTTTTGCTGTGTGGTGTGGGTAAATATTGGTAGGATGTAAGTGTAGTAGTCGTGATTTGATTTGACAGACAGTGCCAGAATGCTTAATTCAAACCTTAGAGAATTCTATGCTTCCACCTATTGTTACCAAAACATTTGAGCACTTAACTTCGGTTGTAATAGATTTTGTAATTATCATGGTTGGTGGAACTTTTGTCGCACTATTATTGGCTTCGTTATTTGGCGGAAAATCTCCAGTTATGCGCAAAGCAATTTTTAGCATTGTTAGTTTCGTTAGCTTATGCGCTGCAGCTTATTTTGCAATGTCAAAGTTAAACGGGGGCGCATAGCCTTAGCTTCTTATGACGATAACAACTCAACACATTGGAGCTGCGGGAGAGTTACTGGTTCAGTACAAGCTCCTAAAGTTCGGCATTGACTCAGCGGCGATGACTACTGACTCTGGCGTTGATCTTGTAGCCTATTCGCCGAAGAGCAACCGTTCTTTCACAATTCAGGTAAAGACGAAGGAACAACCTTCACAAGGCGGAGGGAAAGGAAAACTTTCGCTTGGATGGGATCTTCGAGATTCATCCCCGGCTGAGCTTGTTGCGGTAACTGACCTTTCAACTGACAGCGTGTGGCTCTTCACCCACGCGGAATATGAAAGGTACGCCCAGCAGCATTCTGAAAATGGGATTTTGAAGCTCTATATGTACGTTGACGAGTCGGTTAACACCAAAAAGGAAATGGCACTCATTAGTCAATTTGAGCAGTTTCGCTTAGAAAATCGCGTTATCACATTCTTTTAGGCACGAAGCTAGAACATGGCTATAGGAAAAAAATGAGAATAAGCCTGTTCAGACCTTTTCCGAGATCGTCCAGTTGGGATATTTGGACGTAATCCGTACCTTGTGATAACTAAAGCTGAAGGGAACGATCATGCAAAAGCTAATTATTTTGTTGTGTGTTCTGTTGTGGTCTAGTTCGGCTGTGGCCAAGGAAGTTGATTTGAGCAAGGAGCATGTCACCTATTGCGCAAAACTTGGAGTCATGTATGCCTTGATAGCACAGAAACGCGATCAGCGTGTACGACCTGAATACGTGTTAAATACGACTGCTGATTTCAATAATAGCCGCGCGGATCTTATGAACATTAGTTTCATTTACAACATCCAACTGTGTGATGCATTCAATTGCTTCGCTGCAGGCGATCTTTCTAAACCTGTAAATACTATTAAGGACATCCCGCTGAAACTACAGAAAAGAGCAATCAATCAGGTTTATTTTGATCATGCATTTGAAAATGCAGGTGGTGGGCCACTAATAAAGGATATCCAAAACATCTGTATATATGGGATGCCAAAGCCATTTAAGCCACTTAAATAAAAAATTGGCACACAATACAAATAGTTGATGAATATGGCGTGTATACATACAGAAGAGGGTTTCTTTTGTACGTGGGAATTTAGCTTCAACTTGCCGGCACGGACATAGAATGATGTGGATATAGGAGAATTGATCATGGCGCTTATCAAATGTCCTGATTGCGGTAATCAAGTTTCAGATCGCGCACCAACTTGCCCCAAGTGTGGAGCGCCTATCGCAGGACGAGAAGAAACAATCGCGATAGGTGCTTCACTTACAACAATTCAAGAAACCAGCAAGCGGCTTAAGGCTCAGATCGTCATGTCATCGGTTTGTTTCTGGGCTGGCTTGCTCTGGATTGTTGTTATCGCTAATGCAACTCAATCTGGAGAGAAAACCTCTCTAGCCATCCCTATCCTCCTGTCGGCAGTTGGGCTAATTTGGTATTTAACTACACGGTTTCGTATTTGGTGGCACCACAAATAGTCCAAACCTATACGTAACAGACACTATTGAATGACCGGACTATCGCTTTACACTTTATCTATAGGTTTATGAGCTAATCAGATAAGCACAAATTAAAGATATAAAATGAGCTATAAAATTATTTACGTTAAAAGTTTCAATAAAAATGTTGATGCAAACACGTTTTTTGAAGAGATTAGTAAGTGTAAGGATATTTCTCAAAACTTCTGTTGTTCAAGGCTCGACGAGAGCGCTATTCGAGATATATTGCGTGATTACATCTCTAAAAACGGGATTTCTTCCTTATTCCATTTCTCATTAACGTGCGATGCAGTTCTTCATGGTGGAATTCATGTTGATGAAATTGAGGAAGTAATACTAGGCTTCATTCGAAAATTGAATGGGGTGGAAAATCTCTTTATTATTGATCCGTATTTTTATAACTCATCAACTGAACCTAGCTGTGTAAATCTATTTGGGAAAATGATAACGGAAATTTCAGTAAAACTTAAGACTGTAACTTTCATCACAAACGGACAAGCCGAGAATAAAAAAACGGCAATGCATGAAGTTCTAAAGAAGGTAATACCATCAATACAAATTAAGGATGTGATAACAGAACAGTTTCATGATAGGTTTTGGATAGACCCAGACAATAATTATGGAATTGTAATAGGTACCTCACTTAATGGTATCGGAAAGAAAATTGCATTAATCGATAATCTAGCAAGAAGTGATGTTAAAGAAATAGCAGCCTTGGCATATCAGTTTATCTATTCAAACACGTTGTAGGCATGTCGTTTGCGGTCGTTATCCATGCCCGTAGCAAAACCGGCACTCAAAAGCCAAGGCGTTTTGCTGAAGCGGTGTGAATAAACAACAGAATTGATGAATGGCTTTAAATCTTTAGGAATAGACTTCAACAATGTGCCAATAGCGGAATATGGCATTTGCTGCTAAATTGAGAATCATCTTTTTATAGCCCCCCCATGTTGGCGGAACGGGGATCAAATGATTCGCCGGAATCCCACCATTTACAAACCTCGTGAGGTCGTATGGAACTTAATTCTGAAAAGATAACCATCCAAAACTTATTGGAGTTAAAGAAGAACAGCATGTTGATAGTAAACCCTGAATATCAGCGTGCTGCGGTATGGAAAGATAATCAGCAAAAAAAACTTATCGACAGCGTACTGCGCGGTTACCCATTGCCACTTATTTACCTTCATCATAAAAAGAGAGTTATTGCAGGTATGCAAAACGAAGGGCTAGAGATCATCGACGGTCAACAACGAATAAATGCGCTATACAAGTTCGGAGAAAGCGCCCTAAAATTATTCGATCCAATCAAAGACGATAAGGTCGCAAGGTTCCCTAATTTCGTTAAAAACTCACCTTGTCCTTGGGCAGGATGCGACTTTCTTGGATTGTCCGATGAATTAAAAAAAAGGTTTCTCAATACAGAGATAATTATCGTAAAGATTACTACAGATATTGAGGATGAAGCACGCGATCTATTTATACGCCTACAGGCTGGATTACCTCTAAATGCACAAGAAAAGCGTGATGCATGGCCTGGAGGTTTCACCGAACTGGTTCTAAAGTTTGGAGGAAAACAAGAAATAGCACGGTATACAGGCCATGATTTCTTTCGTAAAGTTGTCAAGAAGAGTTCAACGGACAGAGGCGAAGTTAGACAACTTTGCGCTCAAATCTGCATGCTCTTCTTTGAGCGTGCCACCCAAGGAAACTGGATTGATATAGGTACACAGGCAGTTGATGATTATTATTACAAGAACTTGGATTTTGACATTAGTTCACCGATAGTTTCCCGTCTTTCACAAATTCTCGATCTTGCGGTTCAATTATTTTCGAGCCAAACCTCACCCAAGCTCAAGGGTTACGAAGCTATTCATATAATATTGCTTCTTGATAGTTTGCTAGACGATTATACGAGAGGATGGCAAGTAAATTTCATTCACGCATATGATGCATTCAAGGCTAACGCAGCACTTGAGAAGAAAGAACGCGAGGGTGAATACTGGTTTGAGTATGGGTCATTAACGCAAACCGGGTCGGATAAAGCACGAACAATCCAGCGCAGACACGCATTCTTCAGGCAAAAAATGCTTAGTGAATTGAAGCCTACTCTCTTAGATCCTACGAGAATTTTTGGGGAGGTAGAACGAGAAATCGTTTACTACCGCGATGAAAAGCGATGCGCTGTTTGCGATCAAGAAATTCGATGGATAGACCTTGAAATCCACCACGTCGAGGAGCATCACATAGGCGGTTTAACAGAAATTGAAAATGCTGTGTCAGTACACAAGGACTGTCATCCGAAAGGCCAGAAGGCAGTTGAATTCAAGATACGATGGTTAGAAGAAAAATTAAAGAATGAGAATGATAAAAAGAGTATAGACGAATTACTTCGGGAACCGTCCAAATAGAGTCGGGTTATCACATTCTTCTAGGAACGAAGCTAATAATGGACGAAGTTTTATTTAATAACTTCATGAATTCTGATATTTTTAACTCAGCAATACGAGAATGTTAAGACTTTTTATACTCCCAATAGTTTTACTTTGTGGTTATGTATATGCATCAGAACTACCGTCTCAAACTCCACTAAAATCAACCACCAAGTCAAAAAGTACAACCATACAAAGCATTGACGTTACCCAAAAGTTTCCTGTTGTAGAATTATCGCCCTCCTCTATTTTAAAGATAGAAGCCTCCAGCAAGAAGGATGAACGCCACGGGTATTTTTCTTCTGAATGGTGGCTGGTTTATATCACTGGATTTTTGTCCCTTATTACTGGTGGTTTGGCTACTTATACTTGGAAACTGTGGGGTGCTACCGATAAATTAGTTAATGGTTCTGAAAAAATTGCTGAAAAACAATTAAGAGCTTATGTTCATGGTTCTATAGATAGATGCATATGGAATTTTAGTGAAAAAAAAGCGAGTATATTGCTTTTGACATAAGCATAAAATGGGAAAATTTGGTGTCACTCCAGCCTTAAATTGCACCATGTGGAATGCTGTATATGTAGGAGCTATAAATACAGTTCCTTCCTTCAAAAAACCTATTGAAGCCAACGAAATTAAAATGCCGATTGGGCCGGGAGGACTAATTAATTCTCGCCCGATGGATATTACAATTCAGGAGCTGACTTGGGCTTTCGATAAACAAAGGAGAATTTTGATATATGGGGCTATCGAATACAGGGAAGTTTTCTCATCTGAAAGTGATATTCCAAGATTTACCGAATTTTGTTTTGATGTAATAGTTGAAAGAGACCCAAGATTGATTGATTGGACTAGTAAAGTGACCATTCCAGATATTATTAGGTTTGATGGGATAAGCGAACATAATTCCAGCAGTTAAAAGGGGGGTACTTTTTACTACTATGTTGAGTTTTATTAACAATAAACGAACATCTAGTTATCCATGCAGCAGCAACAATCGGTTCTAACAAGCCAAGGCATTTTGCTAAAGCGGTGTGGATAACAAGGATTTCTTTTAAGCAAGAAGTTTTTATTGAACGCAAGTAAGAAAAAACCCGCCGCGTGCAGGCTAAGGATGGGGAAATCAGGCAGCAATAATGTCTAATTGCACAGATGAACATATCGCTGTACGCTTTGCTCAATATAATCTTTGGGGGATGTCATGCGCTCACTTTTGCTGTTCTGCCTCGTTTTACTGTCTGGTTGCCAAAATGCTTTTAGCACGTTTTATCATCCCTATTTTGACGAAAAATCTCCTCCACCTGCATTGGTTGGAAATATAAAATTCCTAGATCAAAACGAGACGCCACAAATATATACTTCAAATGATCTTCCTCGTGACGTAAAGTTAGCTGAGTCAAAATATTGGGTTCCCATTGGGAACTCTTCTTTTAATGGAGTAATGGGAACACAAGCACAAATTATAAGGGAAGCTAAATCTATCGGTGCTGGTATGGTTCTTGTAACTTCTGAATTCACGGAAAATCGAACCATCACGACCCCGCTGTTCATCCCCAATAATCAGACAACGTACTACAACGGAACGACCAACGGGCAGATTTACGGCAATAATGGCAACAGCGCAAACTACAACTCAAACACAACAGGTTCAGCAACCACATATGGGACAACCATAGTTCCTTTGACTACTGTTCAATCTCGCTTTGACCAGACAGCAGTCTACTTCGTAAAACTTACAAGAAAATTTAAGTTCGGTGTTTCCATCGATCCTCTTACCCCAGAATTAAGGTCGAAATATCAACGGAATACTGGGGTGGTGGTTGATGTTGTTTATGAGAACACTCCAGCGTTTTACTCGAACATTCTTCCGGGGGATATTATTACGGAACTCGACGGTAAAGCAGTTGATGGCACTATGGACTTTAATAAGGTGTTTTTTGAAGTCCATCCAGCTAATGGGTTATTACCCGTAAAAATTCTCCGAAACGGAGTCGAAAAAATAATCAACGTTCAGCTCGCACCTTAGCAACAAAATAATCATGACTGCAGAATTATTTTGGATAGCTTTAACAGCTTTAGCTACAGTTGGGATTCTGGGGGCAACGATCTGGATGGTTAATCGTCAGGTTAAGGCACAAGAGAATGCAAACAAAATCAGCCTAACCATGCGCATGATTGAACGGTATGACGACATGCGCGAAGAACGCAAGGCGCTTGCAATAGTTCTTGAAAATGGTGGGAGTCCCGGCGCAGTAACGCTTGAATCGGTGGCGGATCACTTGGATACCATTGCAGTGCTTCACAAAAGAAAATTGCTTGATGACGATTTAATTGAAAACGTTTTTTCGGTGCCTATTCGCTTTTGGTGGCAGTCCGTCAAGTACGATGTTACCAACATGCGAATAATCTTTAACGATTTTTATGAAGATTTTGAATATCTCTCGGACAAATACGACGCAATGGAAAAAGCACGTGGCAAAGACCCCACAATTACGCAAGAAGCATTGAGTAACTTTTTAATGTCTGAATTGCAGAGCTAGAATGAAAATCAAAAAGTAATCTGATAATTTGTGTCAGACCAAGTTTGAACGATTATGGTGAATTATAGGAAATTATAGGAAATTATATTTTGACAAGAAGAAACCCCGCCGGAGCGAGGTTTGGTGGGTCTTTTCTGTTACATATCAAAATCATTTTCATATTTCTTCTTCCGTCTGTGGACTGGAATCGGCGGTGCAGCTTTAGCCTTTTCGACATCAGCTTGTGTTAAATCTTTAGACTCGGCATCACGCTTCGCCTTTAGATCAGCAAGCATTTGTTCAGCTTTGGATTTCTCCGGTGCTGATGTAGTCTCTTGTGCTGGCTGCGTTAAATCAAGCAGATCATCACGTTTTGGCTCTATTGATTTGCCGCCTCCTTTTCCTTTTTGTCCGCTTCCGCTTGTATCGCGGCGATCTGCGCGCTGCAATTCAGGATCCGGTTTTGCTTCTCCGCCGACCACACGACCATGTACATCTTCGAGCAGTGGCAGTTCATCTCGTCCGAGGTTGAGAACCACGTCGCGAGAGGACAAGTCGAGCACGCGATTTCTGAGGTGGGGAGGCGGGATTTGTCCAGCTTCGATGTTTCTATTACGTTGTTCATGTTGCTTCTCCTTTGGGGTTAGTTTTACTGCGGTAGGTGTTGCGGTTGCGGGTGCTGCTTCTTCACGACGATCTTCAGTCGTAATTTCTTTTGACGCTTGAGCGCGTTTGACTTTCTGTTCATCAGTAGCGCGGAATTCATCGAACAGAACACGATTTGGCGTCTTGTGAGCCTTCTCTAAGCTCTTGCGGTCAGCCTCAAGCCGTGTCTGTATGTCCTGAACCATTTTGTCGTCGTCTAGGGCGCGTGCGGCGTTCTTTTCGTCGCGTGCAGCTTCAGCAAGGCGAGCCAGATCATCTTTATGATTGGCTTCGCGTTGTTGGAACCATTGTGCGAATTCTTGACGCTCTCGAACATTCGGACTTTCTTTACGTTCGACATACACGTTTTGAAGTTGCTCTTTGTATGTCTCTTGCAAGAAAGGCAAGGCTTCCGTTTTATAGTCCATGCCTAATTTTTTGGTCAGGAATTTAACCGGATCCAACTGCTCTTTTCCGCATTGAATTTTGTTGCCGTCTTTCACGACTCCGTAAAGTTCGGCATCCAAACCGATTTCGTTTTGAAGTCTGGTTAGTAAGCGAGGTAAATCGATTTCAGCCTTGAGTTGTTTCTGCTTCACAGCATCGCGCTCGATAACGGCTTCCATATCTGATTCAGCAAGCAGACGATCCACCACGTCGTCGTTTAGATCTGTTTCAGTGTCGTAGCCCGTGTAATCTTTTTGATCAGCTTTCAATCCTTTAGCGATCGCGTCAACGTCCTTAAAATGCTCATGAGAAGCAAATAGTTTTACGTCTTGCTGGTGGCGGGTCATGGCAACATAAAGCAAGTTTGCCGACATATTTTTAGACATCAACACCATTGAAGTATCAACGGTAACGCCCTGACTTTTATGCACAGAAACAGCGTAGCCAAGCTCGCATTTAAGCTCGGCTTCGCGCGGCACGCTAACGTGACGACCATCGACTTCAAAGCTGATGTTGCGCTCGTCAACACCAGTCACTTTGCCGATTGTTCCGTTCTTAATTTCTTTGTCGTAAGTGTTTTTGCCGGTGAACATGACTTGATCGCCTTCAGCCAGTTCGACTTTGCGCATTCCGGTGATCCTGCCGCTGCCGTCTTTGGCTTCGATCGGGGATTCGATAAATGACTGTTCGCCGTGCACGATGCCGTCTTCGATCAGGTCGTTTCGAATTACTCTGTTTAATTCGATACGCTCTTTATTTGTAGCTGTAATGACGATCGATGATTCAGTTTTTCCGGCTTTGCGATTGTCGCGAATCTCTTTAGCGATTAGATCGATACAATCGAGCTGTTCATCATGAAAAACGATGTTGCCGTGCTCGTTGTAAGCATCCAGTCCTTCTTTCATTTTATGAGTTGAAAAGGCTACTGAAGCGTCATTTTGCCACTTCACTTTTTGCCGGATGATTTCGGTTAGTGAATCGGCTTCAACTTCTTTTGTGATTACTTCAAAGGGTGATCCGAAACCCACGGCTTGAGTCTGGTAGATGTCGCCGATGGGAATGATCTGGCATCCGTAGTCGTTGCTGAGTTGCAGCAATCGACCAAACAATTCACTGCTAACCTGCCCTGCTTCATCAATAACAAAAACCGACTTTTCATCGAGGCGGATTTTGCCGCTATCCACTTTTCCAAGAAAAGAATGAATTGTTGAGCTGATGATGTTCGTTCCGTTCTGGAGATCCACGGCGGTTTTGCCTTGAAGCGACATGCCGTAGAGCTTGCAGCCGTCAGCTTCTTTCGCCTCTTTGATCTTGTTGATCAGTGTTGATTTACCAGATCCAGCAGCTCCGTTTATTGGAGCAATGCGCTTGCCGTCGCAAACAGAAATCAAGGCGGCTTTCTGTCCGGCATTCAGATCGTATTTGCCAGATCTTGTATCGAAGCCGGTCAGATCTATTGCTTGAACGGGTTGGTCTTTTATCTCGCGCATGTTCTTGATCATCGCTTGCTCGATGTCGAAAACCTTGCGGCTGGTGTAGCGCTCTTTAATCGTTTTGTCTTCAGTGAATTTTTCATCGAGCACGACAAAATATGGACTAGACATGATGTTTTTCACAGCCATGTTGTATTCGTCGTCGCGACTCAAATCAACACGATCCAGCATGTATTTTTCCAGATCAAATCTTGAAAAGCTGGATTGCGTTCTTGTCAAAAAGTCGATTGCTTCTTCGATCGCAAATCTATCACCTTGAATTAATTTTTCACCCGATTCCATGTTTGCGCGAAGCTGTTCCGCGTCGATCATGTTGAAGCGAGTCGAGGTCGGTGCGGCGATAAATTCGTTGTCGCGCATCACGTCGCCATGCTCTAATCTGTGAAGAACTTCCATCCGTTCTTCAGTCGATAAATGACGGTAATGATCTTTATAAAAATTGCTGTTTGTACTGATGAAACGAATCTCTTTGCTGCGAAGATTTTTAAACTCTTCGATCATCGACAACTGTTCTTCGGTTGGCTCGCGCGGTTCTCCAGCCTCAAGGTATTCATGCTTACCTTCATCAAACAAAAGACGACGTTTTTCTTCGGTAGGAAGAGCGATGAAATCAGGCTTAAAGCAGTTGTCTTTCAGGCGGTGACTCTTCTCTTCGCCTTCGAGTTTTACGCTGTAGTAGCT
>Ga0307376_10006521_pt1 | contig 10308 bp, 8 predicted proteins | sample TR2MG_FD_202536 | JGI IMG/M metagenome (GOLD analysis project Ga0307376, IMG submission 202536) | Soil microbial communities from Risofladan, Vaasa, Finland - TR-2 | ecosystem: Environmental > Terrestrial > Soil > Coastal area > Acid sulfate soil | place: Finland: Risofladan, Vaasa | collected...
CGTGCCGTTCAGCCTGCAGTTCACACGGTGCGTCGCGACGGGGCCGCCGCGCGCGACTTCGGATTCACGCCGGTCGTCTGTTCATACCACTTTTTGAACCAGATCGCGGTTCGTCTGAACGCCTCATCGGGTGCCACTTCCGGCGTGTATCCGAAGTCGCGGGTTGCTTTTGAATGAACAAAGGTATGATGAACGCAGGTCTGTACCACTGAAAAGCGGCACAGTCGCGATCTGGGGAAGAAGAACTCGACAATTGACGCGAGCAGATAGGCGGGCAGATAGGGTATCGAATGGCGCGCCCGCGGAAGGCCCAGCTCGTCGAGAAACGGTGCGACGAAGTCGAACAGGTTCTCGTCAGGCGTATCATCGGTAATGAAGTAACTCTCGCCTGCAATAGGGGAGCCGGGATAGAGACGCGAGGCCGCGAGTAGATGTGCCTGCGCAACGTTTTCGGAGTAGACGTGACTGAACAGAGCCCGCCCATTACCGACGCGGATGTTTCTGCCCTTGCGCGCGAGATCAATGACATTTGGCAGATGATACTTGTCTCGAGGGCCGTACATGCCCGCGGGTCTGAGCACGCATGTTGCGAGATCCGGCCCATTGGCCGAAAGGATCAGCTTTTCCGCCTCTATCTTTGTTCGCGAATAGGTGTCTGCGGGCATGCGTGCGGGATACTGAAGTGATTCGTCTCCCCGCACAATAGGCCTTCGACCGTCCACTACGACATCCATCGAGCTTGTGAACACGAGGCGCCGCACACGGTTTCGTCGACACGCGTCTATGACATTCCGGTTTCCGTGGACGTTCACTTCGGTGTAGATCGATCGCGGCAATTCGGGATTCCAGACAGCAGCGGCGGTCTGAAAGACAACCTCGATTCCCCGGCAGGCAGAATCCACTTCGTCGGCGTTTCGGATATCCCCATTCTGAAGATCGATTCGATCATCATCAATTGGAGCAACGTCCAGAACGCGAACGAAGTGTCCTCCGGAAATCAACCTGCTTGCGATGTCGTAGCCGAGCATTCCCGCTCCGCCGATGACCAGGCACCTCTCGCCTCCGGTGGGTGTCATACGCTTTCAGCTTCCTTCAATTCGCTCGAAGGGGTGAAACAGCCGGTAGAATGCCGGCGGAACCGTAAACTTGAGCGCAGTCGGCACGACCGAGATCTCTATCCTGCCACCTTCCGCGGCAGATCCTGCGTTGCGAAGCTCACCGTCAACGTGGTAAGAGAATGAACTATCGGATTGAATCACCAGCGATCTGACCTCGTATCGCTGGATAACCGGGCGACTGCTTCGAGCGGCGCGTTTATTGATTTTGTCATGATGGCCATTCCATAACGCGCCGAAGTTCAGCACCATGGATCTCTTGTCGGCAAACTCGAATACGTAGACATCCATAAATCCGTCGTTGCACACAACGTCAGGACATACTTTGAAGAGTTTTCCGTAATATGGTCTTGTGCCGAGTTCGATCATGACCGGTCGAGTCTGCAGGTCAAGCGTATCGATTGGAAACTCGGCGTTTACCCGCGTTCCGCGAAACGCGTACTTTCCCTCTTCAAGTCTCAGTCGAAACGCCGGTAGCGCCCGAAAATCCATCGCGGCAAACTCGCCAAGCGCGCTGCCGATATAGCGGCCCATGCCTGCCCTGACTTTCTTGCCTGCGTCGCGTCGCGCAAGAACTTTCGCATCGAAGCCGACGCCGAAAAGCTGACCAAACTCGACGCCGGGACCATCCTGTACGCGCAGTATATCAACTGAGATCTCATAACCATTGAGCATGCTCAGCGCGTAGGACTCCATCTGTCTGCGGATGCTGTAGGGAACTTCATATGAATCCTGGATTCCGTTTCCTGATCCGCCGCGGAGGAACCCTACCGACTTTCCTGCCATCGATTCCGGTGGAACGCGGGCGAGGGAGTTGATCGCGTCGTGCGCAGTGCCGTCACCACCCCACACCAGAAGGTGACGGTATTCACTTCGCGTGAACTCCTGGACCGAGGCAACGAAGTGTTCGCGATCGCGGGTGAGGATGACTTCAGGAACCGGGATACGCCGGGCGAGCCGAGCGAAAATACGCGAATACCTCGGGTAGCGGGATGGATTGATAACAAGAAGACAGGAGGCAAAGCCATCCCGGATATCACGCTCGTTAGGGTACGGGCCGCCGTTGCGTCTCATCGGTTTAAATATACCCTTTCCACGGTCCCGGGAACTCTCTCAGCTGAGTTCCGGAAACGAGCAGGTTCTGTTCTTCCCGCTTCGCTTTGCCGCTATCATGGCAATGTCGGCTTCACGGATAAGCTCATCTATCTTCGAGCCTGGTCGATACTCGGCAACTCCGAGGCTCACGGTGATCCGGATGTCCATCTGCTGATACTTCACTGTCGAATCGGCAATCTCGGTCCGGAGTTTCTCCGCGACATGAACAGCTTGATCAGCGGTGGCCTGCGGCAGACAGATCAGGAACTCCTCGCCTCCCCAACGTGAACAGAGGTCCTCCCGTCGCACGCTCGAGCGCATTGAATCGGCAACGAACATGAGAACTCGGTCACCCGCCTCATGTCCGTAGCTGTCGTTTACACCCTTGAACTCGTCAATATCCGCAAGCACGATGCAAAACGGTGTATTGTGACGGCGGGATCGGCTGAGCTCGGCGTCGATCTGGTCGAGGATCCTTCGTCGGTTCGATAGCCCCGTTAGGTAATCGGTGCTTGCAGCCGTACTCAGCCTGAGATTTGCCTCTTTCAGACTGCGCTGATAGCCATCGCTGATACGCACGACTTTGGCAAATTGCTTCAACAGCGCCAGGTACCGTTGTTTCAGTTCAACGAAGTGAACGTAGGACTTCTCCCGCTCGAGCGACCGATCGGCAGTAATTTCCTCCGCCCATGGCAGCGTCGGATCATCGTGAAAATCATTCGAGGTCTGTCGTTCGCTCTCGTCGTTCATGCAGGATCCTTCCGCGGCACCGCCGAAAACGGCATCGAAAAGTCTTCCCGGAACTCATCGATGGTATCCAGCTCCCGCTCGTTTTCATCATCGTAGTACCACTCGACCATGACTGTTCTTCCGGACTTGAATGCGGACTCCAGCTCATCAAGCAGGTCGATCATGCATTTAGTGCTGCTCGTGTTCAGGTAGGAGAGATCGATCCGGAACGCCACCGGACTATCTCGTTCGGCAAGGTATTGCTTCAGCCACGCGATGATCGGGGCGTAGAACTCGAATGAGTTCTCCGGATACGATTCACCTGCGATTTCGAGGAGTCCGGAGTCGGGATCGAACATGACCGATGGCGAGGAGAGTGCTTGTTCAATTGCAAGTTTTTCCACGTTTTACCTACCCGGCAAGGATTGAGACGGAGATGTTGAAGTATGCCGATCCGTCCGCCAGGCGCCGAACCGAAAAAGCGAGGGGATCAGACGCCTTCCGCGCCATATCGATGAATCCGAGGCCCGCCCCGCCATTTGCCGCCGGAGAGGCACTGCGAAGTCTCTCCTTGTACAATGCTTTCAGCTTCACCTTGTCAAGCTCGCGCACTGAGGAGAGAGTCCGCTCGAGCGCGGCGCAATCCTCGTCCCGAACGAAGTTTCCCGAGCTTACGATATAACGATCCGCGTCGCGGGCAATGACGAGCGTTCCATTCTTGTAGCGAGCAAGCTCGGGTTCCGAAAACGGCTCGGACGAGGTGTAGTTCTTCAGGTTCTGCGCCTGCTCGATGAACACGGCAAATACATCAGCTATGCAGTTTTTGGGGGCATCATTACTCTCAAGATACTTGCGTACTGCAATGCCGAGTTCCTCGATAACACTGTGTGAAAACGGACCGTTGAAGCAGATCATGACTCCGTATTCGGTAAATACGTTGCGCAGACTGTACAGGTCAAAATCGGCCATGCTCATCTCCCGGTGACTGTGGCTGTTCTTCGGACAGCGTTTCCAAGCGAAAACCAAATGCAAGTGCATCATCGCGCTGTGGCTGGCTCCCGCGATAACCATCAAACTCAGCCTCCCACGCAGGGCATTGCGCGTCAAGCGGGTGGCCCGCACAATGCGCAATGAGGGCGGAGAGGCGACCGGTGCCAAATGCACGCGTCGATTCCGCGCCCGGCTGATCTACGTAGCCGTCGGTGCACATGAAGAACGAGCGACCGTCGGTATCAAAGACGTGGTTCTGAAAAGTGGAGGTTCCACGGCGGTAGCCAATTGCGCGCGGCCGGTCGCGCACCGTCGATACGCTTCCGTCCCTCTCAAGAACGTAGAGTGGCATTCCGGCGCCCGCATATACGAGCTTCCGCTTTGTCGGAAAGCAACTGCACAGTCCGATGTCCATCCCACCCTGTGTCCGGTAGTTGCCGCTATCCTGCCTGAGTGAGTCTCTCACCTCTCGCTCAAATGCATCAAGCACAGCTGCAGGATCGTCAGCCGCCATCCTCGACGTGATGAGCTGCAGAAATGAATCCGCCATCACCGTCATGAGGGCTCCGGGAACGCCGTGACCTTCGCAATCGACAACCGCGCAAAGGAACCCCTCTTCGACCTTCCGAACAAAGAGGAAATCTCCACCGACAACATCACGCTGGCGGCGAAAGAAGGAGTGGCTCGCGCAAAGCTCGTCAAGCATCGGTTCGGGTGCCATCATTCCGTCCTGAATCATGCGCGCAAAGCGAATGCTCTCCATCACCTTCCGATTCGAAGCTGCAAGTTCGCCATTCACCGCGGTAAGTTCAGCGGTCCGCTCGGAGACCAGCTGCTCGAGGTTTCCGGTGTACAGGTGAACCTGCCGCGCCATCTCGGTAAACGCAACCGATAGGGCGCCAATCTCATCACTTCGGTCAAACTGAAGTGCAAGATCATAGTCACCGCCGGCAATTTGATGCGCTGAACTTGTGAGCGCAGAGAGCGGCCTGAGTACCACGCGCTCGATCAGCGCCGCGAGGATACCAAGGGCAACCAGTATCGAAATAATCAGGAGCGCAAAGAGCGGAACGAAGTTACCCGGCGACACGAACGTGGAGGTATCCACGGCGACTATTGCCATCCAGCCAATATCGCGAATCGGCGCAACCACAGTCAGCCGATCATGCCCGGAGAGTCGCACGACTTCCGCGACAGTTTTCCCGCCGCGTGCTTCGGCAAACATACGTTCAAGTTTGCCGCGCTCGGCGTCCGAGGAGGCGAGGTCAAAGACGGTGATCTTCTTCCCCGCTGCCCGTTCGTTCGCGTTGTGCGTGAGATAGGCGACATCGTGATATGCCGTGATTACTCCCTGGTTGTCGGTGAGCATCGAAGTCGCCCCGTTACCTTCGGCGCGAACCAGGTGTGAAACCAGGTCGCTTATGTCGATTCCGGTACCGGTGAGTCCGACAATCCGCCCATTCGCGCGCACGAGGCAGTTGATCCAGACCTTTGCGGCTCCGATCAATCGGTTGTAATCGAGATTAAACGATACGTCTTTTCCCGCCGCTACCGTATTGAAGTACCACACATCTGCAGGGTTGCTGCTTTCGAGGGCGGTTTCGACAAGTGGAGAGTCGGCCGGTTTGTTATAGTAGATATGGGTAGAGTCGGTGACGACAAAGTAGTTTCTGTCAAGAAAGGCCGAGCTGTAGTATTTGAGCTCAGTAAAAGCCTGATCCTTGAGCGACGCGTTCCCCGGATCGACCATCCATGCGCGAAGGGTCGGCGATTGCGCAAGACGACTTGAAAGTGTCGCTTCGCGGGTCAGAAGATCGCCAAGCCTCGCCTGTTCTCCGCCGGCTCGTTCGAGCGCGTAGCTTCTTGCCAGCCCTTCAACGATTCCGTGGACACCCAGAAAGAATGAGATGGTTGAAACTGCCGCGACGAGCGCGAACAGAACGAGCGCAATGAGCAGAAATCGTGTCGTGAGTCTGTGGAATCCCAAAGTGAGCCGGCCTCCCCTCGCATCTGGAAGTATACCATGTGATGATTGTCGATTCGACACTTCAGTTGGCAGTTGACCTGCGGCCGATCAGCGCGCATCACTCTGTACGTCTGCCGCGCACTCGATCCATCAGCAGAAGAATAGAAAATCCTGCGAGCGCAAGAATCGAGGTTGCGGCAAACAGCGCTGAAGTGCCGCCGGCCTGGAGAAGCACGCCTCCGCCAAATGCGCCGATCATTCCACCCAGACCAAAGTTGGCGGCAGTCATCACCCCTTGTGCTGTGGACACGGAGCCCGGTGGGGAGAGCTCATAGGCGGCGCCAACTGAGGCTGCCTGAAACATCGAGAATGATGGACCGTGCAGGAGCTGTATGACCAGCGCGAATGCCGGGGTTCGCAACGGAACATAGAGAAAGAGTCGGAGCGCCATGATCCCGATCGCAGCATAGAGTATTCTGCGGGTTCCAAATCGGCGGATGAGCATTGGAGAGAGCAGATAGAAGACGATTTCGCTCACCGTGGCCACAGTCAGCGAGAGTCCCAGGATGACGCCGGATGCACCGAGTTCCTTGAGCCGCACAAAAAGATAGTTCGTGAGCACCCCGAGCATGGTCCCCTGCAGGACCACTGCCGCGAGGAGTCCGACAAACCTGGGGCGGCCGAGAAGCGCTTTGAGGTGTTCGGTGAGACGCGAGCTCAATGTGGCCGGTTGCCGCGGAAACATGACCGAAACCCCAACACCGAGTGATAGGAACACCGCATAACCTGCGAACACGACGGTAAGTCCATGGACATCGACGAGGGCGCCTATCGCCGCACCGGCAACTCCCCAGCCAATCGATCCCCAGAGGCGCACCCTGCCGTAACGGTGACGCTGCTCGCCGAGACTGTTGAGCACCATTGCATCAAGGAGCGGACTCAAGCCTGAAAGCGTCACCGCGTACAGCAGAACAATCACTCCCATCCAGAGGAAGCTCCGGGCATAGGGAAGCAGCAGCGCCGCAATAATGGTTCCGATCATCGAAAGCTGAAATACCAGACGGTGACGGTTTGTCCGGTCTGCCACTGTTCCCCAGAACCCTGCACCGAACATTACAGCCACCGCCGGCAGACTCAAGAGGATGCCGCTCTGAGTGCCGGATAGACCTCGCGATGCATAGTAGAGGCTCAGAAACGGCGCGAGACAGGAGGCGGCCGCGTAATACAGAAAGTATAGTGAGCCACCGACCAGAGGCCCTGTTGCAATGATTCGTTTCATGACGGTACGCTCATCGGCACAGCATATCGGGGAAAACGTTTGCAGACAATGTGGACAACTGGGACGCTTGACCCTCCGAACCGAAGCTGTTATGTTCGACCAATGATCAATTGCGTATGCAACAGATCCATTCAACTCGCAGCGGCCGCGGCGCCCTTCAGGGACCTGCGGCCTCAGGCTCAGAGCAGATAGTACATCGGCTCTGCGTCAGCGAGAAAAAAGGCCGCGGTTTCCGGAACCGCGGCCTTTTTTTGTGCTACCCGTCGGGCGGCGCAGAACGGTCCGGCTCCCGGAGGCAACGGCCAGGGGAGAGAGTATGAGACGAAACATCGTCCATCCCGGTGCCGGTCAACTCATCTACGAGATCAGGCAGATTGTTCAGTTCGCGCACGAGGTCGAGGGGTACGGCGTCCCTATCACCTGGGAGAACATCGGTGATCCGGTGTCCAAAGGCGAACGACTGCCTGATTGGATTCGGCAGATTGTTGCATGCCATGCGCAGGAGAACGCAAGCTACGCGTACGTGGACACCCAGGGCGTGCCTGCGACTCGGCAGTTCCTCGCCAATCGGGTGAATGCGCGAGGCGGCGCACAGATCGGCCGTGACGATATCGTCTTCTTCAACGGTCTCGGCGATGCCGTATCGAAGGTGTTCGGATACCTGCGGCGTGAGGCGCGCGTGCTTGGACCGTCACCCGCCTACTCCACGCACTCATCGGCCGAGGCTGCGCATTCGGGTTACGACCATCTCACCTACCGCCTTGATCCGGCAAACGACTGGCTGCCTGATGTGCGCGACATCGAGATGAAGGTCCGGTACAACGATTCGATAGCGGGCCTGCTTCTCATCAATCCGGACAACCCGACCGGCGCGGTCTACCCACGAAGCCTCCTCGAGGAGTTCGTGCGCATAGCTCGAACCTACGACATCTTCCTCGTCTGCGACGAGACATATGCAAACGTCGCATACAATGGCGAGCCATTCGTCAGCCTCGCCGAGGTCATAGGTGCTGTGCCGGGTATGAGCCTCCGTTCAATTTCGAAAGAGTTCCCCTGGCCAGGCGCGCGCTGCGGCTGGGCCGAGATCTTCAATCAGCATAAGGACGAGAACTTCGCCGCCTATATTCGCAGCATCATAGATGCCAAGCGCCTTGAGGTGTGTTCGACCGCGCTGCCTCAACTGGTGATTCCTCAGGTTTTTGGCGATCCGCGCTACGACGATCATCTGGAACGAAGGCGTCGCATGTTTGAGCGACGGGCGAATGAGGCGTACGAATCATTCGCCGCACTTCCGGGGGTGCGCGTCATTCGACCACGTGGAGCGCTCTACTTTACGGTTCTGTTCGAGGAGGGGCTTCTCGACGAAACAATGAGCCTCCCTGTGGCGGACCGGACGCTCAGAGCGTTGCTTGAGGCGCGCACCAAACCCGTCGCACCGGACAAACGGTTTGCCTACTGGCTCCTTGGAGCAACCGGCATCTGCGTTGTGCCACTCACCGGTTTTGCCTGCGAACTGCCCGGTTTCCGCATTACACTTCTTGAGACCGACGATGATAAGCGGCGCTGGACCCTTCGAACTATAGCCGACGCGATAACTGTCTATCTTGCGTCAGGCAGGGCCGGCGCACAACGCTCAGGCACGACCGTCACCGAATCGACTGTGCTCGCCTGACTTCCCTTTCGCCACCGACCGGAGCGCATCTCTCCGGTCGGGATCCTTCAATAGAGATAGTCCATATATAACCTTTTTTGTTATGATATTTAATCCATATTATGTCTCACGCTAGTTGTTTCGGACTATAATAGAGGTTAGACTTACGCAGCTAATTGTTCCGCGGATACCACAGCGATGGGACGTGCCCATCAAATTCAAATACTGGAAGATGTCCTCAATGAGTAACCCACATTCCTTTGTTCACTACCGGTCTGGCTTCGATTCTCCTCCGCAGCGCTACCGGAAGTGTGCGCTTCCATCAATCGCGGCCCGCAAGCGAAAACTCCTGGCCGCGGGCCTCGCTGCCGTGGTATTTCTCGCCATCGCGCAGATTCCAGCCGGCGCCGAAACGGTAATCGATGTCGATTCGGCGGTTGCCCTTGCGATGCATAACAACCTTGGTATTGCGGCCGAGCAACTGAAACTGGAGAAGAGCCTGCGGGCGAAGAGCACTGTATGGAACAGGTTCATACCCTCGGTTTCGGCAAGTGCAACTCTGGGCAGACTGAACTCAGCGACGCAGATTGCATCCGGCGTGATCGCTGACACATCGAGTGCAGTTGCGCCGGGCGTCTACGATCGGGTTATCGCGACACCCGCGCTCACGTTGCAGCCGTGGTCGGTGAGTGTCCGGCTGCAGGCTCAGCTCACGCTCTCCGCGCAGATGGTCTACGGCGTCCGGCAGACGGTGCTCGAATATCAGGCGGGGGTTACAAGCCTCGGTGCCGCAAGGGCGAAGCTGGAACGCGATGTGCGGAAACAGTTTTACAATCTGCTGCTGATCGCGAGCAGCATCGAACTTCAGAAACAGGCCATACAGACTGCCGAGCAACGGCTGGCACAGACCAAGGCAAACTACCAGAATGGCATGGTCGATGAATACACCTATCTTGCGGCGCAAGTCTCGCTGGCAAATCTGCGCCCGCTTCTCGATGATATGCAAATCGGATATGACACCGCACTCATGGCCTTCAACCAGACTATCGGCCTGGGATTATCGGAGCGGCCGACCCTCTCTGGTACCATCGAGGCGGATCTGGTACCCATTTCCATGGCTGATGCTGATCGTTTGACCGCGAAGTTCATTCCCGGGCGCTACGATATCCAGAGCATTCGTCAGTCAATCGAACAACTCAGAAATGCAGCGAATCTAGCGGAGTCCGGTCTCTATCCAACACTGACCCTCGGCTACACCGCCGATCCAACCTTTATCCGCGACCCGTTCACGGATCCCTGGTTCGCGAATGTGAATCGCGACTGGCAGCAGATGAGCGGCATGTTCACGGTTACCATCGGCATCCGGCTTGACCCTTTGCTGCCCTCCTCAACCACGCGCGTGCAGATCGCCGACTACCAGAACCAGGCGCAGCAGGTTGAAGACGGCCTCAAACAGGCTAATCAGGGTGCGGAGATGGAAGTG
>Ga0307376_10006522_pt1 | contig 10307 bp, 4 predicted proteins | sample TR2MG_FD_202536 | JGI IMG/M metagenome (GOLD analysis project Ga0307376, IMG submission 202536) | Soil microbial communities from Risofladan, Vaasa, Finland - TR-2 | ecosystem: Environmental > Terrestrial > Soil > Coastal area > Acid sulfate soil | place: Finland: Risofladan, Vaasa | collected...
CCGTTACGCAGACAGAAATCACGAACGAAACGCTGTCATAGCAGATTCACCGCCGGTCCCGCCGGTTCCTGTCAGTAGGAGGCAATACGCCGTTAGATGGCAACAGAAGGCACTGTGTGCCATTTCTCCTCCACCGGCCAAGCTTGAGGAACTGCGAAAAAAGCGGCCGAAATGTAGCTGTTCTGCTACTCTTTGGTTGCGACGGGTTGGCGAAACTGCCGTCATCCCAGGCAGCTGGAGTAGGATTGGCGATTCTCTGTTCTGCCTGGAGAGAGGCCAAAGTCCGCCAAAAACAGAGAGAAATGGGGTTGGAACAGCGATCCCAGAGCCGAAATCGGAATCCGCAAAGAGGAGGACGTCCACAGATGCCGGGGCCGCCCGAGGCATCCTGGGCAACACAGGCAGCCTTTGGGCACCGGGCGAGATGGCTGGGAAGCCACCAGAGACCGTCCCCCCGAGGGGGGTGGTGGAGGGAATGATGCTGTCATCGAACCTTCTCTGCATCGGACGGCTTCCGGAGTTCGCGGACAGCAACACTTCCCTAGGAAATGCAGGTATGGAAACCCTCCCGTCCGACTGGCGCTCGCGCAGGGAATCCGATGTCCTTCCTGCTTAGATATCTCTCATGCTTCAGAAACCGGCCCAAGCGGCCCAATGGGCCCAACGGAGTCCAAAGCGTCCCACGATGGCTTCTGCTGAAGCTGGGCGCGGGCCGGTTCGTGGATGATGCCGCCGAATCGGCCCACTCGACCGGCCCACGAGCCGAGCGAAGGACGCGGGATTCGCGCGCCATCGAAGGCGGCCGGCGGTTCCACCTCGGACTGTGTGCGCGTGCTTACGCCGTTCGTCGAGCGGCTGGCGACTGAGGAGGAGAAGAAGCGTGGGATCATCTCGCCGGAGGTGCTGAAGCGAACGCCGGGGGAGCCGCAGTGGAGATGCAGGAAGGATTCTGTGGGTGGGGCGGGAACCACTTAGTAGGCATTCCGATCTGTGTTATCGCGCTGAGGGGTTGATGCGTGGGCGCAACGCCAGGCGTACCGCAATCCCCTGCCTCCATGAAGTCCGTACCGAAGGAGTGCAGTATGCGCACCTCGATGAGTCGGTCGTCCCAGTGCCTTCTCTTCTCCTTTCTTGTCGCGGCCTTTAGTCTTCTTGCGTCGACCACGGCAACCGCGGCGACCATCACGGTGGCCAAGGACGGTTCCGAGGACTATACAACCATACGCGACGCGGTAGCGGCCGCTGAGGCCGGCGACACAGTGTTGGTGACGGACGGCAGGACCTACTACGAAAGCCTCTCGGTCTACACGCAGATAACGCTTGACTTCAACGGTGCGACGTTGGGTGGGTACGATCCGTACGGCATCATAGTCGGGGAAGCTGGTGCCGGGACGGTTATCCAGAATGGCACCCTATACGATTTTCTGCGTGTGATCATCATTCAGGGTGCATCAGAAGTGAGCGTGATCAACTGCACGCTGATAAGAAGCACGGCGGGATACCTCTATCCCGTCGTTCTCATCGAGTCGGCAGGCTACATGACCATAAGTGACTGCGAGATATCCGGCGCTACCGCACACGGGATCGAGGGCGGCTGGAATCTCACAGTCTCCGACACAAGCATCACGGGTTCCGGCCTCGACGGGATTCATACGGGATCGCAGCTTACGGCCTCCGGCGTGACCGTGACGGGCTCCGGAGATGCGGGAATCAGCGCGGGCGGGGGTTCTTCAGTGACGGGCAGCGTCGTGAGTGGCAATGGCGGCGACGGCATCTATATCAACGGCAGTGGCTCTTCAACGATCTCAGGCAACGAGGTCTTTGGAAACGACGGTGATGGCATTGCAGCGATCGGCGGCTGTGGCACGACGGTGGCGAACAACCTCGTGTCTGGCAACGGCGCGAGCGGGATCTATCTAAACGACTCCGGATGCTCACCTGGACAGACCTTCCTGATCGAGGGCAACACTGTCGAGGACAATACAGGCACTGGTATCGAGCATGTCGGGGACACTTCTGGAGACCAGTACGCAACGATCCGGGGGAACACGATCTCGGGCAACACCGTCGGCCTCGACATCGAGTACTGCGTGAACGATGTGGTGGAGAACAACACCTTCTGTCCCTCGAATACAACCGCAGACTTCCTCCTCACGGGCGGCTCCTACCTCCCAGGCAGCAACAACACCTGTGACAACCCCAGTGGCTGGAATGACGAGGGAACGACGGGATGTACCTACGCCTGCGGGGGGTCGCCAGAGCCTGATCTCGCCGTGAACAAGACTGAAGTGGCCCTTGGCACGATATCCGGTACCGTGACCAACACGACGGTTCGCGTCCGTAACGCGGGTGCCGGAACACTCTACTGGGAGATCACGGGCACGGAGGAGTGCTGGCTTACGGTCGAGCCAACATCAGGCGACAGCACCGGAGAAGAAGACACGCTCACGATCACGGTTGATCCCACATGCCTGGGGGAGGCTACGGGTTCTTACTCGGGGACATTCACAGTCAGCAATGCGGATGATGCCTCGGACCTCGAGAACGTCGAGGTAAGCTTCGCGTATGGAGATGCACCCCCAGACATTGAGATCATTAGCATTGACTCCTCCGGCGCTCAAGGCGCGGCGTGGTCCTCCCAGCCGTCCATCAGCTCCAGTGGGACACGGGTGGCGTTTACATCCGAGGCGGCCCTAGTCGCGGGCGATACGAATGGAGCCGCGGACATCTTCGTGCGGAGCCGAGAAGACCCATCCAGCACTACGCGAGAGAGTGTCAGCTATTCGGGAGCCCAGGGCTCGGGGGCCGAGGCAAGTCTCAGCGCTGATGGCAGATGGCTCGCTTTCATGAGCCGTGGCCGCCTCACCCCGGGGGTCAGGACACCGGATGGTGATGTGTATATCCGCGACCTGGATGAGGATGTTGGTGCCATTTGGCTGGTCAGCTGCACGAGCGCAGGCGAATCCGTAGCTGATGGACAGTCCTACGCGCCCTCAGTGAGCGACGACGGGATGGTGGTCGTCTTTGCATCGCACTCGGCCAACCTAGTTCCGGGCGACGGGAATGACGAAACACCGGCGCCAGACGATGTATTCATCCGGAACCGCGAGACGGCATCGACTATCCGGGTTACTGGTGGCAACGGCCCGTCTTGGCAGCCGTGCATCAGTTCTGACGGCCGCTTCGTTGCCTTTACTTCTGCCGCCGATGATCTTGTCGGAGGTGATGGGAACGGCTACAGGGACGTTTTTCTCTATGACGTCCAGGAACTCACATTGGGGTGCCTCACTGTCGGTGGAAACGGACCCTCACATCAGAGCAGCATCAGCGGCGACGGGCGTTATGTGTCTTTCTGTTCAGAAGCGGATAATCTCGTGCTCGGGGACAGCGACACGAACGGCATGTCCGATATCTTCATGTACGATACAGACTCCGACAGCATAGCTAGGGTCACCGATGGCGATGGAGCCTCCCATTCCCCGTCGATAAGCGACGATGGCCGGTTCGTGGTGTTCGCGTCAGACGCGACCGATCTCGACGCCCCCGACGCCAACGGTGCTTCAGATATCTTCGTCTACGACTCTATCGGACATGAGACCAGGTGTGTCACGATGGATTCCGACGGAGGATCCACTGAGCCGGACCTCAGCCCCGATGGAGGCTTCGTCGCTTTCCGATCCAGCGCAGCAACTCTCGTGCCTGGGGATGACAACGGCTACGATGACATATTCTTGGCGTCGAACCCCCTGTCTCCCAACCTCGAAGTGAACGAGAACAACGTCCCGCTGGGGACGATCTCGGTAACGACACAGGACGACTCTATTCACGTCTACAACGCGGGTACGGGCTCGTTTGACTGGACGGTAAGCGGAGACGAGGAGTCCTGGCTCACCGTGAGCCCGACCTCCGGCAGCATCGACGGCGATGAGCAGAACACACTCACGGTGACGGCGGACCCGATCGGGCTAACCTATGGGCAGCCATACGATGGGGACTTCACGGTTAGTCGGGATGGGACACCCGGAGACGCCGAGACCGTGAACGTCAGCTTCACCTATGGTCCCGACATTGACCCCGAGCCCCCCATCCAGACGAACTACTGGGACTTCTCGGCCACGGGCATGTTAGGTGCGAAGGCTTCGGTTGGGACGCCGGACTTGCTTGAGACTGCGTTCTCCATCAAAGCGGTCGAGGTGTACGGTGAAGTCGAGGGTGGCGCGGGTCTTCGGTATGAACTGAGCGCCGGCGACACCGGCGACATATTGGAACTGACTCGAAGCCATTCGGGTGGGGCCAAAGGGGGCATCGAGTTCGGCAGTATCGACGTCCTCGGGGTTGTGGAGGGACATGCCGCGGTCGTCGAAGGTGGGGGGCGCGCGCAGCAGGGCGTCACCTACACCTTCGATGACCCTTATACTGACGACCATCAAGCACAGGCAATCATCGCGTTGACGGTCGCTGATTTGGTCGAGATGGGAGCCACCGTGAGCCCGTTGCTCGGAGGGCCAATTGGTGCGCTCCTCCTCGAGAATTCAATCCAGACGTTCACGGCTGACGACCGCACCGCCGAGAGGAGCGAGCTCGAGGGATTCTTCCAGGCCGACGTGGCCGAGTTCCACGTCGGGAGTGACAAGTTCAACTTCAACTTGAAGGGCGCCCTCCCTGGCTCGGCGCTCGGATACGGTGGGGCGATCGGCGGATACTGGGAGCGGCGTCTTGAAGACAGCGTTGTCACGGGCTATGCCGACGGTATGTACGCCTCCGGGTATGTCACCGGCGGAGCCTTCGTCCCAGCCCTGTATATCGGCGAAGTCGATCGCGGCACCTCTGAGTATGGGACGGAGCGAAATGCCCTCGGCACTGCTGAGAACTACGTTGCGTCCGTTGAGAGCCAGTCAGGCCAGGGCGAGGGACTCTTTGCCGAGCGCCAGTCGTACAACAAGCGAACCTACGTGATCCCCGCAGCGGAAGTGACGGGCCTGCTGCCCCACGTCGGTGGCACACCGCTGGGGCAGCTCATCGGAAGCCAGGTGATTCAGCTTGCCACGGACGGCGCGACGCTCTTCCAGGCATTCGTCGCTACGCACGACGGGGTGCTGGCCTACTCCGCTGACGCAGGCGGCCTCTCGGTAGGGGACTACGAACTGAGCGCGGGGGAGGCACAGGTCCACGCGTTCGATTTCTCGATTAGCCTTCCGGTCCCCTCCGGCTTCGCTAACCTGACACCCAAGGTCGGCATCGGCGCGTCGGCCATCACCGGCTGGGAGTACGTGACCGAAACCGGTTCGATCCATAATGGCGCCCTCGTGCCCGAACACATCTACGCCGGCACGGCTGTCGCACCGACCTACGAAGGATACGACGGCTTCTTCGACATGATGGGAGTGATCTTCAACAGGGCCCTTACCAGCGTCATCGAGGACCTCTGGGAGCAACTCATGCCGCAGATCGAGGCCATCGCCGCCGGGACCGAGGAGATAATCGATGCCATCGGCGCAGCCGGTGAGGGAGCTACACAGCTCATCGTCGATGCGTCTGAGTTCGGTGCAGGTGTCACCGCGGGCATCACCTCCTTTGGCTCAGATGTGGCTGGCGTGATCTTCGGCGCAGGCGCCGCGCCCGAAGCGTCTCTCCCGTATCGTTCCGACAGCGTCGTCTCAATCGCCTCGCTGCTGGCGGATGATGAGATTCTCACTCTGGTGGGCCGGACGCACCACGTATACGTGGATGGCGCGTCCGGCGTCGTCCCCACGTTCCCGACCGGCGGCGTTCGCCTTCGCACGACGGTGCTGCGGGAGCAGGTGCTGGCGGCAGGCCTGCCGGCAGAGGCGCTCGACAGCGTGACTCTCTACCACTATCTTCCCGATACCGCGACGTGGGAGGAGATGGCGGTCGACGATACCTCCACGGCCGACAGTGTGACCCTGGAGGCGATCCTCTATGAGCCCGGGGAGTACGCTCCCGGCGTTGCCCGGCTGCGGTCCGAGCCGGGGATGCCGGAGATTGTCAACATCCGCCCGGTTCACCACGAGATGGTGTCAGGTCCCACCGTGACGCTTTCGGCCATTGTCCATGCCGATGGGGGATTTGGTGGCGCCGTGATGACGCTTGACGGGCAGACGGTGGCCGAGCCATCCACATCGCTGTCCAGTGGGGGTACCTATCTGAGTGTTGAGAAGTCGGTTGCTCTGGACCCAGGTCTCCACCGCCTGATTGTCTCTGCAACTGACAGCGCGGAGCACTGGGTCACGCGGAGCTGCAACTTCTACGTCGACCGCGAGTACACGTTCCCGGATGTGGCGCGGGACTACTGGGCCTGGCGGTGGGTTGAGGCAGCCCGGCTGGCCGGGGTCGTGCAGGGCTACCCGGGGGGCTACTACTATCCGGAGGTCGGCGTCACCCGCGATCAAATGGCTGTCTACATCTCTCGCGCTCTCTCCGGGGGCGATGTAAACGTGCCGGAAGGACCGGGCACGCCATCGTTCTGGGACGTGCCAGCAGACCATTGGGCCTACAAGTACGTGGAGTACGCCGTGTCGAGAAACGTCGTGCAAGGCTACTCCGAGGGTGACTACAAGCCGACAGTTGAACTGGATCGAGGACAGATGGCCGTCTTCATCGGCCGCGCCATCGCCTACCCGACGGGCGACGAGGGTCTGGAGGGCTACGATCCCCCGAGCTCACCTAGCTTCCTCGATGTGCCGGAGGACTTCTGGGCGTACAAGTACATCGAGTACTGCGCCTCGCGGGGAGTGGTGCAGGGGTATGCCGGTGGGAGCTACCAACCCCAGTGGCCGGTGAGTCGAGCGGGGATGGCCGTCTACGTGGCGAGGGCCTTCGACTTGACGCTCTAGAAGACACTACTAGGCATCGTGAACAAGGCATCCCTGTGCTGAGTGGATCGAATCCGCCTGCCGCGTCGACTGGTTGCTGTGGTATCCTTCAAGCGAAGCAAGCGGCATGAGTCCGTCTGCTCGTCTCCGCCGCCACCAAACGCACGCACGACGCGGGCAGCCCACGAGACATGCGAGTCAGCCGAGTCTGGACAGATGGCTCTTCGCCGTGGCCTCGCTGGTCGCTATCTCGTTTCTTGCGTGGAGTCGTTACGCGATCAGACCCGATGGCGAACTTGCGTGGGCTCCTCAGTTGTTCGCTCTCTTCGTCGTGATCATCGCGGCAGTTGGCCGGACACTCCTTGGGCACGAGCCGCAAGAGGACGGACGTGCGGCGAACTCCAGTCGAATGTGGGTGGTTGTGCCGCTCCTCCTAGTAGCCTCAGTCGCTCCCTTTGCTGGGGGCATATGGCTTGGGTTCCTGTCTGACGACTTCAACCTCCTTGCCACAGCGAAAGGCTCTCGGACTGCGATTGAGGCCGTCACGTCTGTCCCGTGGGTAATCTTCTTTCGGCCGGTGAGTATGTTCTTCTGGTGGCTGGGTGTGCTCCTCTGGGATGGCGAGGCAGTTGGCTATCATCTTCTCAGCATGGTTCTTCACGCCGCGAACGTGTGTCTAGTCTACACGCTGGGAAGGAGACTGACAGGCAGTCTGAAGGCAGCGCTGTTTGGCTCGCTCCTGTTTGCGGTCCACCCACTACGCGTCGAACCGGTCGTTTGGATCGCCGCCAGACCGGATCTGCTGTGCGCCATGTTCTGTCTGCTCTCGCTCCTGCTACTGGATGTGTATGCTCGACATGACCGACTTCCTGTTGTCGCCATAGCTGCTTCCGGGTCAGTCATCTCATTTGCCCTTGCCCTTCTGAGTAAGGAGGCGGCACTCGCGCTTCCAGGCGTTGCTGCTCTACTCCTGGGGCTGTTTCCTGGCCGACGCGCCCGAGTGCATTCGGTAGCTGTGGTCGCGTCCTATGGTATTGCGCTCGGCGCGTATCTTCTCCTCCGTATCCGCGTCTTCGGCAGCATGGCTGGCTATGACCCAGGCATGAACTTATGGAATACGTGGTTTCCATCAGCTCTGCTGAGACAGCTCTCAGATTTCCTCTTCCCAGTTCACCGCGAACTGGTCGGCAGCACACTTGGCCCTGTCGGAGGCGCGGCGTTGACGGGAGTCATGGCGCTGGCAGCTCTCTGGTGGATACAGGGACTGGTTCGAATCCCGTCGCAGCGACTTCTGTTTTGGTGCGGCTACCTGGCAATTATAGCGATCCCCACGTGGACCATCTATGTAGTGCATACCGGGAACCTGGACAATTCCCGCCTTACGTACCTGCCCAGTATCGGGCTAGCATGGCTTTTCGGCGACCTTTGCCGCGGGGCTGGTGGATCGCGCGGCGCGAGGGCTGCCATTCCTGCGCTGATGGTGCTCTTCGCGGCGGCGCTCAGTGTCTGGTACGTGATGCCGTGGCGGCAAGCTGCAGGTTTGCGGGACGCCACCATCCAAGCTGGGACCGAGATGTGGGCACAACTCCCTCCGTCTCCTCCTCCTCGTACGGTCTTTGTCGAAGGAATCCCTGAGACACTCCTGGGCGCAAAAGTATGGGAGAACTGCTACCAGCAGGAACTCTCCCACAGGTCTCGGGGTCGGGTCATGGTCGTATCCGTCTCGGAGCGAGAGGGGACAAGGATGATATCCCCGGAGTTGCTCGCCGCGTCTACGTTGTTCGCGGGGGAGTACGTCGTTGCATGGAAGGCCGAGAGCAAGAGCATGGATGTGGTTCGGGTCGGTGCAGTTGATGCGACTCAGTGGAACGAGGTGACTGAGAGGTGAAGTGCATTCTGCTGCGTATATCGCTCATTCTGACACTGGGCGCAGCTCTGGTAACAGCCGATCGAGTGCACGCAGAGCAGCGGAGGCTAGAGAGGATCCGGCGTGCCGATGAAATCATAGCGGAGGCGCGCGACCTCAGCATTGCCGGCGAGGTCGACGAGTCGCAAGGACTCGTCAGGAAGGCCTTGTCTATCGCACCATACAGCCCAACCGCGCGTCGCGAGAGAGCGATGCATCTCATAGCCGAGGCGAGGGTCCAGGATGCGCTGAAGGATCTGCAGTTCGTCGCCAATGCCCGACCTGACGATCCTGGAGCTTTGCGCGAGCTGGGAATTGCGCTGGCTGTTGCGGGGGACAAAGAGACTGCAACGACATACCTTCGCCAGGCGGTTGAACTGGATTCAGAGAACGGGCTGATGCACGCAGAACTCGCTGCGCTTCTCCTGGACCAGGGACGAACCGAGGACGCTGTCCGACACGCAGAAGAGGCCTCCGTGTTTGCCCCGCGTGTGTTCGAGGTACAGCATGACCTCGGTCTTGCGCGCTGGCGCTCGGGCGATCTACAGGGGGCCCTTCCTGCATTTCGAAGAGCCCATGCCCTTGCTCCTGAGGACCCCAGGCCTCTGGTCTACGCAACGAGGGTGCGGAGTGAACTTCGGGATAGTCGGTAGCGTGTCTGATTGATCCACAGGACCGTTGGGTTGGTGGGGGCCGGCCCGATCCGGCAGGAAGTGCGCTTGGGGCAATGTGCGTATGTCGAGCGCCCGTGAGACCGCTCTGAGGGCACTTTGGGGCACGGATGAGTTTCTGGACAGGACGATCACCTGGGCCGCCAGACCAGTCCCAAACCTACTTGAGATACGCACACAGTATCCAAAACACTTGTTCGCACTTCCCATCCGTGGTATAATCATACGGTAGCTAAGGACAACCTGGCCCCTGGCCCTGTGGGTTTGGGGTGAAGAGCTGGCGCTATAGAGCCGGCGTCTGAGTCGAGATAGAGGGTCGCTCCCTCGAATCTGGACCCAGGGGCCGGCTTCGTCTTTGGCCGAGGGAATGGCAATGGACCAGTTGTCAGGGCGCGCACAGCCAGGCTGCTCACATCCGTACGAAGACGGTCAAAGGGGCGGTTTTCGGCGCGTGAGAACGGCTTTCCGTTGCCGTGCAAGCAGGCGTGTCGCGGGGAGTCTCGCGCGGCCGTATTGTGCGACGCTTCCTCTCAGGCGCAGATGCTGTCGTCAAGCGAAACAGGGGTGAACGCGCATGACTGAACAGACGCAGGAAGCCGGCGCGGTCAACACGTCCAGCAGCAGGGCGTGCGCGGCCTTGACTGCGAGCGGCCGGCCCTGTCGGGCGATGCCGATGCCGGGGCAGCCGTTCTGCCTCTTCCACAGCCAGCAGGCGGAGGCGAAACAGATCATGGCCGATGCCCGGCGCGCCGGCGGATTGGCGCGGCTGGCCTCGCTCAAGCCCACGGGCTTGGTGGTGCGGGTGGGCACTCCCCAGGAGTGCAAAGAGACGGCCCGGCAGGCGCTGCAGCTGATGCTCGATGGCAAGCTGGACCGGCCCCGCTGTGACTCCACCGT
>Ga0307376_10006523_pt1 | contig 10307 bp, 11 predicted proteins | sample TR2MG_FD_202536 | JGI IMG/M metagenome (GOLD analysis project Ga0307376, IMG submission 202536) | Soil microbial communities from Risofladan, Vaasa, Finland - TR-2 | ecosystem: Environmental > Terrestrial > Soil > Coastal area > Acid sulfate soil | place: Finland: Risofladan, Vaasa | collected...
ATCCCTCATCCTCCATAAACTTAAGCATCTCGGCATAGTAATTGACTAAATTGCGGCCAGTTAGACCCCCAACCGACCACTTCGCCCTTAACTTCGCATCTTGCAAACCCACTTCGTAACTGATTTTGGCCTCTTTTATCTTTTGAAGATTAACAAAGGCTTCGCTCCAAGCTGGCGAGTCTTTTTCATACTTGCTTAAAACCTTAGTCTGAAAGTAGGTTACGGCATCATCGTATTTGTTTTCCGCTATTAAGGCGGAAACCTTGCTGGTATCAATTGCGGTTTTGATTCTCTCAATCTTCGCTTTGTAGGTTTTATAGTCAATCGAGTCAGCGGGGAATCTATCCTTCTGCCCTTCCCAGTAAGCGAGAATGTCTTCCGGCTTTTCGCTTCCATCTTCCAGGGCCATAGTCCAATAATCGTCTTCAGCCTTTTCTTTGACCAACCTCAAAGACCGCAAATAACTTCCAACATCAGTCAAACCATAGGGGCGGATTGAGCGAAATGAACCGCTTTTGGCAATTTTCATTCCCCACCTCCCTGTGTGGCATTAGCTAACATTCCCGCCATCGTTGAGGGAGAAGGCGCTCCTCTTTCCTTTTTGGGGGCTGCCTCTGCTTGTTGTCTTTGGGAAGCGGCTACCGCCGCCTTCCCTCCCTTTTCTGGTGTCTCCTCTTCCTCTCCCGTTAAAGCTTTGATTGCCTGGGCGGTAGCGATTGCCTGTTCTGGGAATAGGGTCGGGTCGGTTCTTTCTTCCCTGATTAAATCTTTCTCATCAGCGGGAGACTTGACCCCCAGTTCATTCATCGCCGTTTCAAGGGAAACTGCCCGAGCATTAAGTTTATTGACCACATTTTGAATATGAATGGCATTGTCTTTAGGAAGCATATCGGGCCAGACAACCTCAAGCTCATACTCGCCGTCTTTTAGAATTGCTCTTGCGTCCTCGTTGTATTGCGCCCAGACCCACATAACATTTTTGAAAAGCTGGCCAAAAGCCAAATTCCATCTCTTCTGTTTGGATTTCATTCGAGAGATTGCTCCTTGAAACAAAGCGGAAATTCCCGCCCCCGTAACAATGTTGCCTGGGGAAGCCCCAAAGACCTGGGGGGGAAGCAAAGACTGATGAGAGAACATTTCCATCATTCGGTCAATATGGTCTTTGAATGGCCAGACTGAAACGGGTTGAGTGACTGCTTTAACATCCTGTCCTTCTAAAAGCTTAAAAATCCTTCCCCCGACCTCAAAATCTCCTGGTTCGGCTTCGGGCATATTGGTAACAGCGTATTTCACAAAGTTAATCTGCCTCATTAAATCGGCGTTGTCACAAACTCTCTCGTTAATCTCCAATTGGTGGTCGAAGACGGGCTGAATATCGGGAATCCCCCAGGGACGGCCAGGGTCAATAATGTTTGGAATCACTAAATAGGGGATGTCGGGCCAACCTTCGGGAAGTCTCTTTCTTCTTACCAACCTGTCCTCAACCAAAACAATATTCCAGATATTGCCATTCTCGTCTTTAACAGAACCATCCTTAACCGTTACCTGGTCGGAGATTGACTGGTCTTTAAGCTCCACGCTGGCGGTTCCTGAAGACTTTGATTTATGGGGGGAAGAGAGAGTAGTGTCTTCTGTTGCCGCCAAAGTGTCCAAAGCCCCTTCATAACCTGGTTCGTGGTTAAACCTTTCCTTAGCCTCATCTAAAGAAAGGCGGTAAGCGTGAATTATCCAGTTGATTTTCTTGTAATCGGTTGAAGCCCAGCCAATCCTTAAGTTTTCAGGCACGGCCACATTGATAAAGAACGGCTTTTTGGGAGCAGTGTCCCATCCCCACTGCCAGATGGTAGTTCCCAGCTTTGAACCGTTTCTCGCTCCTTCTTCCAAAGAAACCTCAAAGCTGTTGTCATAGAGGGTGGTATACCACAAATCCTCAACTATTTTAGCCTTCTCTCGGGCTATTTTAGAAACAACCGAACCGAAACCTCTTACAATAACATTGAATTCCGGCGGAGTAGCGGATAAGAAAGCGGTATAAGCCTCGACACAGGAGAAAATGTAGTTAAAAACAGCCTGGACAGTGTTTTCCTCTTTGGGGATGGAGTAACCTTTCTGGTTCTGCCAATGATTGCCGTCATACATATTTCGGCAATACTCACAAAAGTCAACAAAAGAAGCATTATCATCTTCTTTCGAGTCATAGAGGGTCTGAACCAAAGAGACAGCATCCTCATCCTGAAAGTGGGTCATATCGTAAAACTGACCCTTAACCGCATCCCAGTAGCGTCTCATCGGGTCAAGGGCTTTTCTAATGTCCATAACTTCTCCTTCCTGGTATATTCAAGGGGTTAAAGGGAACCACGCTCACCTTTTTGTAAGCTTCGTGCCTTCTTGCCTGCCAAAAAGTCATTGCCATCGCCATAATGTGGTCATTTCTTAATTTCTCGTCCTGCCAACGATAGCGATAAAGCTCATCTCTGAATTTAGGGATAGGAAAACATTTAATTTCCCCTTTATCCATTCCCCTGATTAACCCTGTTACTAAACCAATCTTATCCATTCCTTTTCTCCTTCCCGTTATCCACTCGGTGGGCCGGACATCGCCAGCTAATTCTTTTAAAAACATCTGACCGCCCATACCAGCCGCATCAATAATCGTCATACTTGGTTTGATTCCATATTGAGAGTGAATTTCTCTAATTCGCTGATAAATAACTTCTGGTTTTTCATCTGGTAAATACTCATAACGGACTACTTTGTATGGTTGTTCGGTTACATCTAAGACAAAACCAACTGTGGGGTCGGCTGTGATACCCAAATCCCAACCCGCCACATACTCTCGGTCTTGTTTTCCAGGTTGAGCTTCCGGCAGCACCGTATCGAAAAGCTTGGCAATCGTATCGTGGTGGAAAACAGCGTCAGGGGCTTCAATAAACATTCCCTTCATTACTTGGTCAACAATCCGAGGATTGGTGGCCATAATCGTTTTTCTGGTTTCCTCAATCTCAACTGGGGACAAATAGCCGTCATACTCGCTTGAGTTCTCTTCGATAATGCCTGGCTGAGAGTAAAAATTTCCTCGATATTCTTCCAAAAACCCCTTATCGAAATAATCCTTGAACTGCTGGACTCCAGCGGGAGTGGAAATCAAATCCAAACATCCTCCCGTATCCATTGTCCTCGGCAGTAAAACCTCGGTAACAACCTCATCCAGATAGGGTTCTCGGTCGCATTCATCAAAAGAGATATAAAAATAGGGTTTGCCGTGAATACCCCTGGCCTTTTTTGATGTTGTCCTGAAATGAATCTCGGCGTTGTTATCGAAACGGAACCCCTTAAAGTAAGCGTCAATCTTCACTTCTTGGAAAGAATCGGCAATCAGACAGTTCGGGTCTTGTTTAATATCGGAAATTTCCTTGAAAACAGGATTGGTCAAATCTGTCTCCGGCCCGCAGTTAAGGGTGTAGTAAGACTTGGTGGCAAACTCCTTAGTTGAGCCTTTCCAGCCTATTTTGTAAAACCCCTTGTGCAAATGCTTAATAGCCGAAACAACCGACTTTCCCCAGCGGTTGGCGGTTGCCAGACAGTTAATTTTCTTGTTAGAGAACCTGAACCATCCCGCCTGACCCATATAGGGGTATCTTTTACCGTTAATTTCGTAATAGCGGTCGGGTATTCCCGTGTGCGGCCTACGATTTAAAAGAACGGTGGCAAAGAAAATAATGTCTTCCCTGCCTCTCTTAATAACTTGTTCTACAAATTGAGTATCATTGAGGGGGTTCATCTTTAACCTCTTCCTTCGGCCCTTCTTCAATCAATTCCGCTTCAACCTCTTCCCCCTCTATCCAGCCTTTAAATGTTCCCCCCGCCCTCGCTTCTAAAAGTTTGCTTACTACGGCCGAACCCTCAATCTTTCTTGTCTCAACCTTTGAAATCAAATCCGTCAACCTCGCCAGTAAGTGAAGAATGCTTAACATATCCTTCTCATTAAGTTTCTCGACATCCACCTTCTGGTAGATTTTGGCAATCAACTCCCTGAGCATTGCGTGGTAACTAAGGTTCTGAATAGCTTTTTCCGATGATTGACCTTCTTGCTTAGGAACCCTTACCAGCGGCTTGTCTGCCATATGCCGCCTAAAGTGTTGATAAACATTCTCTTTCTCCAAATCCCCGCCCTGGTTCTTAGCCCAGATGGCGATAGACCTAAAACTCATCTTCCTTTCAAGAAGCAGTCTCTCAATCTCTTTCTTGAGACGGCTTTCACAGACCTTGCATTTTCTTGCCATAAAAAATCCCACTAAAGCTCTTCACAGTCTTTAATGGGCTAAATATGTCTTACTACAGGGGGGAAGGATTTGTAAAGACATTCCTGCGACCAGAAGAGTGTCCGCCCCACATTTGTTCGCCACCAAATTAACTAAACCCCCCCCTACCCCCTATCAAATAGTGAAACCAAAACTGAAAGCGAACCCGATTATTGCTGATGCTATAGGGCTTAGTGAGGGATGAGCCGTGCCTAGCCTAAAGTAAATCCGCTAAAAGCAGGGCTATTTGAAGCTAAAGAGACTCAATGTTATCATAATTATACTCAGTCGAAATTATGGCTAAATATTAAAAAGGTCTTTACAAATGACCCCTCGGTATTTTTAAATCTAGCTTAGCTTTCTTTTTGTTTTTCTCTTTTTCGCCTTTTTCTCTTTTTCTTTTTCTTTCAGCATAGCTCTTAATTTATAAAGTAGCCCTTTGATGCTACCCTACTTCTCTAATTACCATACAATTCATTTAATACTTTAACCACCAATAACTAACTCTTATCCCCTTTCTTTCAACCTTCCTTTATCCCCCCTCCTATAATCCTCCCCCCTTAATGGTTTCCTTATGTTTTCCCCTTCTCTCTTAAGTAGATAGAACACCATATTATTTGGTTCTATAACTGTTAAACAACTGCCACTTGACAAGCAATATAGGTCTTGCTATACACAAGTTAATGAGGCAAGAAAGATTACATTTCATAACCTCATAGCCCGCCCAAAGCGGGTTTTTTGGTGGAAAGGAGGTGAATAATAATGAGAAAAGTTTTAACGAGTGCCTTAACTATCGTTTTCTGTTTGGCCGTAGTAGCCGGGGCAGCTTATGCTTACTTTTCTTCCAAAACAACTATTTCAGGCAATGTCTTAGGAACAGGAAGTGCTGTTTTGGCAGTAGGCAATAGCATTGAGCCTTGGGTTGAATTCCCCAAAATAGAAGTTAGCAATACTTACCCAGGCTGGAATAAAACCTATCCAATCTATTTTCGGAATGACAGCACTGTAGATATTACCTTAAAGATTCGACCAGCAATTGGCTCTACGAGTGGAGACGATGGACTATTAGATGAGATTAAAATGGGTTTTACCAACCCTGACGGTGCATCTATAGGACCCTGGACTTTACGGGCCTGGTCAACAGCGGATGACAACCCCAGCCTGACAACTTTGGCACACGGAGTAACGACGGGAGAATGGAAAGTAAATTTGAGCATTCCTCTGAGCGCCACAATTCAAGGGGCATCTCTAACTTTTGACTTGCTCTTTGAAGGAATTCAGGTGCCATAACGCAACCTAAAAAGCAAGCATTTCCCCGCCTCACCAGCGGGGATTTGTTTTGTAACCCCTACTTAACTCTTGAGCCAACTTATAAGCCCCGAAAATAGCAAAAGTATAGAATGCATCCCCTAAAATCGAATTCCTATAAAAAGGCAAGGCCATTACATAACATTCCACCAGTCCCTTCAGTGTCATTGCATACCACCCTTGTAGCCAAACCCCGAAATTCGTGACCACAAAGAACAGAAATGAGGCTAGAGGCATCGCCTTCCAGTTGAGCCTTGAGCCAAGCAAAGTGATAAGCAAAATTGACCCCCAAGTGTAAGGGATGAGAGAATGGAGTCCTAAGAAAAGGTCAGAAACAGCCATGATTACTAGGGGAAGCCATTTCCTTTTCAAGACAGCCCCAGAGAACAAGGCCAGTGCCGTAATGGGCGTGAAATTGGGCGGATGGGGCAAAAGCCTTCCGGCAACCCCGATTAGAATAATAACCAAGAGTAGGGAAATATCCTTTTTCATAAACCCTCCTTATCATAATAACCTGCTAAAAGTGCATCTAAAAACCTATAATCCACTCCTTTTATTTTGTCTCTTCCATATCGGTTATAACTATTCTCGTCAATTAATGATAATCCCTTCTCAATACATTCGTTTCCTAAATCACTACCAGGATAAGGAGTGAAATAGGCAGGCGAAATCATACTCTGGGCCACCTTCTCAATATACAAGCACATCTTGCGAGTCGCCAGTTGCTCCCCCCTTGTCTCAGTCGGAAAACCATACATAATATTGGCATAAATCTTAGCTCCCACTCTTCCTATAACTTCAGCTGCCTTGTAATTCTGCTCAACTGTCGTTCCTTTTCTCACCATATCAAGTATTCTCTGATTCCCCGACTCAAAGCCAATACTTACTACTTCCAGCCCCACTCCTCTTAGTTGATAAACTAAAAGCTGATTATTACAAATAAAATCGGCTCTTGAGGCCGCCCAAAAGGGCAATCTGATACTGGCGTATTCTTTCACAAACTCTTCCAGCCATTCGGCATTGAACATAAAATGGTCATCGTGGAAAACTAGGAAAGCTGGGTTATACCTCTCTACTATCTCTTTAATCTCGGCAATGACATTTTTGACCGATCTCCGCCTCACCTTAACCCCAAAATGGTTCCTTTCGGCCGGTTGGCAAAAGGAGCAATTAAATGGGCAACCTCTTGCCGTTAAAATGCTAGCCATTGGACTCGGCCCCCAGAAAGGGACATTTCTTTCTAAGGCTTGAGAGTAAAGTGTTCTATCTAAAAAGGGCAGGCTGTCTAAATCTAAGACAGGCTCACCCTTTATCTCTTTTCCGAACTTTTCTGGCTCTTTTAGGAATTTAGGAAGAGTAATCTCTCCTTCCCCAAAAAGAATGTAATCTATGTTTTTGTTTCCCCTCAACTCATCGGGAGCAACTGTAGCGTGTATTCCCCCGACTATTGTTTTCATTCCAAGCTCTTTGACAATCTCTATTGCTTTCATCGCTTGAGGGTAATCAGAAGACATCACTGAAAGACCCGCTAGATCATACCCTTTTACTCTTTCCCTAAATTCATTGAAGTCCGAAAGATACTTTAGACCAATAAAGTCCACTGGTAAACCTCGCTCTCGGCAGACAGTCGCTAACAAACCCAGGCCGTGATTATGCCAAGAGGCTTCTACATCAGGACACTCAAAAGCCCTAAAATGGCCTAAATCAATTAAAATTGTCTTTTTTAAATTTGTCATCTAAATCTTTCACTAGGCACAAAAGGACTACTAGAGCAAAGACCGAAGCGATAGACAAGCCCACCAGAAGCCCATAAATGACTTTAAAGAGACTAAGGATAGATAAGTATTGGGTCATTTCAGTTTTCTTAAAATATAGAGGCCATCGCCTCCTGTAATTGCTATCTTTTCATAACAATCGAAATATTTTCTATTAAAATCCTCTACCGCTAAACGAACTCCCTTATGGTAAGAGTTTGAATAATCGTGTCCAGCGATATAGCTTCCCTTTTCAAGATATTTATGTAAAACCTCTAGTTCGGCTGAAACGATAGATTGTCCGTGGGCTCCATCTAGGAAAACAAAGTCAACCTTATTCTTTGAGACAATCTCTTCTAATGCGTTCGGAGAAGTCCCGATAATTGTTTCTAGCCAATCAGTTACTCCATAATCTTCAAACATTTCTCTCGCTCCATAGTCTTTTGTGTCAATCGTCCATAAAATTCCCACTCCATTTTCTTTTAATGCTTGAGCTATATTAACCGCACTAAACCCCTCAAAAGTTCCTGTTTCTACCACTTTTACTGGCTTCAATGCCCTGATTAACCCATACAGCAGTTCCCCGAACTCAACCTCAATCGCTAACCCTGCCAGATAGCTTCTTGGTCTTGGCTTTTTCCAGACTTTGTTATCCTTTTTAAGTTCTGTAGTTTCTTCTCTATTCATAAAATAAGTTTCTAGTAATGGCTTTAAGATACCGCCAGAAAACCTTATGCCCTTTACCCTTAATTTTTGAAACTCCCCTTTCTCGTGGCCAGTAAAGAATTGGGTAATCAGTCCATCTTTTAGCTTTGATAACCATATCAACCCACATTCCCTCGTCCGGCTGAAAAGAAGATTGAGCGAACTCTCGGCTCATTACTCTTAATCCCGAAGCAATGTCAGTCTCCCTGATACCAAACAACGCCTTAACAAACAGTCCGATAATCCAAGTCGCCAAACGGTGACTTAAGAAACGGTTATTCATCCTTTCGCCGATTACCAAATCCTGCCCTTCTACTTTCTCAAACATCTTTCTGGCCCAGTAAGCCCCATAAGTCCCATCCGCATCTGTCATAATAACGAAGTCGCCCTTAGCAACCCCAAACCCAAACAAGAGAGCTTGGGCCGCATTTTTAGTTTTGAACCAATAAACATCTGCCCCAGCTTTCTTCGCAATGCTAATCGTTTGGTCAATTGAACCGCCATCAACCACAATAATCTCACTCTGGGGAAAGTGCTTTTTGTAGTCTTTGATAGTCTCTCCAATATTTTCTTCCTCATTAAGAGTGGGAATGACGATACTGCATTTCATAGAGTGCAACCCTTGCACAAAGCAGGGAAATTACCCTCCTTTAAGCTAGTAACAAATGATTGATACTTTTCTCCTCTTAAAATCGCTTCTAAACCCTCAGTCAAGAGATTACCGAAGTTAAAAATATCTTTATTCGGTCTTAAACAGCAAGGAGTTAAATATCCATCCCAGGTTACAAAAGGCATTGTCGCAGGGAAATCACAACTAATTCTGTTTTCATACTCAACAATATGGAGGGTAACCCCTTTCTCAAAAGCCTTTCTTTTTATCTGGGGCAAAACTTCTTCTGTGGGAGAAAAGGCTTTGTGTTTCTTGTAGCCTTTTTCTTGGCTGGTTAGCCAGCATTGAGCAGGCTGGACATTGATATAGCGGATTGCATAAGTTAGGGCAAGGTCAACCAATTTTTCCAACTGGTCAAGATTGTTTTTAGTCAGAACAAAGTTAAACCAGACAAAAGGGATTGCCCCTACATATTCATAGGCGTTTTTCAATACCTCCTCAAAGTTATCCGAGCCTGTTATCTTCTTGTAAGCCGTAGCCTCTCCCGCACTCATTGAAATTCCCAGAATGTCAATCGCTTCCGCTATCTCTTTATTAAAAACCGAGCCGTTAGTAATTACCTCGGTTCTTAAAAGCACACCTTTGGCATAAGCCAGCATTTCTCTCAACTGGGGGCAGAGCATCGGCTCTCCCATACCTTGAACCTTGACATATTTAAGGTCAGGCAAAAACTGGTGGATAATCTCCTTAAAACTCTCCAGGCTCATATCGCCAATTCTTGAGCGAGAATAACCTGAACGGGTGCAGAAAACGCACTTATAATTACACCTAGTGGTTGGCTCAATCTGTAGTTTTGTTATCATTTGCCTCAATAGTTTTAACCCCCTTCGTGTTTTCACACAAAATTATTAAATGTCCGATTCCCAATCCCAATAACCTTTTAGATAGGTATTCTGTAAACTCCCCTGCATCTTCATTCTCCACAAAAAAGCTCTTTGGGAAAAACAATAGATATTTTCCATTTTCTTTAAGTCTCAATTTTTTAATATAAGCGGGTAGGTTCCTTAATTTTCTTGGCTTAATCATTCTGTAATCACCTCCTCCGGATAATCTTTAATCTGGTCTAAAGCTCCGTAAGTAACCGAACCATCGGCTCTTTTAATTCCGCAATGCAAAACTAACTCCTCTTTTAAATAACCGATTTTGTAACCCAAGTCTTTAGTTTTATTGCAAAACTCGGTATCATCTACACCATAACTTACTCCTTCTTGAAGCGGGCCGCACTTTTCCCAAATCTCCCTTTTCATAAACCAAGAATAGCCTGGTTGTTGCTCAACGAAGTCAATTTCTGCTCCTGCCCTTACTCCTGGTTCTCCTCCTACCCATTGCTTACCGATAGTAGGCCACCACGGGTGTCCTAACGCCCCTAGAATACCGATTTCAGGCAAACCCTGATAAACCTTGATTAAAGTTTCCAGCCAGCCCTTCTTAAAATACATATCTGAGTCAGAAATATAGAGATACTCGGTTTCACCAGAAGCTTTCACGCCAGCATTTTTAGCTCCTCCTGGCCCTTTATTCTCTTGTAAAATCAATTCGTAACCTTCAAAGTTTTGAGTCTGTAGCCAT